>Ga0209123_1002373_pt1 | contig 16082 bp, 10 predicted proteins | sample BarGraIncu00431A_FD_184500 | JGI IMG/M metagenome (GOLD analysis project Ga0209123, IMG submission 184500) | Arctic peat soil microbial communities from Barrow, Alaska, USA - Barrow Graham LP Incubations 004-31A (SPAdes) (version 2) | ecosystem: Environmental > Terrestrial > Soil > Wetlands >...
CATTATCTATTTTTGGTGATCATCAGGATGTGATGGCTGTTCGTCAGACCGGTTGTGCCATGTTGGCCACAGGTTCCGTACAGGAAGTGATGGATTTGGCTGCTGTAGCTCATTTGGCTGCTATCAAAACTCGCATACCTTTTGTCCATTTCTTTGATGGTTTCCGTACTTCTCACGAAATCCAGAAAATCGAGCAAATTGATCAGGATGAAGTGGCTTCATTGATTGATCAGGACGATTTGAAAGCCTTCCGTGAACGTGCTTTGAACCCTGAACATCCGGTTCTTCGTGGTACTGCTCAAAATCCTGATATTTATTTCCAGGCTCGTGAAGCATGTAATCCTTTCTACGATAATATCGTTCCTGTTGTTGAAGATTACATCAAGGAAATGAACAAAATCACAGGCCGCAACTATGGTTTGTTTGATTATTACGGTGCTCCCGATGCAGACCGCGTGGTTATTGCCATGGGTTCAAGTACGGAAGCTATCCGTGAAGGTATCGACTATTTGACCGCTAAGGGTGAAAAAGTGGGTATGGTTGCTGTTCACCTTTATCGTCCATTCTCTGCCAAACATTTCCTTGCCGCTGTTCCTGCAACAGCCAAAAAGATTTGCGTACTTGACCGTACCAAAGAACCGGGTGCAACAGGTGAACCTCTTTACCTGGATGTAAAAGATTGTTTCTACGGAGCAAAAGAACAACCTACCGTTGTTGGTGGTCGTTACGGTTTGTCTTCCAAGGACTTTACACCGGCACAAGTACTTGCCATCTACGAAAACTTAGGTATGAACATGCCTAAAAACCACTTCACGGTGGGTATCGTTGATGATGTTACTTTCACTTCTCTTCCTTTGAAAGAAGAAATCCCTATGGGATCTGCCGGAACGTACGAAGCTAAATTTTATGGTTTGGGTGCTGACGGTACAGTAGGTGCAAATAAGAACTCCATCAAAATTATCGGTGATAACTCCAGTAAGAAAGTACAGGCTTATTTCTCCTACGACAGTAAGAAATCAGGTGGTTTCACTTGTTCTCACCTTCGTTTCGGAGATAAAGAAATCCGTTCTACCTATTTGGTAACGACTCCTGACTTTGTGGCTTGTCACGTTCAGGCTTACCTGAACCTTTACGACATTACCAAAGGTTTGAAGAAAAACGGAACGTTCCTGTTGAATACTATTTGGAACGCCGAAGAAGTAAAGAAAAATTTGCCTGCCAAGATCAAAAAATTTCTGGCAGTAAATAATATTAATTTCTACATCATTGATGCTACAGAAATTGCACAAAATATTGGTTTGGGCAACCGTACCAATACCATTTTGCAATCGGCCTTCTTTAAAATCACCAACGTGATTCCTTACGAACTGGCTGTAGAAAAAATGAAATATGCCATCAAAAAATCATACGGCAATAAAGGTGAAAGCATCGTTAATATGAATAACGCCGCTGTAGATCGTGGTGGTGAATATGTTAAGGTTGAGATTCCTGCTGAATGGGCTAACCTGGTTGTTGAGAAAGCTGTTGAAGACAATACGATTCCTGATTTTGTGAAGAACATCGTAATGCCTATCAATGCTCAGGCTGGTGATGATCTTCCCGTTTCAGCATTCAAAGGTCGTGAAGATGGTACCTGGGAACAAGGCACCGCTAAATTTGATAAACGTGGTGTAGCTGCTTCTGTTCCGGTTTGGGACGCCAACAACTGTATCCAGTGTAATCAATGTGCGTATGTTTGTCCTCACGCTTGTATTCGTCCGTTCGTTTTGGATGAAGCTGAACAAGCTATTCAACCTGCAGGATATACAACGCTGAAAGCTACCGGTAAACAATTTGCAGGTATGACTTTCCGTATTCAGGTGGACGTTCTTGACTGTCTTGGTTGCAGCAACTGTTTTGATGTTTGTCCCGGTAATAAAGGCAACAAAGCCTTGGCCATGGCTCCAATCGAATCACAGCTTCCGGAACAAGCCAACTGGGATTTCTGCGTTGATAATGTCAAGACCAAACAACATTTGGTAGATATTCAGTCCAACGTTAAGAATTCACAGTTCGCAACTCCCTTGTTTGAATTCTCCGGTGCTTGTTCAGGTTGTGGTGAAACACCTTATGTAAAATTGATTTCTCAATTGTTTGGTGACCGTCAGATGGTAGCAAATGCTACAGGTTGTACCTCCATTTATTCAGGTTCAGCTCCTTCTACTCCTTATACAACAAACGATCAGGGTCATGGTACTGCCTGGGCCAATTCTTTGTTTGAAGACAATGCTGAATTCGGTTTGGGTATGACATTCGCTGTCGATACCATGCGTGAACGTTTGGATAATCTTTTCATTAAAGGTGTTGCCTGCGAATGTTGCAGCGACGAGTTAAAGGGTTACTTTACCGAATGGTTGGATAGCCGCAACGATGCTGCTAAGACTATTGAGCTGGAAGCTAAAATCACTCCTCTTGTAAATGCTTGCGATTGCGATATTTGCAAAGACATCAGACCTTTGACCCGATTTATCATCAAGAGATCTCAATGGATCATCGGTGGTGACGGTTGGGGATACGACATCGGTTTCGGTGGTCTTGACCATGTATTGGCATCGGGTAAGAATGTAAATGTTTTGGTTGTTGATACCGAAGTTTATTCAAACACCGGAGGTCAGTCATCCAAATCTACTCCGGTAGGTGCTGTTGCCAAGTTTGCCGCTGCCGGTAAACGTGTCCGCAAAAAAGATCTTGGTATGATTGCTGCAACATACGGTTATGTTTATGTTGCTCAAATCGCTATGGGTGCCAATCAATCTCAGACTTTAAAGGCTATTCGCGAAGCTGAAGCCTACGACGGACCTTCCTTGATCATTGCTTATGCTCCATGTATCAGTCACGGTTTGAAGGCAGGTATGGGCAAGGCTCAGACTGAAGAAGCTCGTGCCGTTGAAAGTGGATACTGGCACTTGTATCGTTTCAATCCTGAATTGGAAGCAGAGGGCAAAAATCCATTCTTATTGGATAGCAAGGAACCGGACTGGACGAAATTCCAGGACTTCCTGATGGGCGAAGTTCGTTACAACTCCCTGAAGAAAATCTTCCCTGCCGAAGCAGACGAATTGTTCCAGGAAACTCAAAAGAATGCCCTTTGGCGTTACGATGGTTACAAGAGATTGGCTGAACGTCAATTCTAATTGTAGAGACTTAATATATTGAAAATGGGGTTGCTGAAAGGTGACCCCATTTTTTTTATATCAACAGCGCTATTCACTGTTCGCTTATCTGGTTGTTTTAGAAATTGCTTTTTTTTGGGTCAACTTCAATAGTGTTAAGTGTATACATTTATTGGATGATTGCAAACAATAATTAGTTTTGAATTGTTTTTAGTTTTAAAATCGACTTCCAATAAATTTAAATACAAAAAGCATGAAACGATTAATTCTGTTTTTAGGAGCGTTCTTGTGTACGTATAATTTATTTGCAAACACCATGAATCCTACAGGTTGGGTGTGGATCAACGACGATGGGGCTTTGAGTTCTGGAACTTTCGCTTCGGATGAGCTGAATGAATACATATTAAATTGGGAGCTTCCAATAGAACACTCGCTTCCCATTCTGCGTTTAAGATACCGTCTGGACAATGCGACATCTTCTGATTTGACAACTACCGGTCTGATGTTTATGCCTATGGACTCAATCAATTATTTGGATCAATATTTAAGCGGTTCGAGTAGCCTGCTCACTGCTGTGGGAACAAATGCAGCGTTCGACTGGACAACCAGTGTATATGTGGCAAACGGCGATTCTATCGAAGAGGAATACCTTACTTTTAATGGTGGTAGTGAGCAAGCTCTTGCTCAAACCTGGGCTCCCGGAAAGTTTATGTATAGCTCTATGCAAACCACTGTCAAAGCAGGAACACATACTGAACTCGAGTACTGTTTGACCCCTACCGAATTATGCAAATCGAATGAATATATCTTTATACCCGGAGGAGAGCAGGTGGTGGACAGGCAGTTTCCGACCTCAAGCAGTTGGAGACCTGCGATTCTTATAGTAACTGTGAGCATGGGTTTTAAAAAAAGCGAATCCGATAACCTACAAATTACAAACCAAGAAAACGGATTACAAATAAGCGGCCTACTAGCAGGAACGATGGTACAGGTATATGATGCTTTTGGTAAGTTAACTTGCACTACCGTTTCCAAATCCAATATCGTTGTTCTGGATGGATTGTCTAAAGGCGTATATCTTGTTAAAATTAAAGGAAAGACCAGCAAGGCTGTGGTTCGTTAGTCGATCGATTAGGGAGCCGGAAGTTATCCCGTTATCCGATGGAAGCGCTGTTGATAAAACAGTATATTTCTTTTATTGAAATTTAATATCTAAACGTAATATCAACCAACTCCGACTGCGTCCCGATTCTATATTGCGGCCCCCAAAGCCCAAGTCCTGAAGAAACATAATAATTCGTTTTCCCCTTCTTCAGATACCCATAACCCAACTCAAACGTATGATTTACAATCAGATTTACCAGGAAAAACTGTCCGTTGTGGGTATGACCTGAAAGTTGCAGGTCCATGCCGTTTTCTTCAGCCTCGCTTAAGTCGAAAGGTTGATGGTCGAGCATGATTTTGGGGATATTTGGGTCCAGGCCCTTTGTGATTTCAGCCAAAGATTTTCGCTTGGTATTTGTTCTGTCGTCACGACCGATAATGTAGAAACTTTTATCGACCAGGCAAGCTGAATCAATCAGAACGTTAATGCCGGCATCCTTCATATATTCAGCTATTTCATTGGCCTTTCCTGAATAATATTCGTGATTGCCACGAATGGCATAAGTGCCAAACGGAGCGTGAATGTTCTGCAGTTCTGATTTCATGTCCTGTTCCGTAAGTGGTCCTGCCGAGCGATCTGTTACATCCCCCAGGAGTAAAACAATATCCGGATGCTGTGCATTAATGAGAGCTACATATTTTTTCAGCATTTTGATATCTATGGAGTTTCCTAAATGAATATCGCTGGCTGCAACAATCTTTAGTTCCTTGTTTTGTAGGGGTTTATCAACAGTCAAATTCAGTTTAACAATTTCAGGATGGTGAAATTTGTAGTTTCCAACAGCAAGAGCTAGGGTAATAAGAATCAGACTTCCAACCATTGCCCAAAGTCGGAAACGGTGCATTCCATCGGGCGCAAAGTGAAAAAAATAATTACCTAACCTAATAATATCCACCAATAAAAAGGATAGTAGAAGGTAAGCACCGGCAATCATAAACGTGTATCCGGCAAAGGTTATGATTTTTGACAGGCCAAGTGGAAAGGCATTTTCAAAAAATATACCAATCATAAACAAGGCAAAAAATCCGCCGAAAATCTGGACAAAAAGCATCCTGTTGCTTGCCGGGAGGGCCTGCCAACCGCGTAAAAGCAAATAAGCTGAAATGCCGAAAAACAGGGTAATAGCAATGATAAAAAAACCGTATTTCATACTATAAATGTGCAAATGGGTGAAGATTCAAATATAAAAATTTGCATATTTTTTTTACATTTTTTTATCAAGGTTCTCTTTGAGTGCCTGTAAAAATTCTTCCGTGCTCAGATAATTTTCCCGCTTTAATTGATCTTTATAAATCAGTATGGCCAGATCTTTGGTCATTTTTCCACTTTCAACTGTTTCGATGCAGACTTGTTCCAGCTTTTCACAGAATGCAATCAGTGCTGCATTGTTGTCCAGTTTTCCCCGGTGCATCAAACCTCTTGTCCATGCAAAAATGGAGGCGATGGGGTTGGTGGAAGTCTCTTTGCCTTGTTGGTGTTGGCGGTAGTGTCTTGTAACGGTGCCATGTGCTGCTTCAGCTTCCACTGTTTTTCCATCGGGGGTGACCAGAACGGAAGACATCAGGCCCAAGGAACCGAATCCTTGTGCTACCGTATCTGACTGAACATCACCATCATAGTTCTTGCAGGCCCACACAAAACCACCTTCCCATTTCATGACCGATGCAACCATGTCATCGATAAGCCGGTGTTCATACGTGATACCAGCATTTTTATACAATGTCTTAAATTCTTTTTCGTACACTTCCTCGAAAATATCTTTAAAACGCCCGTCGTAGGCTTTTAAGATGGTGTTTTTAGTGGAAAGGTAGAGTGGCCATTTTTTATCCAGTGCCACCTGAAAAGAGGAGCGGGCAAATCCGTAAATGGAGTCGTCGGTGTTGTACATGCACATGGCAACACCATCTCCCTGATAGTCATATACATCCCAGGTTTTAGTCACGCCGGTTTCATTGGTGAAGCTCATAGTCAGTTTGCCCTTGCCTTTGATAACAGTATCGGTAGCCTTGTATTGGTCGCCAAATGCGTGACGTCCGATGACAATGGGTTTGGTCCAACCCTCTACATACCTGGGGATATTTTTCATAATGATGGGCTCGCGAAAAACAGTCCCGCCAATGATGTTGCGCAGGGTGCCGTTTGGAGATTTCCACATCTGTTTCAGGCTGAATTCCTTGACGCGGGCTTCATCGGGTGTAATGGTGGCACATTTGATGCCCACGTTGTATTTGTTGATGGCATTGGCAGCATCAATGGTAACCTGGTCGTTTGTTTGATCGCGGTGTTCAATGCCCAGATCGAAATATTTGATGTCGATATCCAGATAGGGCAGGATGAGCTGTTTTTTGATGAATGACCAGATAATTCTGGTCATTTCATCGCCATCAAGTTCTACAACTGGATTTATTACTTTTATCTTGTTCATCTTCTAAAAAATAAAATTTAAAACTAAGTACTACCTTTCTTTAAAAGGAATAAAAGGTCTGTGTTCACCAACATTTTTATAGGCCGGACGAATAATCCGTTTGCCGGTAAAGTTCAGTTCTTCGATGCGGTGTGCCGTCCATCCGACAATGCGGGACATAGCAAACAGTGGGGTGTAAACTTCTTTTGGCAAACCAATGGCTTCATAGACGAATCCCGAGTATAAATCGACATTGGCGCAAACCTGTTTGTTTATATCTTTACCTTTGTGATTCATAAAGGCATTGATGGCACGTTCTTCGATCAATTCCAGAAAGTCGAATTCCTTTTTCAAACCTTTTTCTTCTGCCAGTTGTCTGGCCATTTCCTTCAGCAATAAGGCTCTTGGATCGGAAATAGTATAAACGGCATGTCCAATACCATAAATTAATCCGGTTTTGTTGTAAGCCTCTTTGTTGAGCATTTTATTGAGGTAATTGTCCAGTTCCTTGACATCTTTCCAGTTGGAAATGTTTTCTTTCAGATGTTCAAACATAGCTGCAACCTGCAGGTTTGCTCCACCGTGTAAAGGACCTTTGAGCGAGCCGATACCGGCTGCAATCGAGGAATAGGTATCTGTTTCTGTAGAACTGGTTACGCGTACGGTAAAGGTCGAATTGTTACCACCGCCGTGTTCAGCATGCAGAATCAACATCAGGTCGAGAATTTTGACATCCAGCTGGGTGTATTTATCGCTTCCTTTCATCATGAAAAGAAAGTTTTCTGCTATGGATAGATCTTCTTTCGGGTGTCTGATGTGAAGTGAACGTCCGTGTGTGCTATGTCTCAATATGTTATAGGCATAGGCGATGATGGTCGGAAACTTGGCAATCAAATCGATGGACTGACGAATCAGGTTTTCACGCGTGATGTTGTCGGGGTCCGGATCAAAGGTGTACATTTCCAGCACACTTCTTGCCAGTATGTTCATGATGTTTTGTCCTTCGAGGTCCAGAATGTTCATTTTGGCCTTTTGTTCCAAAGGCATTGCCTGATTCAGGATGTTGCAAAAGATGGATAATTCCTCTTTGTCGGGTAAATTGCCTGAAAGGATCAGAAAAGCGGTTTCTTCAAAACCAAGGCGTTCCTCAACCTGAAAACCATGTACCAGGTCTTCAACGTCAATGCCTCTGTAGAAAAGTTTTCCGGGAATCGCTTTCAGCTTGCCTTCTTCGTCTTTTTCATAACCGACTACGTCACCGATTCTGCTGAGACCTACCAGTACACCGGTATGGTCTTCGTTGCGCAATCCGCGTTTTACATTGAATTTTGTAAATAATTCCCGGTCGATGCGACTGGTCGTCTTGATGGTTTCAGACAGTTTATAAATCATATAGTCGTTTTGCATATTTTTTATTTTAGAGTTAAATATTTAGGGCATTCAGTGCGCTTCCGGCTTTGAACCAGTCTATTTGAAACTGGTTGTAGGTATGGTTTACTTCGAAATGTTCCGTAGTACCGTCACTGTGGGTCAGATTGGCGGTCAGCGGTTTTTCCGGTGTGAAATGTTCCAGACCAAGTATGCTGATGTGATCGTCTTCACGTATTTTATCGTAGTCTTTTTTATTTTTAAAAGTGAGTGCCAACACGCCTTGTTTTTTCAGGTTTGTTTCGTGGATACGTGCAAAAGATTTAACCAGAACAGTTTTGACGTTCAGAAACCTTGGTTCCATGGCTGCATGTTCTCTGGAGGAACCTTCACCGTAATTTTCTTCGGCTACCACAATAGAGCCTTTACCCACACTTTTATATTTTCGGGCAAGGGTGGATACTGCGATGTATTCTCCGTTGGAAGGGTCAAGGACAGCATTTGTCTGATCGTTGAAAGTATTGACAGCTCCCATCAACAGGTTGTCAGAAATCTTGTCCAGATGACCGCGATACTGCAACCAGGGGCCTGCCATCGAAATATGGTCGGTGGTGCATTTTCCTTTTGCCTTGATGAGAAGACATAAATTCAGAAGGTCTTTGCCATCCCAGGGTTGAAACGGTTGTAACTTCTGGAGTCTGCCGGATGTCGGGTCAATCTCAACTTCGAGCGTTGAAACGGCACTGTCCGGCTCTATTAAACCGGCATCTTTCACATCAAATCCGAAAGGAGGCAATTCATAACCCGCAGGAGGTGTCAACATCACTTTCTCACCCTTTTCATTGATCAGATAATCGGTCAGAGGGTTAAAGCACAAGTCTCCTGCAATACTCAAAGCTGCAACAATTTCCGGTGAGCTGATGAAGGTATGGGTGTTTGGATTTCCGTCGTTTCGTTTGGCAAAATTTCGGTTGAAAGAAGTCAGGATGGAATTGGGTCGATTCGGGTCATCCATTGGACGCTTCCATTGTCCGATGCAGGGTCCACAGGCATTGGCCATGACAATGGCTCCGACTGATTCGAATTCTGCCAGCAAACCGTCTCTTTCTGCCGTGTAACGAACTTTTTCAGATCCGGGATTTATAATAAACTGAGCCTTGGCTTTCAGATTTTTTTCTTTGGCCGAGCGGACTACAGAGGCTGCTCTGGAAAGGTCTTCGTAGGAGGAGTTGGTGCAAGATCCGATCAAACCGGCTTCCAGTTTTTGTGGATACCCATTTTCGACTACAGCCTTTGCAAAAGCAGAAATGGGGTAGGCGGCATCGGGTGTAAAAGGTCCGTTGATATAGGGTTCTAAGGTGTTTAAATCAATCTCGATGACTTTATCGTAATAATGTTCAGGATTCGCGAGGACTTCAGGATCTGCCTGAAGATGTTCTGAAAAATCCTGAGCTAAGTTAGCCACCTCCTTGCGATCTGTAGCATGAAGGTAAGCGGTTATTTTTTCATCGTAGGGGAAAATAGAGGTGGTGGCTCCAACTTCTGCACCCATGTTGCAAATGGTTCCTTTGCCGGTAGCTGAAATGGAATGAGTACCCGATCCGAAATATTCGATGATGGAATTTGTTCCCCCTTTTACCGTTAAAATACCAGCTAGTTTTAATATGACATCTTTGGGAGAGGCCCATCCTGAAAGTGAACCAGTCAGTTTAACACCGATGATTTTCGGCATTTTCAATTCCCAGGGCATACCGGCCATGACATCCACTGCATCAGCTCCACCTACACCAATGGCAATCATACCGAGACCGCCTGCATTTGGGGTATGTGAATCTGTACCAATCATCATGCCACCCGGAAAAGCGTAGTTTTCCAAAACGACTTGATGAATGATGCCTGCTCCCGGTTTCCAAAAGCCGATTCCAAATTTATTGGAAACATTTTTAAGGAAATCGTACACTTCACGATTCACCGTAATGGCATTTTTTAAATCTTCCGATGCTGAAATATGCGCTAAAATAAGGTGGTCACAATGGACGGTTGTTGGAACAGCCACATGGGTTCTGCCTGAATTCATGAGTTGGAGTAAAGCCATTTGAGCAGTAGCGTCCTGCATGGCAACACGGTCGGGTGAAAAGTTTACGTAATCTGTCCCGCGTTTGAAATTTTCCAATTTTTGGTCCCCGGACAAATGTGCGTATAAAATCTTTTCCGTTAACGTTAGCGGATGGTTTAACTTCTCTCTGACTTTTTCAATTTTACCGGCCAGTGAAACATAGTGTTTCTGAATTATATTTTCTTCAAAATTCTTCATATTCAATTTTTAATCTGAAAACCTATTGTATGGTCAAATATAATAAATATTTTTCATCCGCAACTATTGTGACTCATATATAGAAATGGTTATACAATATAAGCATAGTATATGGAATAAAAAGTTTACCTTTGCACCGCAATTCAAAATCATTTCTAAAATGGACGAAGGCCCTGCGACTAAATTTATTATAAACCTTGACATAGAAGGTTAGCACGTCCATTTATAGGTGTGTTTTCCTTCTGTATCGCAAAAAGAAGGAGGAATACTATGCCTACTTTAACAAAATTTTTTTTAAGCCAGATTATTGGCAATAAAGTCTTTGATTCCTATGATAAAAACATTGGCGTCGTTAAAGATTTACTGATCGATTCCGACTATTCAAACCCTAATTCCAGCAAACTTCTTGTCACTGGCATTAAACTTAAAAAGGGCAATCAGGCAAAATTCTATTCTTTCGAATCTTTTAGGATTCAAAAATATAAAGGCAAAATTAAAATAACCTGTGACCGTTTTGTGGATTTAACTCCGGAAAATGTGGAGAACAGCATGCTTCTTGCCGAAGTCATTCAGGATAAACAAATAGTTGACCTTCACGGCCATAAGTTGGTTCGGGTAAATGATATCCAATTGGTTACCTTGATTGAAGGTACTTATGTATTGGCCGTTGATATAGGTATTGAAGGTTTGTTGCGTAGAATTGGGATAGCGAAACCTCTAAAAGCACTATTGGCTGGATTTGATAAAACAATACCTTCAAAATTCATTCTTTGGGAAGATGTAGAAGCCGTTGATTTCTCGAATTTTAATATTAAACTTTCCACGAGTTATTCCAAACTCAGAACGTTGCATCCCTCAGATTTGGCGGATATTATTGAGGAATTGGGTAAAAAATCCCAAATGGATGTTTTTTCATCGCTGGATGAGGAACAAGCAGCCGATGTGCTTGAAGAACTCGACCTGGAAACTCAGGTACAGATTATTGAAAGTATGTCCATTGAAAAAATGGCAGACGTACTGGAAAAAATGCCGGCAGATGAGGTGGCCGATATTCTGAATGCTTTAGAGGATGAAAAGGCTGAACAGCTATTGAAGGAGATGGAGCAAGATTCTTCAAAGGAAGTTCGCGAATTATTGGATTATCAGAACAATGAGGTTGGAAGTCTGATGTCAACGGAAGTGCTGATGTTTAAGGAAAACAACACCATAGAGGATGTTATCCATGAATTGAGAAGCAAACAGCCTGAAAATGAAGACCTATACAATCTATTTGTTACGGATGAAAACGAAAAATTGATTGCAACCTTTACGTTGCGTGATCTAGTATTGTCGCTTCCGGACGTAAAAGTAAGTCAGATCATGAAGCCTTCACCGATTCACTTGCACGATAACCAGAAAGTGGATGATATCGCCGAGTATATTTCAAAGTACAATCTAATGGCAATACCCGTAGTGGATATAAACGACATTTTATTGGGAATGGTTGGCATTGGTGATGTGGTGGATGACTTGATAGATAAACGCAGAACAAATAAATAGGAAGTTCGTTTCATGTTTAAAAATAAAAAATCTTTTTTTGCTCAGATTGGTATTTTTCTGGCAATTTTAGGACCGGGTATCATTACCGGAAGTGTTGATAATGATGCTGGAGGTATAACGACTTATTCTGTTGCAGGTGCCGTTTATGGATATAATCTTTTATGGACGCTTATACCTTCATTCATTGTCCTGGTTGTTATACAGGAAATGAATGCCCGTATGGGAATTGTAACCGGTAAAGGTCTGGCGGATTTAATTCGTGAGAACGCCGGTGTGAAAATCACTTTTTTCATTTTTATTGGGTTACTGCTTGCTGATATTGGAAATACAACGACTGAATTTGCCGGTGTTGCAGGTAGTATGGAAGTTTTTGGAGTCAGCAAATATATTTCTGTTCCGATCGTCGGTTTCATGATTTGGATTCTGGTTGTAAAAGGCACTTACAAAATCGCTGAACGTATCTTCTTGATATTCAGTATTTCCCTGTTGATGTATGTGGTCTCTGCCCTTATGGGAAAACCTCATTGGGGGGAAATCGGGCACGCTATTGTCAAACCTGATTTGCCATTGAATGCGCAGAGTCTCACCATTATTATTGGTATTATCGGTACTACGATTGCCCCGTGGATGCAGTTTTACATGCAATCATCAGTGATAGAGAAAGGTTTAACTATGAAAAACTACAAGTATACGCTTATAGATATAGTGGTTGGTTGCGTGGCAACGGTCGTTGTGGCCTTTTTCATCATTATCGCTTGTGCTTCTACTTTGCATGAGAATGGCATCCAGATTAATGAAGCCAAAGATGCCGCTTTGGCATTGGAACCTCTCGCCGGTGAATTGGCTTCTGAGCTTTTTGCTTTTGGACTATTTATTGCATCCATTTTTTCTGCAACCATCCTGCCTTTGGCTACTGCTTTTTATGTGTGTGAAGCGTTTGGTTTTGAGGCGGGTATTGATAAGAAATGGGATGAGGCCAAAGAATTTTATGTGCTTTATACCGGTATTCTCATTTTGGCTGCAGCCATTATTTTAATACCCAATGCCCCGTTGATAGCCATTTCTCTTTGGTCTCAGGTTATAAACGGAATGTTACTTCCTGTGGTTTTGGTCTGTATGATTTTGTTGGTGAATAATAAGAAAATTATGGGGCAACATGTTAACAAGCTCGTCAATAATGTGGTTGGTTGGTCGGCTATTGCTGTTTTGATCGGGCTGTCTGTGACGCTGTTTTTGTTGCCGCTTTTTAAATGATGAAATACAAAAAGGTGCTATTCTTGTCAATCGATTTTGATTGAGAAGAATAGCACCTTTTGTTTTTATAAGCTTTCACCCGGCTTATTTCTCGATTTTCTTGTTGTTTTTCATTTCGATCAAAAAAGCAACCAGCAATCCAAGTCCGCCGAATAGTAGTACCGATGCGCCGTAAATGACACCAGTCGTTTCTCTTAACTGCCAGTTTATGTCCGGATTTGAGGAAATTCCAATGGTATTCAATAGGACGAAAAAGCCTACCAATAATCCCATGCCTATACCTAAAAGCAAGCAAGCCAGTTTTAACGTGCTGAAAGCTGAAGTTTTTCCATCATTTATTGAAAAGGAAAACGAACTTTCAATCATGGAAGGGTCGAACTTATCACCCATTTTTTCAATGATGGCCATACGTTCTTTTCTGCGCACAAAAAGTTCAAACAATTTATAAATACCCAGTGTAACAATTCCGACAATAAGCGGAGCCATAATAAAATCCAACATAACGTATTTGTTTTAAGTGAATAATTTTGTTCTTTGCTGTGTTTGACGCAAGTCTTTAAGATTGGTTACACTTTTGAAGAATAAATAATTTCCTTAAAAATTTATTTTCCTATGCTGTAACCAAAAAATGCAAAATGCGTCTAACTGGTAATTATGGAACAGCAGAATGAAATAGAATGCATCCGGCGAATTGTAGAAGGGGAAACTGAACAGTTTTCTTACTTCCTGCAACGTTACAGCCGCCCCATTCATTCGATGATCCTGCGAATTGTTTCTTGCAGGGAGGATGCGGAAGAATTGACACAGGATACCTTTATAAAGGCATTTAAAAAGTTGGAGACCTATAAAGGAGATTGCAGTTTTTCCACCTGGTTGTATCGGATAGCCTACAACACCGCTATTTCAGCAACCCGAAAAAAGCGGATAACATTTCCTGTCCAGGATGAAAACTTGATCAATAATGTTCCCGATGATGCCGTTGATATCTTATTAAACAACGAGAAAGACGAAGAGGTGATGCAGAAGCTGGAACAGGCCATTGACATGCTGAATTCGGAAGAGCGGGCTTTAATCACGCTTTATTATATGGATGAAAAATCCATCATCGAAGTCGCTTCCATACTGCAGTTTACGCCGGATAACGTCAAGGTGAAACTATACCGTGTACGAAAAAAGATTTACGCACTGGTTAAAAACGAAAAAAGATGAATCAAGACAATGCACTGAAAAAAATACTCGAAGCCAGGGAAAAAGAGGATTTGCCTTACGACTTTGAAAGCCGTTTGATGAAGAAGATCATGCTGGAGGCCAAAAAGAAAAAAAGACGCTCTACTGTTTTTAGTTTATGTCTGGTGTCGTTTGTTTCTCTTTCTATGATGGTGAGCACCTACCTTATTTTGAAATATTATTTATGGATTGATCTATCTCTACCGAAAAATCCATTTAAATTTTCATCGGGATCAGCTTCACTGTTTGGATTCTTTTTTTACATAGCTTTTCTAGTCCTGATTTTGCTTGGACTGGATATGTATTTCCGCAAATTAAAACAGAAATCTGAAACCAACTAAATTTATTCAGGCACTTCAATAAATTCCCCGCGACTTTCGTTGTGGCAACGATCTAAAGCGGTGATCACATAGACTTTGTGAGGTGGTGTTTTTTTAGGAATAGTGAATTTTGTTTCCTGACTAATGGAAACGATGTTGCGGGGATCTTCCAAATCGATATCTCCCATACTGTCAAACCGGTATATGACATAATTGACGGCTTTATCCATTTCAAGTTTGGAAATAGGTGCGTCCCAGGAAAGAAGCAGACTATTGTCTTTGTTCTTCAAGTAAACCAGATTCCGGACACTTTTTGGCGGCGTTTGGTCAAAACTGTTGTTGGCAGGATGAAGCGCAGGATATTTGTGATAGACTTTTCGCAAGCTGTCTGCAACGCCACCTGCATTTCGTTCCAGTTCATATCCCGGCCAGAAACAATTACCTGTCACTTTGGGATTTTCGCTTGCCAGAAACATCTTACGGTGCAATTGGTTGCGTTTCAGGCTGTCCGGTCTTAAGGTTCGCAATACATCCTGACCGATATAAAGAGGTATGTTGTATGAATTTTCCGACCACCATTCCAGTAAGACCTCATAATCGGCTACCCGGTGACCAATTTCCCAGTAGAGTTGTGGGATGTTGTAGTCTACCCAACCCATTTTTAACCAATAAATAATATCGGCAAATAGATCGTCGTAGTTGCTAAGGCCGTTGGTTTGACTCCCCTTCGGGTCGTTTCGTTTATTGCGGTAAATACCAAAAGGACTGACACCGAATTCTACCCACGGTTTTGTACTATGAACGACTTCGTGCAATTCACGGATAAGTGAATTGATGTTATCCCGTCTCCAGTCGGCTTTCTGATTGGCGGTAAAACCTTTTGCCAGGCCATAGGTCAAAAAACTTTTGGAATCATTGAATTGACTTTCAACGATGGGATAGGGGTAAAAATAATCATCCATGTGAATGGCATCAATGTCGTAGCGTTTCACGATGTCTCTGACAACAGTCTTGATGAATTCCCTGCAAGCAGGATTCCCGGGGTCGAACCAGAGATAATTGCCGTAATTTATAAACCAGTCCGGATGTTTGTAAAAAATGTGATTCTTTGATAACTTATTGCCAGGCGTTGAACGCGCGCGGTACGGATTAAGCCATGCGTGAATGTCTATATTTCGTTTGTGGCATTCTTTGACCAGGAAAGCCAATGGGTCCCAACCCGGGTTTTGGCCCTGTACGCCAGTGATATAACGGCTCCAGGGTTCATAGGGAGAATCGTACCAAGCATCAGCTTCCGGTCGAATCTGAAAAAGGACAACATTGATTCCATCCTTTTGAA
>Ga0209123_1002374_pt1 | contig 16074 bp, 14 predicted proteins | sample BarGraIncu00431A_FD_184500 | JGI IMG/M metagenome (GOLD analysis project Ga0209123, IMG submission 184500) | Arctic peat soil microbial communities from Barrow, Alaska, USA - Barrow Graham LP Incubations 004-31A (SPAdes) (version 2) | ecosystem: Environmental > Terrestrial > Soil > Wetlands >...
AGGTTGCTCCTCAGCAGAGCCCATTTCCTCTTCAACTTCCTGATAGCAAAGATAATGAATTATTTTTCAAATATATAAAAAACAATAATAATACTCTTCTAATTTGGATTACAACATAGAAGGGGCTAGAGGAAGAATTTTGAAGATGAACAAGTTTACAAAGTATTACTTTTTAGGAATTGGTGGCATTGGTATGAGTGCGTTAGCTCGATATTTTCGGGCTAAAGGCTTTCAGGTGGCCGGCTACGATAGATCAGAATCAATTCTTACCAAAGAATTACAAAATGAAGGTATTACAGTTTCTTTCAATGAAAATATTAATGAAATCCCTTTTGTTTACACTAATTCAGAAAATACATTGATTGTTCTAACTCCAGCAATTCCTAATGATCATCCACAATTAAAATATTTTCAGGAGCATAATTTTATAATTAAAAAACGAGCTGAAGTGTTGGGCGATATTACCCGTCAAAGCAAAGGAATTTGTATTGCCGGAACACATGGAAAAACCACAACTTCAACAATTACAGCGCATTTGCTTTATCAATCTCAAGTTTCATGTAATGCGTTTTTAGGTGGAATTGCTAATAATTACAACACAAATTTATTGCTTTCTACCGAAAGTAATCTTGTAGTGATCGAAGCTGATGAGTATGATCGGTCTTTTCATCAACTTTCACCCTATATGGCAGTTATTACTTCAGCCGATCCCGATCATTTAGACATTTATGAAACTGCCGAAGCATTCAGAGAAAGTTTTGAATATTTTACTTCACTCATTCGTTCGGGAGGTGCTTTGATTATGCGAAGAGGAATTGATATTAAGCCAAGATTGCAAAAAGGAGTGAAACTTTATACCTATTCAATGAACAATGGTGGAGATTTCTGTGCTGAAAATATTAAGAACATTAAAGGTGAACTTCATTTTGATTTTGTGACTCCAAACGATAGGATTAATGATGTCAGGCTTGGCGTTCCTGTTCTGATAAATGTTGAAAACAGTGTTGCTGCAATGGCTTTAGCGTGGTTGAATGGAGTTACTACAGAAGAAATTCGTACCGGAATATCTTCATTTTCAGGAATTTATCGCAGATTTAATATTGTATATAAAACCGACAAATTGGTTTTTATGGATGATTATGCACATCATCCAAGCGAATTGAAAGCTAGCATTTCTTCCATTCGGAATTTATATCCCGATCGAAAAATTACCGGTATTTTTCAGCCACATTTGTATTCCAGAACCCGAGATTTTGCTTCTGCATTTGCTGAAGCTTTGTCTAATCTTGACGAATTGATTCTGTTGGATATTTATCCTGCCAGAGAATTACCTATTAAAGGCGTTGATTCAGAGCTTATATTACGTGATGTTAAACTGAAAAACAAAATCTTGACCTCTAAGAAAAATCTGTTACCTTTGCTCGAAAGTATGGAACTTGATGTGTTAGTTACTTTTGGTGCAGGTGATATAGATAAATTGGTACCTCTTATTAAGGAACAACTTAAGAAAACAGGTCATTGAAAAATTTACTTTAATTTAATAAAATGAAACCAACCTGGAAATATATTTTGATAAGCATTTTCTCCCTTTTAATCTTGGGTTACTTAGGCTTTTCTATATGGTATTTTTCTAGAGAAAATAAGGAAAAAGTTTGTAGTAATATTGAAATTGTGTTGTTGGAAAATAATGGTGGAAAACAATTAATTACCGAACTTGAAATTGCACAGATTTTGGAACAAAACGGATTAAATCCGATTGGGAAATCAATTAAAAATATCAAAACAGAATCCATAGAAGATATTTTGCATAAAAACCCATTAATTAAAAAGATTGAATGTTACAAAACACCTTCGGGAATAGTAAATATTAGAATATTACAACGTTGTCCTAAATTTCGTGTTGTAGGTTTAGCAAGTTATTATATTGATAATGATCGAAAAATTATGCCGGTATCGTTAAATTTCTCGGCGTATGTACCGGTAGTTTCCGGTAGTGTAACAGCAACAATGGCAAGCAATGAATTATATGATTTTGTAACATATTTGGAAGAAAATCCATTTTGGAATGCACAAATTGAACAAATCAATGTTCGTGAAGATAAAAAAATCGAGCTTATTACTAGAGTTGGTGATGCCGTCATAATGCTTGGCAAAATAGATAATTACCAAATCAAACTTGAAAAACTGAGGAAATTGTACGTTAACGGATTCAAATTAATGGGTTGGAATAAATACAAAGTCATTGATTTACAATATAAAGATCAAGTAGTTTGTAATAAAAATGATTTTGCAGAACAAGACAGAATTAATAGGACAAATGTGAAAAATGACAGTATTATTGCCAGTAGATTATGATTTCAAATAAAATTATCGCAATTGATTTCGGAGGTACCGGAATCACAGCATTGGCAGCTGAAGTGCTTGAAAATGGAGCCGTTAAAATTTGGTCAAAAGAATCAAAAGTTGCCGACGATGTAAAATATGGTATAATTGAGAAACCGACAGGAGCATCATTTAAAGTCAGCGAATTACTTAAATTACTTAAAAACAGCGCCAAATTAAATGACATTTCACACATTTCAGTTCCAGTAGGTGCAAAAACCATGAAGAAAGTATCGGCAACTGTAAGTCGTTTTGTTGGAAAACCTAACGTTGTGACAGAAAGCTTGTTGATAGAAATGGTAGAAGAATGTGAAAAAAAATCACAAAGAACTGATGTTACTGTTTTTGATATTATACCAGTATCTTACATGTTGGATGGTAAAAGTATTGACGATCCTGTTGGACAAAATGCAATTCAAATTACAGCAAATTATAATATTTTTATAGGTAATTCAATTATAAAATCAGAACTTGAGAGATGTTTCGACAGAACTGGATTAATACTTGAGTATTGTCCGTTAGCAGCTGAATCTTTAGCAACAGTTGTTCTGGAGGAACATGAAAGGGAAGTTGGTTGTGCTTTAATTAATTTTGGTGCGACAACAACTACACTTGCAGTTTATCATGATGGAATATTGCAAAATTTGATGGTTGTTCCGTTAGGAGCAAAAAATATTACAAAAGATATACAGGAACTGGGAATCAGTGAAGTAAATGCTGAAAAGTTGAAATGTCTACGAGGTTGTGCATTAGAATCAATAGTAACTGAACCAGTTTATATTCAAATTGCTTCTGTTGAAGATGAAAATCAACCTATTAAAATTTCCACTCAATTTTTAGCAACAATTATCGAAGCCCGATTAGAAGAAATGATGCAACCTATTTTTGATGTACTTTTGGATGAAAATATTGATTTAAAAGCAGGAATTGTACTAACCGGAGGAGGTGTAAAACTTAAAGGCATTGTTGATTTTATTTCTGAAAAAACGAGTCAAAATGTACGTATTGGCGATCATACCGACTGGCTTGCAGATGGAACAGATAAAGAGTATTTAGATCCGAAGTATGCTCAATTAATTGGTTGTATATTACTTACAAATGATTACAGAAAAAATCATCCTATTGTAGAAGAACCAATTACAGATCCAAAGAAAAAGCCTAAAATACCAAAAGGGAAAGTAATGGTTCGGATAGCGGATATTTTCTCAGGTTATTTTGGGGAAGACACAGATAATAAATTTTAAATTATTTGGATCTTCAAAATATAAGATTATAAAATGATTTATCGATTAATAAAATTAATATATGGGATATTTAGATGAAAGCCTGCCATTAGACTTGCCGCTAATTGACAGTTCAATTATCAAAGTGATTGGCGTAGGTGGTGGTGGTGGAAACGCCGTGAATCATATGTATCGACAAGGAATAACCGATGTGTCATTTGTTGTTTGTAATACGGATAATCAAGCGTTGCGTAAATCGCCGGTTCCAATTAAAATACAATTAGGTGCCGACACAACTGAAGGACTCGGTGCAGGTGGAAAACCTCAAGTTGCCCGTAAAGCTGCTGAAGAATCAATTCAACAAATTCAGGATTTGCTTAAAGATAATACAAAAATGGTTTTTATCACTGCCGGTATGGGTGGTGGAACAGGAACCGGAGCTTCTCCTGTTGTAGCCAAGGCAGCTCATGATATGGGAATTCTTACAGTAGGTATTGTTACCATACCATTCGCTTTTGAAGGGAATATGAAGATTCGTCAGGCATTAGAAGGTGTTGCAGCTTTAAGCGAACATGTTGATGCGATATTAGTAATCAATAATGAAAAACTAAAACAGATTTATCCTGATTTGGAACTATCAAATGCTTTTGCGAAGGCAGACGATGTGTTGACAAATGCAGCAAAAGCCATTGCCGAAATCATAACCATTGAAGGTTATATAAATATTGATTTTGCTGACGTTTTTAGCATTATGAAAGATGGAAATGTAGCAATAATGAATACAGGCTATGCATCGGGCGAAAACCGTATTACTAAAGCCATTGAAGATGCTCTGAATTCTCCATTGTTGAATACCAGCGATGTAAGTGGTGCAAGCAAAATTCTATTAAGTTTGTATTGCTCTAATAGTGATCAAATTCGTATGGAAGAAGTTGAAGAAATTCACAAATTCATGTCAAATGTAGGTGAAAATGTAGAAGTAATTTGGGGAGCAAGTTTTGATGAAGAATTGAAAGACAGAGTCAAAATTACTCTGATTGCAACAGGTTTTGAAGTAAGTGATATTCCAGGAATGCCAGCAAGCATTGCAAAAGCACACGTTCATAAACCAAACATGAGCGCCGAAGCATCTCGTTTTTTTGATGCTTCAAAAAAAGAAACTGAAAACGAGTTGAAAATTACAGATGTTATTGATGAAGAACCCGTAAAACCTGATTTAATTAAAACATACGAGCAATATTACGGAAATTCTTCGCAAACTGAAAAGGAACAAGAATTGGAACTGGAAATTAAATCTGAACCAGATTTACCCATTTTCTCGTTGGATGATTTGGAGGACGAAACAACTTTTAAAAAAGTAGAAAGTATTCCTGCCTGGAGAAGAAAATTAATGAATAAATAAATAGTTGATAGTTAATTGTTTATAGTCGTAGTTTATAAACAAAAATTGTTGGAAATTCTAAGAGTATTAATCAATCAACTTTCATACTAATAAACAAATGAAATAATTAACTAATAAACAAATAACCTGAAATGAACGAACTATTTGATAAAGTAAGCGGCGATATAAAAACTGCCATGCTGGCACGCGATAAGTTAGCTTTAGAAGCTTTGCGCGGTATGAAAAAAGAATTTTTAGAAGCTAAAACGGCTAAAGGAAGTGATGGAGATTTGGCTGATGAAGTTGCTATAAAGATTATTCAGAAAATGGTAAAACAACGCAAGGAATCAGCTCAAATATATACAGAACAAAATCGCCCTGAATTAGCGGAAAACGAATTGGCTGAAGCTGAAGTGATTGAGAAATATCTTCCGGTTCAAATGACCGATGCAGAATTGGAAGCTGCTGTGGCCGCAATTATTGCACAAGTGGGTGCAGCTGGACCACAGGATATGGGAAAAGTGATGGGTGTTGCCAGTAAGCAACTAGCCGGAAAAACAGAAGGACGACTTATTTCGGAAAAAGTGAAAGAGTTACTGGCGAAATAAACCAACACTCAAATATGTTTAAAAAGTCCATTTTTGAGTTCAAATTTCATAAATATATACTAACATCCATATTAGATTCTCAAATAAGAAATGATTTTTTCACATTATCTTAATCTGATTTTAATTTTCTTTTATTTCTCATTAATAGCAAGTTATATAATTCAATTAAATTCTTACCAGCTATTTCGTTATCCAGTTTTTTTTCCGAACTTTGCAGACTTAAAAATACGAACAAAAAGACTGTAATTTTAAGGAAATATTTAAGGTGAAAGATACAAAGTACATTTTCGTAACCGGTGGAGTTACTTCCTCATTAGGTAAAGGAATTATTGCCGCATCTCTTGGCAAATTATTACAAGCGCGTGGTTTTAAGGTAACTAACCAGAAATTGGATCCTTATATCAATGTTGATCCGGGAACTCTGAATCCTTATGAACATGGTGAATGCTATGTAACTGTTGATGGACACGAAGCAGATCTTGATCTCGGACATTACGAACGCTTTTTGGGTGTTGAAACCCATAAAGCCAATAATGTAACTACCGGTCGGATTTATCAAAACGTTATCAACAAAGAACGCCGGGGTGATTATCTGGGAAAAACCGTTCAGATAATTCCTCACATAACCGACGAAATTAAACGAAACATCAAATTATTGGGAACCAAAGGCGAATTTGACTTTGTAATTACCGAAATTGGTGGAACAGTTGGTGATATCGAATCGTTGCCATATATTGAAAGTGTTCGACAGCTGAAATGGGAACTCGGCAAAAACTGCTTAATAATTCATTTAACGTACGTTCCTTATCTTGCCGCAGCTAAAGAACTGAAAACCAAACCAACACAACATTCTGTAAAAGCGTTGCAGGAACAAGGTGTGCAAGCTGATATTCTGGTGTTGCGTACCGAACATGATATTTCATTTGAAATCCGCAAAAAAGTTGCTTTGTTCTGCAATGTGGAACAATCGGCCGTCATGCAATCCATCGATGTTCCTACAATTTATCGTGTTCCATTAAATATGCAACAGGAAAAGCTAGATGAAGTAGTTCTTACAAAAATGGGGTTTGATTTGGAAAAGACACCAAAAGCTGATATGGAAAAATGGACTGCTTTTGTTGAAAAACTGGAAAATGCCACAGAAGAAGTTCGCATTGCAATTGTAGGAAAATATGTCCAGCTGCCCGATGCATACAAATCGATTATTGAATCGCTTCTTCATGCAAGTGCATACAATAATAAAAAGCTAAAACTAGATTTAATTCTATCAGACAAATTGACAGAAGAAAATGTAGAAAAAAAGCTTCAAAAAGTAAATGGCATTGTTGTTGCTCCGGGATTCGGACAACGTGGAATGGATGGAAAATTCGTAGCACTGAAATATGCCCGCGAAAACAATATCCCATGTCTTGGAATTTGCATGGGAATGCAAACAATGTCGATTGAATTTGCTCGTAACGTATTGAATTATTGTGATGCTAACAGCACGGAAATAGATCCTAACACCAAACACAATGTTGTTGACATTATGGATGAACAAAAGAATATTCTTGATTTGGGCGGAAGTATGCGTTTAGGTGCATTCAAATGCAAATTGAAGAAAGGTTCGAAAGTATACGATATTTATAAAAAAGAAAATATCAGCGAACGTCACCGTCACCGATACGAATTCAACAATATGTTCAAAGCTGAATTTGAGAAAAACGGTATGTTGTGCAGCGGTATGAACGTGGAGTCGGATTTGGTTGAAATTATTGAACTTTCTTCGCATAAATGGTATGTCGGAGTACAGTTTCATCCGGAATACAGCAGCACTGTGGTAAATCCGCATCCGTTGTTTATCAGCTTTATTAAAGCTACAATAGAAAAATAGAAGCCTATGATTCCCCCAAAAAGGGATTTTGTGGTAGGATAAAATATAATTTTTAATACTAATTTTTAAACCTCTTTAATGATTGGAGGCTGTAATTAAATATTTATGGATAAAAATACAATTATTGGGATTGTGCTAATTATACTGATTTTTCTTGGATACATGCAATTTACAAAACCAAGTGAAAAAGAAATTGCCATACAGCGATACAACGATTCAATAGCTTTAGTTGAACAAAATAAAGCTGAATTGACACGTAAAGTTGCGACCGGACCTGTTTCTAAAGATTCCACTACCGTTAAAGACTCAACTTCAAATGTAAACACTTCGGATGTTTTCGGAGATTTTAGTGTTTCGTCAAAAGCTGAAGAAAAATTTTATACACTTGAAAACGAGTTAATAAAACTAACAATAAGCAATAGGGGTGGACAAATTTATTCAGTACAACTTAAAAAATATGCTAAACGTGACTCCTTGGACAAAAGTCTTCCACTCATTTTGTTTAATGATAAAGAAAGTAACATGGGTTTCACATTGGTTACTAACAATAACCGTGTGCTGAACAGTTCAAATCTTTTTTTCGAACCTGTAAGTGAAATTACAAAAGACAAAGACGGAAATCAAACATTGATTTTGCGTTTAAAAACAGCTGGTCAAGCATATTTGGATTTTGCATATACTTTACCAGCAAACAATTATATGCTTAGTTTTGGCATAAAAGCCAATGGAATGAACTCGGTTATGCCTGCTGGAACTAATTCGCTTGATATGCATTGGAGTTCAAAGATTCGCCAGCAAGAAAAAGGCCGAAAATTTGAAGATCGTTATTCAAGTGTTGAATATAAATACCTGGCAGATAATGTGGAAAAACTAAGTGAAGTTAAAAATGACGAGAAGAAATTGACAAATAAAGTAAAATGGGTTGCTTTCAAAGATCAGTTTTTTAGCAGTATTCTAATTGCTGACGATGCAATGAATTCAACCACATTGAAAAGTACACTTGAAGATGAATACTCCGGTTATTTAAAATCTTACTCTGCTGAAATGACAGTCCCATTTGATCCAACCGGAAAAACACCTACAACTTTTCGATGGTTCTTTGGTCCAAACCAATACAAAATTCTCTCATCTTACGATAAAGGAGCAAAAGCAGGCAATGAATTGAAATTAAATGATTTGATTCCACTTGGCTGGGGAATTTTCGGGTGGGTAAACAAACTTGCGATAATTCCAATGTTCAACTTTTTCAGTAAATATATTAGCAACTTTGGATTGATAATTTTGATTATGACTTTAGTAATCAAATTAGTATTGTCTCCATTGACTTATAAATCATATGTTTCGAGTGCAAAAATGCGCGTTTTAAAACCTGAAATAGATGAGATTCATGCCAAAATACCAGCTGACAAAGCTGCCGAACGTCAAAAAGCAACCATGGAATTGTATGGTAAGGTGGGCGTTAGTCCGATGAGCGGTTGTATTCCTTCGTTATTACAAATGCCAATTTTATTAGCTTTGTTTAGTTTTTTCCCTGCTGCTATCGAATTACGTCAGCAAAGTTTTTTATGGGCAACCGATTTATCAGCTTACGATGCCATCTTCACCTGGCATACATATATTCCATTGATAACAACTTATTTTGGCAACCACTTAAGTTTATTTACGTTGCTTATGACAGTCACCACAATCTTATCGACCAAACTGAATATGGCCAATACTGCTACTACCGATCAACCTGGTGGAGAAATGATGAAATGGATGATGTACCTGATGCCGGTGGTGTTTATGTTTATGTTTAACAGTTATGCTTCAGGGTTGACTTATTACTATTTTATTTCGACTTTAATTACTGTAATTCAAACCTATGTTATTCGTGGGATGGTTGACGAAAAGAAATTACTTGCCCAGCTTCATGCTAAACGAAGTAGCAACGCCAAAAAACCTGCAAAGAAATCAGGCTTCATGGACAGGTTGGAAAAAATGCAACAAGATCAACAAAAAGGAATTAAGAACCGCAAATAACTTATTGGATAAAGTATAGCGCAAATACAAATTTCTTTTGTGTTTGCGCTTTTTTATGATTTAAACTTTAAAAACAGAAGAGGTATGAATTCAAAAAGTTTAATTTACTTGTCTTTCGTTGGACTGATATCTGTCTTTAGTTCGTGTGGTAAAAGCAACCGATTTATTATTGACACAAGCAAAAATAGGGTTGAAGTTAAAATTCATCGGTTTGATAAAGATTTCTTATCTCTTGATACTAAGAACATGAAACCAGGATTGAATCGGCTGTATAAAAAATACTCCGAATTCCTACCCGTGTTTACAAACGAAATTCTGGATACAACTGCAAAAGATACAGCTGCTATTCAACATTTGTTCTATAAATTTCTGACCGACACCGCGTTTATTAAAACAAATAAAAAAACATTGGAAACTTTTGCAAATGTTACTGATATTGAAAGGCAAATTTCGGATACATATACTTATATTCATCATTATTTTCCAGAAGTAAAATTACCTGAAATTTATTTTTACGTTTCGGGTTTTAATCGTTCTGTGATGATGAATAATAATTTTATTGGCATTGGAACCGATTTTTACTTAGGAAGTGATTTCTATGCTTATAAAGGCTTAACTTACGAGTATATTGTGAAAAATATGCGTCGTGAATGTCTAACAACTGATTTAGTTTCTGCAACTCTTTTCAGTATGTTTCTGATGAAAAGTTCACAAAATAGGTTGTTGGATAACATGCTCTTTCGGGGAAAGGTATTGTATCTTATGTCAGTTTTCATGCCAAATGAAAAACCTGAAAACATAATCGGTTACAGCCCGGAACAATTAAAATGGTGCTTAACTAATGAAAAACAAATCTGGGGTGCCATTATCGATCAGAAACATTTGTTTTCATCTGATGTATTGCTTATTAATAAATACATGAATGATGCACCGTTTACAGCCCCCATTTCTCAAGATTCGCCTGGCAGATTAGGAACATGGGTTGGTTTACAGATTGTTCAAAATTATATGAATAAAAACACCAATGTAACTTTAAGAGAATTAATGAGAGATAATAATTATCAGAAAATGCTGGAAAATTCTAGCTACAGGCCTTAAAAACAAAAAATCAGGCAATAAAAAAGACCTAAACGAAATCACGTGTAGGTCTTTTCTATTATTTGTGGTCCAATTATGCTGGACTAATTGCTTCTGAAGGACAAACATCTGCGCAAGTGCCACAATCTGTGCATACATCAGCGTCAATAACATAAATATCACCTTCTGAGATTGCTTCTACAGGACATTCGCTGATACATGATCCGCAAGCAATACAGTCTTCTGAAATAACGTAAGCCATTTTCTTTATTTTTTTTGTTAGTACTAATTAGTGGTGCAAAAGTATAAATTTTTCCAGACCAAAAAAAACTTTTCAACAATTTTTTTCTTTCGAATAGCAATTTACTACATGAGTTCATAATTATAAATAGTATAAATGCTAAAAAATAGAATTCTTACACTTCAGTAAATTTAAGAAACTAAAATCAAATAGTTTATTTTATACGATGACACATCGACTTGTAAATTGCTCATTTAAAGACTATTTAACTCATGTTACATTTTCATTAAATTTCCATTAATATACTGTTACGTAAAATTGTTTTAGTACATTTGTATCGTAAAAAAAACAAAATATTTCAATTCTATCTATCACTTTTTCAAATTCAATAAATAACTATAAAACAAGTAATTAATTTATTTTTTTCTAAAACCATTTGTCATGAACAATTCATTTCTAAACAATTTTACTCCAAAAGAACCAAAGTTTTTTCCTATTTTAAAAGAGATGGCTGATGTTATTTTAGTTGCTTCTGATTTAATAATTGAGTGCGTTCAAAACAACGACCATGAAGCTGCCATTGAGTTTTACAAGAAGATTAAAGAACAGGAACGTAAAGGAGATGCGTTGTCTGCTAAAATTTTCGATGAACTTAATTCTACCTTTATAACTCCTTTTGATCGTGAAGATATACACCATTTAGCTGACCGATTGGATGATGTTACTGATTTCATAAATAGTTGTGCTAAAAGAATTGTTCTTTACAACCCTAAGCAAATTCCGGCAAGTGCAGTTGAAATGGCTAATTTCATCAAAGAAAGTGCAATTTGCATTGGCAAAGCTGTTGATGAACTTGACGTAATGAAGAAAAATTCAAAAAAAATTAAAGAGTATTGTATTGAATTGCATGCAATTGAAAACAGAGCGGATGATGTATATGAAAATTTTCTCATTGATCTGTTTGAAAAACAGAAAGATGCGGTTGAAATTATCAAACTAAAAGAAATTATGAGTGAACTTGAAAAAGCTACGGATGCTGCTGAATATGTTGGTAAGATTATCAAAACGATTATTGTTAAATACGCATAATAAATTGAAATCAACATGACGTTATTAATTACAATTATTGCTCTTGCTTTGATTTTCGATTTTATAAATGGATTCCACGATGCTGCGAATTCTATAGCTACAATTGTGTCAACCAAGGTATTATCACCTTTCAGAGCTGTTTTATGGGCAGCATTTTTCAATTTTGTTGCATTCTTCATTGCTAAATACTTTAGTGGTTTTGGCATTGCAAATACCGTTTCCAAAGCAGTTCTCGAGCAATATATCACATTACCGGTAATATTTTCCGGGATTGTTGCTGCAATCATATGGAATTTGGCAACCTGGTGGCTTGGAATTCCTTCTTCATCGTCACATACATTAATTGGAGGATTTGCTGGTGCAGCTATAATGAGTACAATTATTGCAAATGGGTATCAAACAACTGGTTTTGAATCAATAAAATATGATGTTATTATCAAGATTGCATCATTTATTGTTTTAGCTCCCCTTATTGGGATGATTATTTCTATTTTACTTACAATTCTGATTTTAAATATATTCAAAAAAGTGAATCCACACAAAGCCAATAACTGGTTTAAACGCTTACAATTGGTTTCTTCGGGATTATTTAGTATCGGACATGGATTAAATGACTCTCAAAAGGTAATGGGTATTATTGCAGCAGCTCTATATGCTGCTTATACAAAAAATCACTTAGACATTGGAATTCACGATATTAAACAAATACCTGATTGGGTTGCTTTTGCCTGTTTTACGGCCATTTCGATTGGAACCATGTCAGGAGGATGGAGAATTATAAAAACAATGGGTACAAGAATTACCAAGGTTACTCCTCTAGAAGGAGTGGCTGCAGAAACAGCTGGTGCAATTACATTATATATTACTGAAATTTTAAAAATCCCAGTAAGTACAACTCATACAATAACAGGTTCCATTATCGGAGTAGGTGCAGTGAAAAGACTTTCTGCGGTCCGTTGGGGTGTAACCCGCAGTTTAATGATAGCTTGGATACTAACAATTCCTGTTAGCGCGACTTTGGCTGCTCTGATATATTTCTTTGTTGGCGGAATACTTTGATAATCATCAATGCGTGTGATACTCAAATGGTTGTTTCATCACGAAACAACCATTTCTATTGAATAATCAATTTCTCACTTAAATTTTACATATTGATTTTTAATCAATTAATTGTATTAATTCCTGATATTGAGCAATAATAAATACCTTTGAACGTTTTTTAAAAACTAAACTCGTAACTCAAAGTTATGTCAATACATAGATTAAAAAGTTTCTTTATTATTCTAATATTCACTACAGGATTCTTTTCTCACTCTTTAGCACAAGGCAATTTATCCTATGCTGATCAGAAACAATTTCATTTTGGATATTCACTGGGAATGAACATGATGGATTTTGGCATTAAATCACTTTCAGATAACGTTAGAGTCTCATCATTAAAGCCGGGATTTTCTGTTGGTGTAATTACTGATTTACGACTGAACAGATATTTAAATCTGAGATTTAATCCAACGCTGAACTTTGGTGAAAGAGAACTTAGTTATAATATTATTGATCCAGTAAAAATTTCTATTCAATCAATTCCTATTTGTTTACCTATCTATTTGAAATACAGTTCCGAACGTAAGGGAAATTATAGACCGTATTTGCTTTGGGGTGGAGGAATTGCAATTGATTTAGCTACGAATAAAGAAAATCCAGTATTATTAAAACCTTTCGATTATTATACTGAATTTGGAGTGGGTTGTGATTTGTATTTTTCATTTTTCAAACTATGTCCTGAATTAAAATACTCAATCGGGTTTAATAATGTTTTTGTTCCATTGGCTGAGCGTGTTTCTCCACCACCTGATATTGAAAAATATTCTAGTCCTCTGACAAGATTAACTTCGCACATGATAACACTAGCATTTAATTTTGAGTAGATTATTTTGTAAATTAAATTTTCTCAATTTCTTTGATTACCTTTTCCATAGCAGTTTGCCAATCGGAAAACAATTTATGGAAATATGCTTTTACCAATTTTGGATTATCCTTTCCGTCAGGCCTGTTCACACGTAAAATAAATTCACGGTTTACAGCCATAATCTCAACAACCAAGCTGTCAATTTTCTGATCTTCAAGTGTTCTTGACATTAAACAACGGAAATAAATATCGGTTATCAATTCAGTTGAAACGAAATTAATTGTTTTTTTCAGGTTTCGACGACTTGCCATAGCGGTGTTTTTTAGAATTTATAACTACAAATATAAGTGAATATTATTATAAAGCCATCTTTTGCTGTAAATTTGCAAAAAATAATTTAGCTACTTTTACGTTTAGTCAGAAACCTTATTCCCCCATATATGAATTCAATAACCGGAAGATTGTCTTTTACTATTATTCTCTTCATTTTGATAGTTTTATCAATCAGCATCTCGGGTTGCAATGACGAAATCCTTTCAACTAATCCGAAAGACAAACTTAGTTTCTCAACTGATACGTTGACTTTCGACACGGTTTTCACAACTATTGGTAGTGCCACATCTAAAATAATGATTTACAACAGGAATAACTCCGCCCTAAAGATAAGCAGTTTAGGGCTTTCAGGTGGTGGAAGCTCTTCCTTTAAAATTAATGTTGATGGGAGTTTGAATGCGAATAACCAATTTTCAAATATCGAAATCCGGGCAAAGGACAGCATATATATTTTTGTATCGGTAACTGTCAATCCGGTGGCTACATCTCCATTGTTCATTCAGGATTCTCTTGTATTTAAAACAAATGGAGTGATTCAGAATGTAAAATTACAGGCTTACGGTCAAAATGTAACTGTTTTAAGAAACAAATTATTTACTATCGATGCAACTTTAACCGCCGACAAACCCTATATTATTTACGGTTACGTAGCCATCGATACTTCTAAAACACTGACAATTAATCCTGGTTGTAAATTGTATTTCCACAATAATGCTAATCTGATGGTTTATGGCAACTTAAAAGCTAATGGAACTGCACAGAATCCGATTCTGATGCGTGGTGACAGACTAGATAACATAAAATATTCAACTCCATTTCCTTACAACAATGTAGCTGGCCAGTGGGGCGGATTATACTTGCTTTGGGAAGGCGGAAACCATGTCATGCAACATGTAAATATGAACAGCGGTTATGTAGGAATTTATTTTTCGAATCAAAACAGAAATGTAATTCCAACATTGGAAATTACCGATTGCCGGATTCATAATTTTCTGATGTACGGACTGGTGGTTCAAAACGGAAATGTACAGGTATTAAATTCTGAAATTTCGAATACCAGCAGTTATAGTGTGTATCTTAATGGCGGCAATCACAGTTTTATTCAAAGTTCCATTGCCAATTACTTTGGCACAGCCCAACCTTTTTCCCGCGACAAAAAGCCGGCAGTAATGATAATGAATCTGAACCGTGTAGCACCTATGCAAAGTATTTTTCGAAATTGCATTATTAGTGGTAATATCGAGAATGAATTTAGTCTGGTAAGCCAGTTTTTAGACCAATACAAAGGTATTTTTGATCATTGTTACATTCGTAAACCTGTAGGATTGACATTAGCTCAATTTACTAACATTCGGTGGTCAGCAAAAAATGATACTCTCCTTTTCAAGAGCAGTAAATACGATTTGATTAAAAATACTTATTTCAATTTTATGCCCGATTCTTTATCACCGGTACGTGGATTGGCAGATCCGTCTATTGCAGCGCAATTTCCACTCGACCTGAACGGGAATAACCGCATGATTGGCAATAGACCAGATGCAGGTGCTTACCAATGGCAACCTAAAAAATAATTGGATAAATATTTTAATGATTATCCCGCAAAGTGTATTAATTGTTTTGGTATTTCTGTCAGAGTCGGACCAACTGCTGAAAGGGATGATATAACTCTGATAGCGGTCAAAAGACCTTACCAGCAGTTAAATGTATTGAATAGGACTGTTTGCAGATAATTAAATTATTTTATTATTTCGATTTTGCATTAATTTTAGAATAATTAAACACAAAAAAAGCCCCGACTACTTATTCAGTAATCAGGGCTTAAAAACGGCGGCTATCTACTCTCCCACCTTTCGGCAGTACCATCGACGTGGACAGGCTTAACTTCTCTGTTCGGAATGGGAAGATGTGGAACCCTGTCGCTATAACCACCTAAATTCAG
>Ga0209123_1002375_pt1 | contig 16071 bp, 11 predicted proteins | sample BarGraIncu00431A_FD_184500 | JGI IMG/M metagenome (GOLD analysis project Ga0209123, IMG submission 184500) | Arctic peat soil microbial communities from Barrow, Alaska, USA - Barrow Graham LP Incubations 004-31A (SPAdes) (version 2) | ecosystem: Environmental > Terrestrial > Soil > Wetlands >...
GGGTGTGAATTATAACCAGGTGGTAAAAGAGCTACATTCACATTTTTCGGAGAAAAAAACGCTGGCATTGTTGTATAGATTGGAAAGTATTACAAGGGAACTGGTGGTACTGAGCGAACAAATTGTAAACCTTTCTCAGAATTTTAAAGAGAAGTTTATGATGAAATAAATCAGGGAACAATCATCCATAATCAACAAAAATTGAAAAATGATTGCCAAAATAAATACCGGGAGCAATCTTTACGGTGCGCTGGCTTACAACCAGGAAAAGGTGGATGAAGGATTGGGAAAAGTCCTTGTAGGCAGTAACCTGAAAGAAGTCGGCATCAGGCTGAACGAAATAAGCGCCAAAGCCCGTACGCATGGAGCGCATGAACCCATTGGTACATTATACGGCTTTACTCTTTTGGTAAAAACTGAAACCACGCTGAAAGAGGGATTTGATATGGTTCAGAACCGTTTCTTTGTTAAGGGTGAAGGTGAAATCCTGTACAATTACAACAACGGGCTGATGGCTGCCGATCCTAAAGTCGCTGCGCAAAACTTTATCCATGCTTTGGATAGTTTGCCCCGCCTGATGGAGAAGTACCAGGCAGAGAATGAGAGGATATCGAAAGATATTCCGGTACTGAAAGAAGTAGTCGAAGCTGTATGGCGAAAGGAGGATGAGTTAAAAGAGTTGAAAACCGAGTTGAACAACCTTGAACGACAGATTAAACTCTCGCTAAAACCTATCGAACAAACGGAAGGCAAATCATCGGAGATTGTGGAAGACAATCAACTGCGCCCAACTCCCTTAAAACTCACCCAAACGAAGCAAACGGTGAATGGGTAGGTGAGCGGATATTCCTTTACCTCATAACTTAAGACAACTGAAAAAAATAAAGGGAGAACGTTTGATTATCGTTTCCATTGATCGTGAAGTCAAGCAGGAAAAGCATGGAATGCCATCGAGAGTATATTGTAAAAACGAAAGGCTGTTCGTTTTTACTCAACCGTTGTATTTCAAATATCTAACTTCTCAAATAAATCATCATCATATTTATTTTGAGGATAATAAAAAGAGCCTTCTCCAAAAAATTGAATAACAGGGGATTCAACTACTGGCGTTAACTGGTCTGAAAAATTATGAAAAAGCACGATGTTATCCCCGTTATAATGACACAGAACAAGGATATTTTATAAAGCGCTTAAATACAGGCGGTTATTAAAGTGTATTTGTCAGCTGTCCCGATAAATACACTTATATGAATGCGGTAAAGAGTCTGCAATAAAATTATAAAACTTTTATTGCAGGCCAGAGATAATGATTTTTTGGATTCGAAATTACTGCTTTCTTCATATTCTGCATTCACGCATTTAAAGTTGAAAAAGATCATTCGAAAATTACCCTTCTGAATGATCTGATCAGAAAAACCACCAATTTAAGACTATATTTTAACCAACCAATATCAGATTAATCGATTTATTCTTCTTATTAGATTCAAAGATACAGTTAGTTTTCCTTGAAGTAACTCATTATTTTTCTATTCAATATAAAACTAATTTAAAAAATATCATAAAAAACGGGTAACAAAGAATGCTTGATTCCTATTAACAAGTAAACTAAACAAAATTATTTATGGTACACCGATAAGACTACTGAAGTGTATTGTAAAGTTGAAAAAAATGACCAAATGAGGAAACTGATTTTATTATTATTAATTGTGGGATGTTACCTTCCCGAGCTTAGCTATTCGCAAACAACCACTAATTATATTTATAGCTACGATGGTTCCGGCAACAGGATATTACGTGAAAAAGTAATACAGTTTAAAAATGCGACACTGCCTGCTGATAGCCTCTTGGGGGCCTCATCTGAAGCAAAAAAAAATGAAACTTTCGATGAATTGTTCGAGGATAAAAAAATCACAATTTACCCAAATCCAACAATAGGACTGGTTACTGTTGAAATTTCGTTAAATGAGAAGGACTTAGCCCGAATAGCGATATACGATATAAAAGGAAAATTACTATTGGAATATAAGAACGTCAGCAGTATAACAGAGATTGATTTATCAAATAAACCTTCCGGAACCTATTTGCTGAAAATTTTCATTGACAATAAACCAACTACCTGGAAGATAATCAAACAAAATTAAGATATTCAGAACTAACCCCGACCAGATTATGAAGACCAAGTTATTAACTTTTGTAGTCCTTTTTTTTATTCCGTTTTTTATCTTGGGACAACCGGTTAACCTGCTTCTTAACACGCCTGAAAAAGAGACACAAAACCAAAATGCAAGTAACAATAGCACAATTGACAATGGCTTTTACGCACCCACAGTTGAGAAATTTTCTGTTGCCACGGTCAATTCAATAATAACTGAACCAGTATCTTACAGCTACAACGTAGTTGATCCAACAACTAGGGTAATTGATACTTCTTACCCTGTTGGTTCAACCAACGGTACTTTTAATGTGAATCCATTGGGGGCGGCCACATATTCTATTCCAATTGATTTACCGTCCGGCATAAATGGGTTAAATCCAAATCTCGCTTTAGTTTATTCCAGTATGGGAGGATCGGGTATTGCAGGTTATGGCTGGCAAGTATCAGGTATTTCTGCTATAACAAGAACTTCGCAGACTTTTTTTCAGGACGGGCAGTCGAAAGGGGTTAACCTCGATCAGAACGATCGCTTTGCACTCGACGGACAACGGCTAGTATGCACTTCCGGCACATATGGTAGCGATGCGTCACAATACCGCACGGAGAGTGAAATTTTTACGCGCGTCACAGAGGTTGGTTTAAGCGGAACAGGACCTGCTAAGTTTAAAGCAGAAACTAAATCGGGGCATATTTTCGAATATGGTTCTACAGCTGATGCAGTTCAGCAACTTACTGGATTCACTGAAGGGGTAAGCTGGTACGTGAGCTCGGTTTCCGATTTGTTTGGGAATAAAATCAATTATACCTATCTGAACCAAAATGGAATTGTTTACCCTTCAATTATTGAATATGGTCCTAATCGCATCGTTTTTTCTTACACGGAGCGGACCGATGCAGTTAATTCCTATTTCAAAGGGGTTAAACTCGAACAAAAGCTCTTACTCGACAAGGTGGAAGTGACTTATAATAATACTATTTTAAAAACCTATGAACTCAAGTACAACTATTTATCCAATAACTATTACGGACAGACTGCTTTAAACGAGGTCATTGAATATGGCACAAACGGCAGCAGACTTAACTCTACTGCATTTTCATATCAGCAACCTGGAAACGTGGATTTTGGTTATCCGCTCTCATATTCGGACATTAATATCTCGTCAAATTCGATTCTTTTTTCAGGCGATTTTAACGGCGATGGGAAGGATGATATTTTTACTTTAAGTAAATCTGACCGAAAAACTTTTAAATATTACATAAGTAATGGGAATGGCGGTTTTAGCTATAGTTATGGCAGCACATCTGCGCAAGCCATTGACAATGTTGTTGTTACTGACCTAAATGCGGATGGTCGGGATGATTTGGTTTTGGTTGTGTTTGATTGGACTATTGCAAGTTACGGTGCACTAATTTCGAATGGGTTAACTTTTTCTTTTTCAATATTTTGTGCTAATGAGCCTTGTACATTGCGACCTTTTTATGATCAAGATGATTATGCTGCTGATTTTGATGGTAATGGCAAAAATGATTTCCTCGTAAAAAAAAGTTATCAAGGTACAAATTCTTGGAAAATTTATTCAACGAGTAATGGTACATCATTGACTTTAACGAATTCAGGAACAATTAGTAGTTGGGGTGATAAAAACTATACAGCAGACTTTAATGGGGATGGAAAGGCGGACATTTGGGTTTTTGACAGTAATGGGATAAAAATATATACAGTTAACGGGAATTCATTGACCACAATATATTCTTCAACATGGCCAACAAAAGACCATAAATTTCAGCTTGGCGATTTTAATGGAGATGGTAAGACCGATATGTTTGTTTATGGTTATACTACCTATGAATGGACAGAATGGCAAACACAACTTTCAACGGGAACGGGTTTTGAAAGTCACTATTTCCCGGCGAAGAAAACTAATTTGAAAGATGATAAAGTTTATGCCTGCGATTTTAATGGCGATGGGCGAACTGATATTATGGCTTTGAGTAAAAATGCAAGCAATACTCCCCGTCAGTATTACTTTATCACAAATTTAAACGGTGATGGTATATCCAGTGAATATAAAGAACAAACTTATCTTAATAAAGATTACAGCTTTACCATTGGTGATTACGACGGGAATGGTAAAAAAGATGTAATTGTTACTTCTGCGACAGATGGCTACCGCCTTTCAAGTACCACCGGGACTACCGAAATGTTGTTGAATTATATAGGTAACGGATTAGGGAATATCATAGGAATAGGTTACAATAAACTGACTGACTACTATTCCAATTATGTAAAAGGCTATGCTGTTGACATTTTTCCTGTCTTTACTTACCTGGGGCCATTGAATGTTGTAAAATCAGTATTATCAAATTATGGCTATGACTCATCTCTGGATTATGCATATCAAGGATTAAAGATCCACAGGCAGGGAAAAGGATTTTTGTGTTTTGAAAAAACTACTGTAACAGAAAATGTTACTGGTATTACTACTGAAAATCAATATAAGTATGATCCACAATGGTTTTCTCCTGAATTGACCAGCACAACCAAACGCTCCGGCACTAACAATATGTCAGTAGTTACCAATGAGTATTTATACAAGTCATTGGGCACCACAGTTGGAAACAAACGGTTTTTTCCCTATATCTCAAAATCGACAGAACAAAATATCTTGACCGGGGAAACTATCTCCTCATCATTTCAATATGATGAGTACGGGAAAGTGAACTATGCAAAAAAAGTCTTAAATGTTAGAGAAAATGAAGTAACAAACAATACAATCGAAAATATTGATAACAATACCCAGTGGTTGTTGGGTCGCGTAACAAACTCTACAACTGTATTTACTGGTACTGGGACCCCTCTTACAAAACAAACCAATCGCACTTATTCCCCGACATCCAATCTTGTTGCCTCAGAAACTTATTTTCCTTCGACGTCTAGCGAATTGCTAAAATCTTATGAATATTATTCCAGCGGGACTCTGAAAAAAGAGATAACTACCGGCGATGGCATTTCGCGAACAACAGAATATGAATACGAACCCGACAACATCCATGTCAAAAAAATAACCGACCCGCTTGTCCACGTAACAAACCGTGTTTACAATCCCAATGGCTGGCTGCAATCGGAAACAGATTACCTGGGCAATTCAATCAACTACAGTTATGACAACTTTGGCAGGCAAACCTCACAAACCAATTATGATGGTAGCCAGGTTACTTCAGCGTTATTGTGGTTTACCGGTAGCGGCCCTACAAATGCCCGGTACTATTTACAAAAGACGGGTAACGACGGTGCTGAATCGAAAACCTGGTACGACAAGATTGGGCGAGAGATTCGTTCGGATGTAAAAGGATTCAACGGGACCATGATAGCTGTATTGAAAACATATAATTCCAAAGGCGAGCTTGCCTCCGTGTCTGAACCTTATTATGAAACGGCATCGCCTTCCCAATATACCAATTACACTTACGACGGTTATGGCAGACAGGCCGGCATTAGCAAGTTTACAGGCAGCAGCACAAATTACAGTTACGATGCCAATACGGTTACCGAAACTACGAACTATCGAACCACCCTTAAATCATACAATACAAATGGAAGCCTGGGACTATCGGTTGATCCGGGAGGGACATTGACGTATTTATACTATCCGGACGGAAAACCATACTCTATCTCACAAAATGATTTAACCATTGCATCAATGAGTTATGATGCAGCTGGTAACCAGACACAATTGGTTGACATTAGCGCCGGGACAATTAATTCTACATATACTAAGTTTGGCGAGCTAAAAACTCAGACAAATGCAAAAGGAAATGTAACAACCTTTAATTATTCTCCTGAAGGCTTAATCAACAATCGGGTAACGCCGGAAGGAACAACAACTTACACTTATAACAGCAACAAACAGTTGACTGGAATCAGCAATTCTGCAACCGCTGTCAGCCGTACATATAGTTATGATACTAAAGGCCGGGCAACAAGCATATCAGAAACAATACCTGGCTATGCAACGCCTTTTTTAACTGGGTTTACCTACGATTTATATGGACGCTTAAGCACACGTACTCACCCTTCGGGTATTATCGAAACGAATATTTTCGACGGTAGTAACGGTTACCTTAAACAGATATTGGCTGATGGCCAGGCGGTATGGACCATTAACACGATGGACGAACGCCAGAATGTGCGGACGGCCAATTATGGCAGTGGCGGTTCGCTAAACGCAACTTTCAACATCGACACTTATGGATTACCTTCTTCAACAGTTGTGGGCAATGTACAAAACTATTCCTGCTCGTTCGATCCCATAAAAGGTAACCTCAACTGGCGTAAAAACGAAATGAACGGTCTTCAGGAAAATTTCTATTACGACGAGCTTGACAGGCTTAATAGTATATATCGTGGCACAACACTCTTATACTATATTGATTACGATGAAGGCGGCAACATCTTGTATAAAGGCGATGTCGGGTCTTACTCATACCTCAATTCGAACAAGCCTTATACGCTAAGCAGAATAGATTATATGCCATTAAACTATGCGGCCAATCAAAACATCACCTATAATTCGTTCGAAAAGGTGAACACCATTTCCGAAGGTACTTATTCTGCCGATTTTGTTTACAATGTCGATGACGCGAGGGCCAAAATGACTGTTAAGAACAATAATGTGGCATTCCTGACGCGCACCTATATTGGTAGCAGCTACATAAAAGAATCGTTGAACGGCGTGGAGAAAGATTATACCTTTGTGGGTGGTGATGCTTATTCTGCTCCCGTGGTAATCGAAGGATCAGGGACAATAAAAACACCTTACTTCCTGCTGCGCGACTACTTGTGCAATATTACCCACATTGCTAATAATAGTGGTTCTTTGATTTATGAATACAGCTACGATGCCTGGGGAAGGCAGCGTAATCCTGTCAACTGGACTAACTATGCGGTAGATGCCGAGCCAACCCTTTTTATGGGACGTGGGTTTACAGGGCATGAACATTTGCCCTGGTTCAATCTAATCAATATGAACGGAAGGCTATATGATCCGGTAGTGGGGCGAATGCTTAGTCCCGACCCGAATGTGCAAATTCCTGATTACACACAAAACTTCAACCGATATAGCTATGCGTTGAATAATCCATTGGTTAACACTGATCCAAATGGAGAGTTTATTTTTACTTTACTCGCATCGATTATACCTGGAGCACAGCCCTTATTACCGTTTGCCATTGCCGCAGATATTAGCTGGATGACCGATTATTTCATACAGGGGGCCATGAACAGCTCGCAAGGCATGAGTGCCTCGGATGCATGGTTTAAAAATATTGATTGGTTCGATGTTGGCACATCGGCTGTTATTGGTGGTGCAACCGGCGGTTTTGGTGCAGAATATAAAGCAGGAGTACAACTAAGTAAATTTGGATCATGGGTTGCCACTCACCCGAAATTGATCACCTTAGGAGAAATGGCTCTAACTTCTGCTATTGATATTACCGGAGAAGGAGTGCAGTCTGTAGGATTTGATGATTTTTCTAAGCGATTTGCAATTAATCTTGCTACTTTTGGATTAACAGAGTTAGCAAGTAATTATACAAAAAAACTGGTTAAAAACCCTGCTGCTGAAGTAAAAGGGACTAATGTGGTTTACGAAGGTTTAGATAAATCAACAAATACGGTTAAATATGTCGGCATAACAGAAAGAGCCCCAAGCATAAGGTTTGGTGAGCATTATAACTCAGGTACTGGAAAGTCTATTTTAGACTACCGTGTTGTGCCGGGTGCTACAAACCTAAGCCGAATAGATGCTCGTATTTGGGAACAAACATTAATTAACAAATACGGCTTGAATAATTTGCTAAATATTAGAAACTCAATTGCACCCAAATTTTGGGAGCAGTTTGGAATTAAATAATTATGACAAGGATAAATACGAAAGTAGGTGATGTTTTTTCTGTTAAAATTGATGATAAAAGCAAAAAATATTTGCAATATATTGTTAGTGATCTCACTCAACTTAACAGCGACGTAATAAGATCGTTTAAAGATGTATATCCGATTGAGTCCATTCCTGATTTATCGGAAGTAGTAAAAGGGGAAGTTGAGTTTTACGCTCATTGTGTAACGAAATGGGGTGTCAAATTGGGCTATTGGGAAAAAGTTGGAAATATTGTTGAGGTTGGGAACATTGACCATATTTTGTTTAGAGATAGTAATGATTATGGAAATCCAAAAATAAAAATTTCAAATGACTGGTGGATTTGGAAAATAAATGGAGAACAAAGATATGTAGGAAAGCTGGACAGCAAAAATCAAAAGGCTGAAATTGGTTTAGTCATTAATCCAGAAAGCATAGTTCACAGAATACGAACAGGCGAATATGATTTTAAGACATATCCGGATTATTAATACCTGCTCGTCGTTGCAGACCTTAAAGCGGTTACTACTTTAGGGTCTGCAATATTACGCTTATTGCCATTAACGATAGTTCTTTGAAATCCGAGTACAGCTACGATGCCTGGGGAAGACAGCGTAATCATTCCGATTGGACTAACTATGCAGTAGATGCCGAGCCAACCTTTTTTATGGGACGTGGGTTTACAGGGCATGAACATTTGCCCTGGTTTAACCTGATCAATATGAACGGGCGATTGTATGACCCAGTAGTTGGAAGGTTTTTAAGCCCCGATAATTATGTCCAAACACCCGGTTTCACTCAAGGATTTAACCGGTATGGGTATTGTTTAAATAATCCGTTGAGGCACACGGATCCGAGCGGAGAATTTTTTGAAAACAATATTAATTTTAATAACCAGCCCGATGGATCTCAGCTTTCACTCTGGAAATCTTAACCGGACACTAGTGCGTTAAATTATTTATTTATTTTGTATGTTTGGTGCAATTTATTTTAAATGTAAACACATGTGCAAATCAGGATTTATGCAGGAAAAAACTGCGTTTGGGAAGACTAATAAATTTGTCTTTTTTATTTCATTATTCACCCTAATAACCCTCCTCTCTGCCACTAGGGCAATGTCACAAGGAAACTTATTAATTACACCCCGAAGGGTCGTATTCGAAGGACAAACACGCACGCAGGATCTCAACCTCGCCAATACTGGAATCGACACGGCAACATACAATATATCTATCACTCAGTACCGTATGCGCGAAGATGGATCATTCGAAGATATTACAACACCTGATCCGGGTCAAAATTTCGCAGATAAAAATCTTCGCTTTTTTCCGCGTACCGTCACACTGGTTCCGAATGAAGCGCAGGTGGTGAAAATGCAAGTTATCAAAGCATATCAACTTACTCCTGGTGAATACCGCTCACATATTTATTTTAGAGCCGTTCCAAAACAATCCGCACTCGGAACCGAAGAGATCAAAAAAGATTCAACTTCGATTGGCGTTCGGTTAATTCCCATTTTCGGGATCAAAATTCCTGTAATTATTCGTGTCGGCGAATCAACAACAAAAGTTAACCTTTCGGATGTAAAACTTGAAATTATCAATGATACAATTCCACTTCTTCAATTTGCATTCAACCGTACTGGCAATATGTCGGTTTATGGCGATATCCTCGTAGAACATATATCTCCGACGACCATCATCACACAGGTGGGTACTGTCAGAGGTATTGCTGTATTTACTCCAAATTCCGTAAGAAGGTTTCAGATGGAGCTCATATGCTAAAACTAAAGTTGATTTTCACTCAGGAAACTTAAAAATAACGTATACATCACAATCAGATACTAAAACCGAAAAATGCGCCGAAGCGGTTTTGCCTTTACGTTAACTAAAACTTAAAACTCAACATGGGAAGGTCTCCACTTCCATACATGACACTTCCAGAATGACAGGGGTGTTTTTTAAACAAGTCTAATCTCACATTTGATATATCGCCTCAACAGAATACTAAAACCCTTATAAACTCACCCCAAACATAAATACACACTCTTAGATAATTTGAAAAAACCTTGATTTTGGCTTCTCATCAAATGTTTTTCTTTTCTTACCATTATTAAAATCAAAATAAACAACTCAATATGAACTGATTTTGAGTGATTATTCTGATTTTTGATGAAAAATAAATTACATATTCCGGAGCATACCCACCCACTTTAGAAAAGAAACATTTCAGTATCAAACTGAAAGTTGACCATCTAAAACTACGTTTTTCATGTCCTTTTGCCCTAAAAATAGGTATCAAACAGGATGAAAAGACAACAAACTGAAACAAAATTTGCCAAATTCCGGAGCATACCCGTTCAAGGGTACCTTTTTCCGGAGCAAACCCGTTCACCCTATTTTCGGTGGCAAAAAAAGATCCTTTTTCCGGAGCATGTCCATTCACTTTTGGAAATTAGTAGTTTTGTTATCACCACTTTCCGGAGCATACCCGTTCACGGATTGGCCCTTTTCATTTTCCGGAGCATACCCGTTCACTCGAGCGTTCTATCGTACCTTTGCACCTTCAAAATCGCCCAACTAAGCAAAGGTAAAATGGCAGGAAAACCAGCAAGTATGAGTAGAATAAAACAAGTTCTCCAATTAAACGAGAACGGAGTGTCGAACCGTCAAATAGCCAAGGATTTGGATATAAACAAAGAGATGGTAAATAATTATGTTTGGTTCTTTAGGGATGATCCATTGTCACTCAAAGAGGTATTAAAAATGGAAGACCCAGAGCTTGAAGCACGTTTCAGAGCTGGGAATCCGGCATATACTGATTACCGGCATCAAACGTTTTTGGATGAGTTGCCAGATTTTAAGACCTCGTTAGGTCATAAACATGTAACGCGTTTTTTGGTGTGTCAGGATTACATAGCCAAGCATCCTGAAGGTTATCGTAAGTCTCAGTTTTTCCATCACTTAAAACAACAATTAGCAGCCTTTACGCCTACTACAGTGTTGAGTGATACGTATGTTCCAAGTGAAAAATTATATGTCGATTTTGCTGGTGATACATTGCAATATGTAAATACAGAAACAGGCGAAATGACTAAAGTGCAGGTATTTGTGGCATGTTTACCTTACACGTATTATGCCTTTGCTCTGTGTCTTCCCTCACAAAGAGTGGAGGATTTTCTATATGCCATTTCTAAATGCGTGGAAGCCATAGGTGGCGTACCTAAGATTTTGGTAACCGACAACCTTAAATCGGCTGTAATAAAGGCGGATAAGTATGAACCAACACTGAATAAAGCGTTGGAAGATATGGGCAACCATTATCGTTTTGTAACCATCCCTTGTCGCCCATATTCTCCTACACATTATAGAAACAAAAGTATTATGGAAACTAATTTGGATAAATTGTTAATTAACAACTAATTTTTCACAAAAAAGTTTCTATAATTATTGGCTATTTGCCGAGGTTTTCTAACCATTGTAACAGTCCTTTGTTTTTTTGCCAAGAAGGAATTTTCTTGGGGGCTGGAGATAAACTTGACTTTTCTATCGCCTCGCGCTTTTGCTCATTGTCTATCCTGGCATAAATTTCAGTTGTCGTTACTGATTGGTGGCGTAAAAAGTCCCTTAAAATCCAAACTTTCGGATTTCGTTCGCGATTACCTCGGACACGTATCAATAAAAACTACAGAAATTTATGCGAGAGCCGATTCCAAACTAAAAAGATAGTTTCTGGGAAAGACCTCCCGTGACATCATCGACAAAGAAATAGGGGAGTTGTCTTGGGAAAAAGACAGGAAACTCAAGTCGTTTTTAAAAGGTCTGGCGTAATTATTATCAAAAACTGTTTTGCAAAGTATAAATGATAACAGGTTAATTATTAACTACCAAAAAAGGCGGCTTTTGATTATCTACAACTATTGATAATCGCCAGGCACGACACACAATTCAAATCCGGAAGCAAAAATGCTTTTGTGCTAAATAATTTAGATAAAAACATCCTGTACTAGGACGCATACTTACAATGTAAAACAACGATTTGATGTTCGAACGATTTATGCGCATTTTTGCTTTAAACCCTAACACACCAAAAAATCCAAAAATTATCAATATTCTATTGGATTACAGCAAAATTACCGATTAAAATTTATCGAAATATTGGTATAAAAAAAATTAATTAAAAAAACCATAAAAAAAAGTCATAAAGTGGGTAACAATTCGTTAACGAAACCTATTAACAAGTAATATTAATTAAAATTTATGCAAATTAAATATTTAGATTTAAAACTACATAATGACTTTTTTAATGATTAAAATAAGCTAATGATCACAAAATATTGTACTAAATTTTTTCATACCTAATAATTGAATTTCAACTAAACAAGAAATCTCATCTAAAAATGTAAATTAATGACAATTCCTAAAATCATAACCCTGCGAAATATAAAAGAGTGTAAATGCATTAACTTGGAAAATCTACTTTGTGTTTGTGTTGATGATTATTTATCAACCTTTCACTATGAGAGCAATAAGAGATTTACCTGTACACTATCACTATTGGTAGTTGCATCTATTTTGCCAAATAATTTTTTCAGAATAAACAGAAATTGAATTTTGAATATTTATGCCATAGATACCATTCATATCAACAAAAGGAAAATTATTCTTTTAAATTCTGCCGAATTTATTATTTCTCACCGCAGGATGAAGCAATTGCGAACTTTACTCTCAATTCATTGTAATACGCTTACGGGTTAAATGATTCAACTTACAAGTTACTGTTTGTAATATAGTTATTGTTAATAATAAATTTATACTATTGTGACACCAATCGCATCAATTGAATATAGATGAAAAGTAAAGTAATCATAAACAGTGAAAATAGATTTCAACGCATAATCAATGTACTTCTGCTAAATGCAAGTTTTATCGATAACCTCGGTTTGATGCATGGCAAGATGGGTATCGCCATTTATTTTTTTCATCTCTCACGTGAAACCAAAAACCAGGTTTATGAAAATTATGCAGGTGAGCTGATAGATGAAATTTATGAAGAAATCACCGTCACTACACCCTTAGATTTTGAAAATGGTCTGGCCGGTATAGGTTGGGGAATTGAATACCTTGTTCAAAGCGGTTTTCTTGAAGCTGATACCGATGAAGTACTCGAAGATTTCGACAGCCGATTGCAACCATCTCAAGACCAATTTCAGGGAATCGGATTATTGAAAGGCCTTATTGGCCTGGGTGCTTATTATCTGAAACGCATACAAAAACCCGCTTCGGTTGATGAAAAAGTTTCAACCCTTATAAACAAGCAAATGCTCCTTCGCCTTATTGAAGAGTTGGAGCTGAGAATTGAAAACGAGGGGATAATAACTTTGATAAATGTTAGTGATACTTTTACCCTGACCTGGGATTATCCGGTTTTGATTGCGTTTTTAACTGAAGTGCACCAATTAAACTTGTTCAATTTTAAAGTTGGCCGCCTGCTGCAAAAAGTTATTGATCCTTTATTTCAACAAATTAATCTTCCCAGGCTACAAAGCAAACGTTTATTGCTGGCTCTGGCTATTGAAAGAATAAAGAATTGTAAAATAGAACAATGGCAGGATGGCTCGATTGATGGGTTAATTCAAAATCTACTGAACGGAATAGACAGGGAGGCCATATCCGATGAATTGCCTCCTAACTCTGCATTTATGCAAAATGGCACAAGTGGTATTGCATGGATTTACAAACAGTTATTTCATTTGATCGGCGATGAGGTTTTCCAAACGGAAGCTTTGTATTGGAACAGCCGTAGTCTTGAATTTGAAGAAACCAATCAAGGTTTTGCCGGTTTTAATGTGGCAAAAGAAAATGAGGACAAAGCGTTTGGAGTCTTGAATGGAATAGCCGGAATAAATCTGATTCAATTATGAAACGAGCATATTCAATACTAACACAAACACGGATGAATTGGAACAAAGTGAAAATCTGCAAAGCAAATATTCACATGCGAGTTCCCCCGATCCATCGGGGCAAGCTATCCGGCCTTAAAAAACAAATTATATTCGGATGAAAACAACGAACTGGATCATCCTAAGGAGCAAAGACCGCGGAACCGATTATGGTGTTGGTACTTTTATCAAACAACTTTCTGACGGCCTTTCGCAACAAATGGGTATTGAAGTATTTGTGATAGAGATTGGCACCGATTCTTTATCAGAATTTACTATTGAAAAGAAATCAGGGGTTACATATTTCAAATTTCCGCAAACCAATCATCTGAAGAATCCGAATACCAAAACAAATCTCTCAAGGTTTGCCAAAAGTATTGTTCGGGTTGTTGTGCCTTTTTTGCCTAAAGAACAAAAGACAGTGGTTCATCTGAATTTTGTATACCAATGCTTTATAGGAGAGGAATTTAAAAAAACTATGGATTGCTATTTAATTTTCACACAACATTTATTTATTCAACAATCATCAGGAGTCCAAAGTTTATTGGATACCGAAAGCCTGACTTACGCGTTGGTTGATCGAATTATTACCGTAACTAAACATGGTAAAGAACACCTGATAAATAAGTTGGTCGATGAAAGGAAAATCATTCCTATTTATAATGGAATTGATCCTCATTTGTTTGGGAAAAAGGACTGTGAAATAAATATCAGACGGAAGTATGGAATAGGTCTTGATAAAAAAATAGTCCTGTATAGTGGACGGATCGACCATATTAAAGGCTTAAAGTATCTTTCGCTGGCATTCTCAATTTTATTAAAAAAATTACCCGATTGTCGGCTTATCATAGCCGGGAATGGGGATTATGAAGAATTAATTCAGAATTCCAAAACATTTTCTTCAAATATCAATTATCTGGGTTTTATTCCATTTGAGGATCTCGTTGCGCTGTATCAGGAAGCATCAATCGGTGTTATTCCTTCTTTAGAAGAACATTGCAGTTATGTCGCCCTCGAAATGCTTTTTAGTGGGTTACCGGTTGTTGCTACTTGTCTAGGTGGATTAAAAGAGATTTTTATTCACAACGAAAATGCTTTTTTGGTAGATACGATACCTGATCAGACAAATGCTTTTGGTATTGCTCCAGATATTGATCAGTTGGCAGATTATATGTATAACCTATTGACCAATGATCAATTACGAAAGAAGTTTTCGCAAAATACAATAATCAGGGCTAACGAGGAATTTACGATGAATACAATGGCAGACAAATATGTAGCAACCTTAAGAAATTTACAATAAAGAAGATAACCGTTGGCTTACTTAATAAAAATGGCGGACAGAAGCTGAAAAACCTTAAGAATAATAGTAAACAATGTGATAACGAAAAAATATGGAGCAAATTAATTATCTCAAAACTCTCGAAAAACTCACAACTATAAAATATCTTAAGCGTATTTTACAAACTTCTTGTAAACCATATTTAATTACTAACATAATGCATGATATTAAAAGAGTAACATTTTTTTCCCTTTTCCTTTCTGTCTTTTTTATTAACTGTAGCCATACCAACAGAAAAATTGAAAACCTCCATACATTCGCTAAAGTTTATGGCTATGTACGATGGTTTTATCCTGGTGACGAAGCGGCAAAAATTGACTGGAATAAATTTGCCGTTTATGGAGTAAAAAGAGTTGAAAATGCGGGTAATAAAAATGAACTCAAACAAATTTTGATCGAACTGTTTAAGCCAATAGCTCCTGCTATTCAGATTACAGATAAAAAACAGGATGCCAGCTTCGAATTAAAATCAATTACTCCAAATGACACCAGCGGTTTAAATAAAATTTCATGGGTGCATTATGGGGTGTACCTGGGAAAGCAAAGCAATATTTATAAGAGTTTAAGGTACAATAGAAATACTGTAACAGATTTTGATAATCGTTTTTTAAAGATAGGTGAATTTATTAAAAAGGATATTGGCAGTAATCTTGTTATAATTATGCCTTTAGCTTTATATGGCAGTAATGAACATACTTTTCCGGTTTCAGATACGCTG
>Ga0209123_1002376_pt1 | contig 16070 bp, 7 predicted proteins | sample BarGraIncu00431A_FD_184500 | JGI IMG/M metagenome (GOLD analysis project Ga0209123, IMG submission 184500) | Arctic peat soil microbial communities from Barrow, Alaska, USA - Barrow Graham LP Incubations 004-31A (SPAdes) (version 2) | ecosystem: Environmental > Terrestrial > Soil > Wetlands >...
GCCAACGCATTTTCCGAGCTGACCGATCCGGCCGAGCAGAGGGCGAGATTCGCGGCGGAAGCCGCCGAGCGCGAGAAGCTCGGCAAGGCGCCCTACCCGGTCCCTGAAAAGTTCCTGGAGTCCCTCTCCGACCTGCCCCAGGCCGCCGGGATCGCCCTTGGCCTGGACCGCCTGGTTATGGTCCTGCTTGATGCCGAGACCATTGACCAGGTGGTCGCCTTCACCCCTGAGGAGCTGTAGACCGCCAGCAAGGGTGTCCCCCCCCACCCAAAAGCCCTATTCCTTGGCAGGTTAGCCCCCGACCCCGCCCACACTACCTTGTCCTTGCTCCAGTAGAGACGCGTTGCATGCGTCTCGCTAACTTGACCACGCTTAAGACATACCAGAGCGCGGCAGCGCTGAGTCGCATGCAATGCGTCTCTACCGTAGTGGTTTTGTAGAGGGGAACATGGCTTCCCCTTCCAGAGAGGGGGCTTTGGGCGAGAACATTATGCCGCTACAACCATCAATATCAGCGGACTCTACAACATGACCATCCGCAACATCCGCATTAGAACTGACTTCTGCAGTGGCTAAATCAAACAGCTATTACACCCTCACCCAAATTAACACCCTCTAGTTATAGAAAAACCACATTGGACCAACGTCCTTTTTTTGTGGTATCTGATTACTAGATATTGGTATTATTGCGACCGGAAAAGTATTCGTTAGTGAGCGGCGTTCATCGGGTAATTTTGAGGTTGCACATGTTTCTGCATCACAGCGTAGCCAAAAAAAGAGCCCTCGCACTCGGGGTTGCCTTAACGGTATTTTTCTTCGGAAAAATTTGTTACGACATTCAAGCCGACCACCAACTTGCCATCAGCACTGCTGAGCAGCACGCAAAAGGGCTTGCCAGCGCACTCAATGAACATGCCCTGCGCACCTTCAGCGACACCGAGGGGACCATCGACTCGATGTCCCGCAGCATTACATCCATCTTTGCCGCCGGACTGCCCAACGAAGAAAAACTGCAGCATGTGTTTATCGAACAAAAAAGGCCCGGATCCGTTTTAGCCACCCAGTTTGTTGCCAATCCCCAAGGCTACCTGCAAGGCATTTCCTCCCAGTACCCGGTGCGTCGCGTCCCGGTCGCGGACCGTGAATATTTCCAGCACCACCTTGCCTCAACCGACCCGACCCTCTTCATCAGTAAACCGTTTCGCGACCGATTGAACAACGAATGGCTGATTACCGCGACCAAGAGGCTTTCCAACCCTAACGGAACCCTGCGCATGATCGTCGGCGTCTCCATCAGGACACGCTACTTCAGCAGCTTTTACAGCACCATGGCCCTGGGGGCCAACGACCGTATTCTACTTATCCGCCGCGATGGCACCATCCTGTCGCTGGAGCCGTTCTCAGAGAAGATTCTGCAGGCGAGCTTTGCGCGCACCCAGCTTTTCCAGCGCGAAATGAAACGCGACCCGGAATCAGGCACCTACCAGGTCGACAAAACCACCCTGGATGGCACCGCTCGTATCGTTTCCTATCGCTCTTCCGGTGCCTACCCGGTCATCGCGCTCATTTCCCTCGACAAGAAAAAGCAGCTGAGCCAATGGCGTAACAGGGCCATCAAGGAACTTGCCGGCGCCGGACTGTTCGCCGCCCTGGTCGCCGCGCTGGCCTTTTTGATCCGCAGCCAGCTGGCGAGCCTCCAGCAGGCCAACCTGCACCTTTCCCGCAATCAGCACGAGTTGAGTGAGGCCAAAAGGCGCTCGCAGGAGATCGTCAACAGCATCGACGGCATCGTCTGGGAGGTTGATGTCGCTCTTTCTTGTTTTTCCTTCGTCAGCGAGCGCTCCGAAGCCATAACCGGTTTCCCCTCGGCCGACTGGCTCTCCGACCCGCTTTTCTGGTCCAGCCGCATCCACCCTGGCGACTCCAGTTGGGCTGACTGGTTCGGTCCCGAGGGAAGCGACATCCCGGGCGACGCCAGCTTCGAGTACCGTTTCCGAAAAAAGGACGGCAGTTACCTCTGGATACGGGATATTGTTACCGTCGTCACCGAGGGGGGGCAAGCTACCCGCCTGCGGGGTGTCATGCTCGACATCTCCCAGGCAAAAAAGGCAGAGGCGGCCCTTTTGGAATACCAAAAGGCAATCGAGTGCTCCGGAGACATGGTGTGTGTGGTGGACCGCGACTACCGCTACCTGGTGGCCAATCGCGCCTGCCTCGACCAACTGCGGCTGGAGCGCGACCAGTTGATTGGGCGCCCCCTGGCGGAGGTTTTGGGCAGCGACCGCTTCAGCGAACTGAAACCCTTCCTGGACGCCTGCCTGGACGGCCAACCGGTCAGTTTCCGGGTGCAGCTCCTTTCCCCGGAAGGAGAGAGCCGGGAAACCTCCATATCCCTCTCCCCCGTCGAGGATTCCGGGATTGTGTCCCGCGTAGCCTGGGTGGCGCGCGACACCACGGAGAGCAGGCGCGCCGAACAGGCGCAGGGGATTGCCGAGGAGGCGCTCCGGCTCTCCGAGCAGCGTTTCAGGGAGCTTCTGGAAAATATCCACCTGGCAAGCGTGATCCTCGACACGGAAGGAAAGGTTACCTTTTGCAACGAATTCCTGCTGCAGCTGACCGGTTGGAGCCGTGAGGATGCCATGGGAGCCGACTGGTGCAACCTTTTTCTGCCGCTTGAGGACCGCGAGCGGATGCGTGCGCTCTTTGCCGAAGGGCTCGCACGCGGCGAGATTCCGGCCCACCACGAAAACCCCATCGTCACCAGGGACGGCGAGCTGCGCACCGTCAGTTGGGACAATACCGTCCTGCACAACACCGACGGCACCCTGGCCGGAATTGCCAGCATCGGCATGGACCTGACCCAGCATCGGGCCCTGGAGGAACAGCTGCGCCAGTCGCAGAAAATGGAGGCGACCGGCCTGCTGGCCGGCGGGATCGCCCACGACTTCAATAACATCCTGACCGTCATCATCGGCTACTGCTCCATCATGCAGATGCGTATGGACCAGGAGGACGCCAACCGCGCCAGCGTCGACCAGGTGCTCGCCGCCGCCGAGCGCGCCGCAGGGCTCACCCGCAGCCTGCTCGCCTTCAGCCGTAAGCAGGTCATGAACCCCCACCAGGTTGACCTTAACGCCATCGTGCGCCATGTGGAACACTTCCTGCGCCGGGTGATCGGCGAGGATATTGCGCTGAGCGCCGACCTGCACGGTGAGGAGCTGTACGTATTGGTCGACAGCAGCCAGATCGAGCAAATCCTGATGAACCTGGCGACCAACGCCAGGGACGCCATGCCGGGCGGCGGCACGCTGAGCATCAGCACGCAGGTGGCTGAACTGGATCCCGTTATGGCGGGAAGCGGCGCCTGCCCCCCCGGACGCTACGCCCTTTTGACCGTTTCCGACAACGGCACGGGGATGAATGAGGAAACCCGGGGAAAGATTTTCGAGCCGTTCTTCACCACCAAGGAGGTCGGGAAGGGAACCGGCCTGGGACTCGCCATGGCTTACGGCACCGTCATGCAGCACAGCGGGCAGATCTCCGTGGATAGCGAGCCGGGCCGGGGAACCAGCTTCAGGGTTTATCTCCCGCTGGTGGCCTACCAGGCGCCAGTGCCGCGGCAGGAGGCCTCCCCTTTTGTGCTCCATACCGGCAACGAGCTGATCCTGGTGGCTGAGGATGAACCCGCGGTACGCGAACTGGTAGAAGGGATACTGGTCAAGTTCGGTTACCGCGTGCTTTTGGCATGCGACGGCGAGGATGCCGTGGCCAAGTTCAGCGCGCACCGGGACGAGATTGATCTGGTGCTCCTGGACATGATCATGCCGAAGTTGAGCGGCAAGGCGGCCTATGACGAGATCACCAGGCTGAAGCCCGGCGTCAGGGCCATCTTCACCAGCGGCTACACCGCGGACGTCATCAGCAGCAAGGGAGAGCTGGGCCCCGGGATGGAACTGGTCATGAAACCGGTGCACCCGCTTTTGCTGCTGCGCAAGGTGCGGGAGAAGCTGGACCGCTTTTAGGCTTTTGGTTTTTTTCGGTCTGATCGGACCGATCGGACTGATGGTGAAACTCGGACCGATCGGTCGGAGCGGACCGATCCTGGAGGGTGCGACGGCCTTGCCTGGTGGCGGTGCGGCGGCCTTACCTGGTGGCGGTGCGGCGGCCCCGCCTGGTAATGGGGCAAGCCCGCTCGTCAACCGGCCGGAACCATTTGGTTGACAAGGGCGGGTGAGCCATGTTACATGAGGCGCGGAGGATTTTTATGGAAAACGTTATCAGCGAGATCGCCGCAAGGATCATCGACGGCGGATGTATCACCCCGGAAGAAGCGGTTCAGCTCAGTGCTCTGGAAGGGCTGGAGGTCTATGACCTCTTCCGCGCGGCAAGCCGCATCAAGGAACACTTTGTCGGCCCTGAGGTGCACCTTTGTTCTATCATCAACGCCAAATCGGGACGCTGCGCCGAAGACTGCGCCTTCTGCGCCCAGTCGGCACACCACGCAACCGATGCCCCGGTCTACCCGCTGGTGCAAGAGGACCGGCTCCTGGAATCGGCACGCGCGGCTGAAACCAACGGCTCGGCCTGCTTCGGCATTATAACCAGTGGCACCACGGTTAATGAGGCTGAACTGGATCAGATCCTGGGGGCGCTGCGCCGCATCAGGCAGGAAACCAGTATTCTCCCCTCTTGCTCGCTCGGCATCATCGACCAGAACACGGCAAGCAGGCTCAAGGAAGCCGGGATGGACACCTACCATCACAACCTGGAGACTGCCGAGAGCTTTTTCCCTTCCATCTGCACGACGCATCCCTATCAGGACGACGTCAACACGGTCCGTGCGGTCAAGAACGCCGGCCTGAAGGTCTGCTGCGGCGGCATTTTCGGACTGGGGGAAAGCGCCGCGCAACGGGTCGAGATGGCCTTCACCCTGAAGGAGCTCGACGTGGACTCGGTCCCCATCAACTTCCTGAACCCGATAGAGGGGACTCGTCTCGAGGGTGCCGAAAACATCACCGCCCAGGAATGCCTGAAGACCATCGCGCTCTACCGGATGATCCTGCCGGGCAAACGGATCACCGTATGCGGCGGCAGGGAAAAGAACCTGCGCGACCTGCAGTCCTGGATCTTCTTTGCCGGCGCCAATGGCACCATGATCGGCAACTACCTGACCACCCAGGGACGCAACGTCGATGTCGACCTGAAGATGTTCGATGACCTCGGGGTAAAAACCGTCATGTGCTCGCACTAAGCCTGACCGTTAGCACGGGGTGGACGCCCGCCCCCCGTGTCTATCCCGTGCTGACGGTTTTCCCCCATCCCCACCCCAACCCTCCCCTTGCAGGGGAGACAGTTTCTGCCCGCGTTCAAATATTTAATTTACGTTTACCAGCGAGGTGAAAGTGGCCAAAGCAATCTTTATCACCGGAACCGATACCGGGGTCGGCAAGAGTATCGCCTCCGCGGTCATCGCGATGCTCCTCAGACGGCAGGGACACGCAGTCGGGGTCATGAAGCCGGTCACCAGCGGCTGCCTGGAGCGCGACGGCATGCTGGTCTCGCAGGACGCCGAACTCCTTTGCTTTGCGGCCGGCGTTGCGCATACTCCGGACTGCACCCCTTACCTGCTCAAGGCGCCACTCGCCCCCTCGGTTGCCGCCTCCCTGGACGGAGTGCGGATTGACTTCCAGGTGATCCGGGACGCCTATCTGCGCCTTGCCGCAACGAGCGACTTCGTCATCGTTGAAGGCGCCGGCGGCCTCATGGTTCCCCTGGCCGGCGGCCTCCTCATGTCGGACCTCGCCGCGCATCTCTCCCTTCCGATTGCAGTCGTCGCGCGACCGGGGCTTGGCACCGTCAACCACACCCTGCTGACGACCTTCAGCGCCCGCAACCTCGGACTTGAAGTGAAGGGTGTCATCATCAACCAGTACCCGGAATTTCCCGACCAGGCTGCCGAGCGCGCCCCGCACCTGATAGCATCCCTCTGCGGCTCCCAACTGCTGGGCGTGTTCCCCGAAGTGGCCGGCGAGGACGACCGAAGCGTCGTCGAGGGTGTGGTGCAGATGCTGGAGCGCGAGCCCGCGACTGCCGTCATGCTGAGAGAGATGTTCAACTAGTTAACGTTCAATGGACTCAAAGGACCTGAAGGACTTAAAGGACCCTGTGGATTTACCATCCTTGGGCGTCCTTTACGTCCTTTTTGTCCTTTGCTCAAAAGGAGATCACCCGTGGAAGAACTTGACACCCAGACCCTGAGAAACTACGACAGCGAATACCTTTGGCACCCGTTCACCCAGATGAGCGAATGGGAGGGGGCCGACAACATCGTCATCACCAGGGGAGAAGGGTCCTACCTGATCGACTCGGACGGCAAACGCTACCTGGACGGCGTAGCCGCCATCTGGACCAACGTGCACGGGCACTGCCGCAAAGAAATCAACGACGCCATCAAGGAGCAGGTGGACCGCCTGGAGCACTCCACGCTGCTTGGCCTCACCAACGACCGCGCGGCCCTGCTCGCCAAGCGCCTGGTGGAGATCGTCCCGCCCGGGCTTTGCAAGGTCTTCTATTCCGACAACGGCTCCACCGCGGTCGAAATCGGGGTGAAGATGGCCTTCCAGTACCAAAGCCAAACCGGCCACCCGGAAAAAACCAAGTTCATCAGCTTCGACAACGCCTACCACGGCGACACAGTCGGCGCCATGAGCGTCGGCGGAATCGACATCTACCACGAGGTGTATGCTCCGCTGCTCTTCCCCACCATCAAGGCGCCCTCCCCTTACTGCTACCGCTGTACCCTCGCGCCGGAGGGTGACCAGAAAAGCTGCGGCATGCTCTGCCTGAAGGAACTGGAGCGCCTCATGGAGCTGCACAGCCATGAACTCGCGGGCCTGGTTATCGAGCCGTTCGTACAGGGAGCCGGCGGCATGATCGTGCAGCCGGAGGGCTTCGTCAAGGCGGTGCGGGAACTCTGCGACCGCTTCGATGCCCTGATGATCGCCGACGAGGTCGCCGTAGGCTTTGGTCGCACCGGCGCCATGTTCGCCTGCGGCAAGGCCGGCGTCACCCCGGACATCCTGGCGCTTTCCAAGGGGATCTCGGCGGGCTACCTGCCGCTTGCCGCGACCCTCACCACGCGCAAGGTCTACGACGCGTTCCTCGGCTCCTACAGCGAGCTGAAGACCTTCTTCCACGGACACACCTTCACGGGTAACCCGATCGCCTGCGCCGCGGGCCTTGCCAGCCTCGACCTTTTCCTGTCGGAAAACCTGCTAGCATCACTGGTCCCCAAGATCGCCTACCTTGCCGATCGGCTGCAGCGCCTGCGGGAACTGCCGCAGGTGGGTGACGTGCGCCACGAGGGGATGATCGGCGGCATAGAACTGGTGCTCGATAAAGAGAGCCGAAAGGCCTACCCCTGGGAGGAGAGAGTCGGGGTCAGGGTCTGCCTGGAGGCGCGCAAGCACGGCCTCTTCCTGCGACCGCTGGGCAATATCATCGTGGTCTTTCCGCCACTCTCCGTCTCCCTCGACGAGCTGAAGATTCTCATGGACGGCATCGAAGCCTCCATTCGTCAGGTGACTGAGGTAGATGCCGTTACGAGTTAGCTGCACGTTTCTGCTGCCGAACACCCTGTCAATACTGCCAACTTCCTCCCCTTTAGGGGGGAAGTTGGCAATTTTCCCCAACCCGGCACCTTCCCCCTCACCCAGATCCTCCCTCCCTTTAGTGGAAAGGTTAAATAGGCTTTTTCTCTCCATTGCTACGAATTTATCTAGATTCCTGATCGATCGTACATTAAGATAAGCGGACATGGCACTCTTAACGAAAACGCATCCTCCAAAGGAGTCCAGGCTGATGCAATCTTTCTCCGCCCTGTTCTCAGGCCAGACTCAGTGGCTGATGGAGCGGGCACGCTCCTATATAGTCGCTCAGGGTTACCAGGACCATCTCACCCAGATTCCCCCAAACCTCAGCCAGGCCGTGACTGGGCTCACTGAGGCCCTTTGCTGCACTCTCGACTGCGCGACGTCCAATGCCTCAGCTACCTGCCAAAGTGCAGCGCTGGCTGACCCCGTCACCTGGTTTTCTCGCAACGCCATTTTGCTGCGCCAATCGAATGCGGTTCCGATGCCTGTTTTCTTCGGCCTTCTGAAGGGCTTACGCCAGGGGTTCCAGGAACTGCTGCGGGGCGGTGAACTGGAGGTATCCACCCTCCAGTTTGCCAGTGGCATACTGGAGACGCAGTTCGACCGGATGGAATTGGCGTTTTGCACTGCCTGGTCTCAGCAGTGCGCCGGTCCCGCGCCAAGCTTCGCCGACCTTGGACTCAGGAGGTCCCACGACGACCTGGAGCGCAGGGTCGCGGATCGGACCTACGACCTGGCCGTCGCCAATGAGCAGTTGCGCTGCGAGATAAAGATCCGGCTCAAGGTCGAGGAGGAGCTGAAGCTGGTCAAGGAGTTCATGACCGCCCTTTTGGAACATGCACCGGTTCCCATCGTGGCTACGGATCGCGAAGGCGCTTATCTGCTGGTAAACCGCGCCTGGGAGGACGCCAGCGGCCTCACCCGCGAGAAGGTCATCGGCAAAGCCTGCAGCGCCATCTTTCCGCCGGAGGTCGCCGATCACGTCAAGGAATGCAACCTCGAGGTTATCGAGGGGCGTCGGGCCTTCATCTTCCAGGACCGCCTGGACTCCCCCAGCGGGCCTCACCTGTACCACACGGTCAAATTCCCTCTCTTCGACCATTTGGGCGAGGTGGAAACGGTCGGCTCGATCTCCATCGACGTCACCGAGAAAACCCTGGCCGAAGCCATGCTGAAGGAAAGCGAGGAGAGATATCGAAACCTGGTGGAGCTCTCCACCAACGCGATCTACATTGAAATAGACGGCAAATACGTCTTTGCCAACCGGGCCGGGGTGAAACTCCTCGGCGCCAGCGCACCCGAGGAGATCGTAGGCCGCGAGGTGCTCGACTTCATCCACCCCGAATTCCGCACTGCGGTGGACGAGCGGGTCCGCGCCCTGCGCGAGGATGGCCTGGCACAGGCGGCGCAAGAGGAGAAGTACATCCGCCTGGACGGCGCCATGGTTGACGTGAACGTCGCGGCCATCCCCTTCACCTTCCAGGACTGTCAGGCGATACTGATCCTCGCCCAGGACATCACCGAGCGCAAAAAGCTCGAGGTGGAACTGGAGAAGAACGAGCGCTTCGAGTCGATCGGGCTTTTGGCCGGCGGCATCGCCCACGATTTCAACAACCTGCTCTCCGCGATCCTCGGGAACATCTCCCTCTCCAAGCTGCTCACGCCGGAGGATGCCGAGACCTACCACCTGCTCGCCGAAGCGGAGAACGCCTCGCTGCGCGCCCGCGACCTAACCCGCCAACTGCTGACCTTCGCCCGGGGTGGCGCGCCCGTCAAAAAGAGCGCGACGGTCGGGGAGTTGATCAGGGAGACCTGCGCCTTCGCGCTCAGAGGGTCCAACGTTGGCTGCATTTTCGACATCCCGGGTCAGCTTCCCACGGTCGAGGTCGATGTCGGACAAATCAGCCAGGTGGTGCAAAACCTCGTCATGAACGCCGACCAGGCCATGCCTGACGGCGGGACCATTACCGTGGTCTGCGAGGAGGTGTCCGGCACCGAGGGGCTCCCCCGCCAACTGAAGGGGGAGCGCTATGTCAGGATCTCCATCAGGGACACCGGTCACGGCATCCAGTCGGACCACCTGAAGAGGATCTTCGACCCCTATTTCACCACCAAGCAGAAGGGAAGCGGGCTCGGGCTCACCACCGCGTTCTCCATCATCAAGAAACACGACGGCTGCATCGTGGCCGAGTCCGAGTTGGGCAAAGGGTCTCTTTTCCAGATCTATCTACCCGCCTCAGACTCGCCCGCCGCCCAGCTAAGCGCTCCGGCACCACTTCCTTTCGTCGGCAAGGGGAAGGTCCTCTTCATGGACGACGAGGAGGCGGTGCGCTTCCTGGCGGGGCGCACGCTGCGCCGCATGGGGTTCGAAGTTGAGTTCGCCAAGGACGGGGTGCAGGCAATCTCACTGTACAGCGAGGCCCAAGCTACGGGTGCCGGGTTCTGCGCGGTCGTCATGGATCTCACCATACCCGGCGGCATGGGCGGTAAAGAAGCGGTGCAGCGCCTGCGCGAACTTGACCCGGAAGTAAAGGCCTTCGTCTCCAGCGGCTACTCGGACGACCCGGTCATGGCCAACCCGCTAAGATACGGCTTTTGCGGGGTAATACCGAAACCCTTCCTGTACGAAGAAATGGTGGCGGCGCTGCAGCAGGTTTTCGGAAAACTGCCGCAGCGCGACCCAGAAAAAGGAGCTATTCCATGGAACTCATAGACAGCCACTCCCATATATACGGCAAGGAATTTGCCCATGATTTTCCCGAGATGCTCGAGCGGGCGACCGCGGCCGGGGTCGGCACCATAATCGCGGTCGGCGCGGACCTGGAATCAAGCCGCGAGGCGTGCCGGCTCGCCGACGCCTATGACCGGATCTTCTGTTCGGTCGGCATCCACCCGCACGACGCCGACCGCGTCACCGAACCGTGCTACCAGGTGGTTCGCGAACTGGCCCAGGGGAGCTCCAAAGTCGTCGCCATCGGCGAGGTCGGCCTCGACTTCTACCGCGACCGCTCGGCCCGCCCCGCGCAGGAGGAGGTGTTCCGGCGCTTCATACGCCTGGCGCGCGAGCTGAAGCTGCCGCTTATCATCCACGACCGCGACGCCCACGAAAGGGTCGTCGCCATCATGAGAGAAGAGGGAGCGGCCGAGGTCGGAGGCGTGCTGCACTGCTTCTCGGGAGACCTGCAGATGGCACACGACGTCATCGAGATGGGTTTTCGCGTCTCCATTCCAGGAACCATCACCTACGCGTCCAACGAGGCGCTCCGGGCAGTCGTGCGCGGGGTGAAGATCGAGCAACTCCTGGTGGAGACCGACTCCCCCTACCTCTCCCCGGTGCCGCAGCGCGGCAAGCGTAACGAACCGGCATTCGTCCGCTTTACCGCGGAGCGCATTGCCGAACTGAAGGGGCTCTCCGCCGAGGACGTGGGGCGCATCACCTCCTTTAACGCACGCAGGCTTTTCGGGATTCCGCACCCGGAGGAGTCGAGCACCGTCGCCTATAAGATCAGGAACTCACTGTACCTCAACATCACCAACCGCTGCTCGAACCGCTGCACCTTCTGCCCTAAGTTCGACGAATTGACAGTCAAGGGGCACGAGTTGAAGCTCTCGCACGAACCCGATCTGGCGGAGGTGATGGCTGCGGTCGATGCCGCCTCCGATTTCGACGAGGTGGTGTTCTGCGGTTACGGCGAGCCGCTGATCCGGCTCGACCTGGTGCAACAGGTCGCGGCGCAGTTGAAAATCCGGGGACTCAAAGTGAGGATCAATACGGATGGCCAGGCCAACCTGGTGCACGGCAGGAACATCCTGCCGGAGCTTGCCGGACTGATTGACGCGCTCTCGGTTAGCCTGAACGCGGCCGACCCGCAAACCTACGCGCGGCTCTGCAACACGCCTTTCGGCGACGCCGGTTTTGCCGGGGTCTGCGACTTCCTGCGCGAGGCGACCAAGCATATCCCGCAGGTGGTGGCAAGCGCCGTGGCCCTGCCGGGGCTGGACCTGGAACCGGTGCGCGCGCTGGCACGGGAACTGGGGGTCGAGTTCCGCGAGCGCGAGTACGCCGAGGTCGGGTAACATTGGCAGATTGAGGCTGAGGTTGAGGTTGAGGTTGAAAGCTCCGGTCGGGGCTGAACAGGCTCCATGATCGAGCCCTTTCCTTGGCCCAAACATGCTAGTATTAGCGTATGCACATTGCAACCAGAAGTTGAGGCCGGGGTGCCTTTTGGCTTTGACATCGAACGGTCAATCCAGAGGGAAGAACCAACAGGTTAAGGCTACGTTTGAGGCTAGTTTCTTGACCTCAACCTTCACCTTAACCTTTTTTTAAAAGGATCGTCGCCATGCGCCTGACCAGGAAAACCGTCGTTATCTCGCTTCTCGCGGTCCTTGCGCTTTTTGCCCTCACCTTTCTGGCGCTCCCCCCGCTGGTGCGCCACGTGGCGATCCAAAAGATCAGCGAGGCGACCGGTCGCCGGACGGAGATCGCCCGGGTCTCCTTCAACCCTTTCACACTGAGCGCCGGGATCTCCGGCTTCCGACTCTCCGAGAAGGGATCCGGCGGCACCTTTGTCTCCTTCAGCTCGGCCCGGCTCTCCCTGAGCCCGCTTTCGCTTCCCAAACGCGCCTTCATCGTGAAGGAAATCAAGATCGCCTCACCCTACCTGCACCTGGTTCGGACCGCGCCCAACAGCTTCAACTTCTCAGACCTGCTGACTGGCAAAAAAGAGCCCAAAAAAGAAGGGGGGAGCTATCTTTTCTCCCTGAACAACATCACCCTGGAAAACGGCTCCCTCGACTTCCAGGACAAGGCGTTAAGCTCCGAGAAGGACCACCAGATCCGGAAACTCGCACTGTCGGTGCCGTTTTTCAGCAACATTCCGTACCTGGCCGACCGCTATGTGACGCCCCACTTCTCCGCCGTCGTGAACGGCACGCCGGTAGCCCTGAACGGCAAGCTGAAACCGCTTACCCGGTCGATGGAGGCTTCCATCGACCTGAACGTGCAGGCGCTCGATCTCCCCTATTATCTGGGCTACGTCCCGGTACCGCTGCCGGTTCGGGTCGATTCGGGCAAGCTCACAACGGTGCTGGAACTCGGCTACCGGGTGGACGAGAAGCTCGGACCCGAAGCAACGCTGGCGGGGTCGGTGGTCCTGGACCGGGTGGCTCTGCACGAGTTGGGTGGCGCGCCGCTAGCCAAGTTGCAGCGCGGAGAACTCAAAATCGGCAGGGCGGCTCTTCTCACCAGACAGTTCGATCTCAGCTCACTTGCACTGGACCAGGTGGAGATCTACACGTCAAGGGACGCCGCGGGGAGTTGGAACTTCCAGAAGCTGTCCGGCCCGAAGGTGAAAGCACCGGAGCCCCCGGCGCAGCCTAAAAAAACCGAGCCGGCACCCCATCCGCTCTCGGTCAAGTTGGCTAAACTCACACTGAGCGGGGCTAGGGTTCACCTCTCGGACGCCACCGCGAAAGGTGGCTTCACGTCGGATCTCAAAGACATCGACCTGACCGTTACCGAGTTTTCCAACGCTCCTGGTAAGCGCGCGCCCTTCAGCCTCAAGCTTGCCTCGGCGCGCGGCGAAAGCGTCGCACTCAAAGGAGATCTGGTTCCCGAACCCCTGGAGGTCAAGGCGAGCCTGACCCTGGCCGGCGTCCCCCTCAAGGACTATTATCCCTATCTTGCGGGGACGCTGGCGGCGCCGGTAACGGGGACCCTCGGGGTCAACTCGGACATCCTCTTCTCCGCCAAAGAGGGACTGGTGCTGGAAAAGACCGGGCTCAAGCTGACCGATCTCGCCGCAGCTTTTGGCGGCGGTGAGGGAGTCCGTCTCAAGGAGGCGCGCGCGAGCGGCATCAGCGTCAATCTCAACAAGAAAAAGGCCCTGGTGGAGAGCGTGGAACTCAAGGGGGGAAACGTCATATTGAGCCGGGACGCAAGCGGTGCGATTTCCGCACAGCGGCTACTCAGGGGATCGGCGGCGCCAACGGCGGCTACCCAAACTCGCAGGCAAGTAAAGACCCCCGCCAAGGCGAAGCAGGCGCCCGCGGCACCGTTCTCCTACCGGGTCGCCAAAGTCTCGGGGAGCGATCTCGGCATCCGCTTCACCGACCGCACCAAGGAAGAGGCGCCAGTCTTCTCGCTCTCCCAGCTTAAATTTTCGCTTGCCGGCATCGAGGGACCCAAGCAGGGGCCAATCCCGTTCACCCTGGCAACCGGCTACGGCACCAAGGGGCGCATCACAGCGGCGGGAAACCTTACCCCGGCGCCGCTCAAACTCAAGGGACACCTGCAGCTGCAACGCATAGCGCTGCGCGATTTCGACGCCTACATCCCCGAGGACACCTCCATCTTCCTCGCCGACGGCGCTCTCGACACGAGCCTTGCTTTCGACCTGGCGCAAGCGCCGGCGGGGCTCAAGGGGAGTTTTGGCGGCTCCCTCGGGGTGCGCTCCTTCTACTGCCAGGACACGGTGACCGACGACGACCTGGTCAAATGGGAAAGCCTGCAACTGGACAGCATCAGCGGCACGCTCGCCCCCTTTTCCCTCGGCATCAAGGACGTTGCCCTCAGCAACTTTTATGCGCGCGTCATTGTCGAGGCGGACGGGACCCTCAACCTGCAGCACCTGCGGGAAGCGGCGCCGGCCACGAAGCCTCCCGGCGCTCGGGCGCAGGGGACCCAACCATCGGGAAAGACCCCTGCCCCAGCCGGCAGCCCGGTAAAGAGCGCGCCGCCGCAAACTCAGGTCCAAAACCGGCCGCAGGGTCAAACCATGGCGAGGCCCGCGCCTCCAGCTCCCCCGGCCAAGCCAGCCGGCGTGGCCGCAGCTGGAGCCGCACCCAGTCAGCCGAGCCCGATCAAAATAGGGACCATCACGGTGCAGGGGGGAACCCTCGACTTCAGTGACCGGCACCTGAAATACCCCTTCGACACGACCTTCTTCAACCTGGGAGGCCGGGTGAGCGGGCTTAGCTCCGAAGCGAACCGTGCGGCAGATGTCGACCTGCGGGGCAACCTGGAAAATCATTCACCGCTGTCGATCACCGGGGTCATCAACCCCCTGCGCGGCGATCTCTTCCTCGATCTGAAGATAGCCTTCACCGACATCGAGCTCTCCCCGTTCACCCCTTACGCCAATACGTACCTGGGCTACAGCGTGGACAAAGGGAAACTCAACCTCGACCTGTCGTACAAGATCGACAAGAAGGCGCTCACCTCGAAAAACAAGCTGTTCATCGACCAGTTCACCTTCGGAAAGCAGGTGCAGAGCGACAAAGCCGTCAAACTCCCGGTGCGGCTCGCCATTGCGCTCTTGAAGGACCGTAAAGGTGAGATCCATCTCGACCTGCCGGTGGTAGGGCAGACCGACGACCCGAAATTCAGCATTTGGGGGGTCATCGGGCAGATACTGAAAAACCTGCTGGTGAAGGCGGCGACCTCCCCCTTCGCCCTGCTCGGCTCGATGTTCGGAGGAGGCGAGGACTTCAGCGCGGTCCCCTTTGCACCCGGCTCGGCGCAGCTCACCAAGGCGGAGGAAGCGAAGCTGCTGAAACTAGCCCAGATGCTGCAGGACCGCCCCGCCCTGAACCTGGAGATCTCAGGATTTGTCGATAAGGAGAAGGATGCCGAGGGATACCGCAACGAACTGCTCGCGAAGAAGATGAAGGGAGAAAAATTCCGGGCCTTGGTGAAACAGGGGAAGATCCGTGAAGGGCAGACCCAGGAGCAGACCGAGCTGCTACCCCAGGAAGAACCGGTCTATCTGAAGGCGGTGTACGGCAAGGAAAAGTTTCCCAAGCCGCGTAACGCCCTCGGTTTTGCCAAGGATCTGCCGGACGCTGAGATGAGGAAGCTGATCATCACCCACACCGTCGTGGGGGAAAACGAGTTGCAGGCACTGGCACGCGAGCGCGCCGAGGCGGTGCGGGATTTCCTGCTGAAAAGCGGCAAGCTCCCCCCGGAACGGCTTTTCGAGAAGAGCGCCGACATCTACCATCCACCAAATGAGAAAACCAGCGCTAGCCGGGTCGAGTTTGGTGCCATCGTAAAGTGAGGGGTTGGGTGGTGGAATGGCTGAATGGGACGCAGGAGCGTCCCTGGATGTATTCCCACGCTGGAGCGTGGGAACGATAAAACAAATGGGGGACGGTAGCCACGTCCCTCATTTCATGCCCCCATCCCCCCCTACCCTCCCCTTGAAGACCTTATGCTTAAAAAGCAGAGGGGAGTTGAAAAAATAAAAGGCAAGTCTCATCTTTTAAGGGTAAATTTGTCCCGCCGAGGGAAAATTACCAAAAAAAGGAGACCTGCCATGCAACACACTAGCAAACTCGACTTTACTGGTCAACGTATTTACACAGCTCTCGATACGCACAAAAAGAGTTGGAAAGTTAGTGTTTTTACCGATCAAT
>Ga0209123_1002377_pt1 | contig 16068 bp, 11 predicted proteins | sample BarGraIncu00431A_FD_184500 | JGI IMG/M metagenome (GOLD analysis project Ga0209123, IMG submission 184500) | Arctic peat soil microbial communities from Barrow, Alaska, USA - Barrow Graham LP Incubations 004-31A (SPAdes) (version 2) | ecosystem: Environmental > Terrestrial > Soil > Wetlands >...
CTAATTGAATGTTGCCTTTCGAATGCAAGGCGAGCCTGGTGTGTTTTCTTTTTTCCTTGGCCATGGTATCTCCTTCGTTTTCAATTCCACCTTTCCTTGTTTAACTGAGCCCCCGTATTTCTACGGAGGCTCAATTCGTTTTCGCCCGTCGCGATTAATCATGACGGGCTAAAGACTGCAACCTTCTTTGCAGTGCGATACAGGACGAATGCGAAATCTGGATGTCCACATAAGCGTAACCTCCTCTCTGATTGATGAATGTGCATGATAAGTAAGAGCATTGTTCATGCCACAAATAGCCTGGATACTTTTCGGATGTAACTACCCGACGATACAAGGGAAAAGGAAAAGAAAAGCGCAGTGCGCCGGAGGGAACCGTCAACGGTACCCACCATTTTCAACGTAACTGCCGGATACGGCGGGCTGTGCGGATCTGGCGCACCCCCATCCCCATCCTGTCCTCCCCCTTGAAGGGGGAGGGACACGTTCACGACATTTACCATGGATGCGAAAAAAACCTTCAGCCCTAACAGCGCCAAAAGCAAAGGGGACTGGCACCACGGAGCCAGTCCCCCCTTCCTTCAAAGCCTGGCGGAACGTTATGGCTGACCGACTTCATCCCGCGGTACCATCCGTGCCGCACTCACCGGTACCCGAGCATGCCCTGCTGCCCCACCGCGCCCTTTCAGCGAATTATAGACAGAGTTATCGTTTCATACATTTCAGCCATACACCCCGAAATTCGATTTTTATTAGCTGCCCTGCTCTGTCCCTACCTCATCAGAAACGGGCAAAGGCCCCTGACCGCGCCAGGAACCTTTGTTTTAACTCTCTAAGGAATGCCAGGGGATCCCTTACATCCTAACGTGACTGCGAAAACCAGCGGAGGTTAGGGCAGGATCGAAGGACACCCCCCTCGCGCTTGGTTCGCCTCAACTTGCCGGGTCGCCGGCCTTGCCACAATCCTCCAGTTCCTTCAGGACTCCATCTTCCCAGGAAAGGGCGTCGCCCCGTTTTTTGTGCAGCTGCACCAGCATCGTCAGGTTTTTAAGCGTGGTCTTCGCTTCCCACGGTTCGCGCAGGGATGCCAGGGTGTCCGCCAGGGCGTCGCGGGTGCGGGACTCGTCCCGGGCCAGCATTGCCAGCTCCAAGAGTGTGGCATAATCCCAGTAATCCGGCTTGCCGGCGGCGATCCGCCGCTCCACCGCGTAACTCACCACGGTATTGAGCTCGAGGCGCCGGGGATCGGGCGGTTCGCGCTGCTCCATCAGTGTCAGCGCGTTTATCCCCGGATAAGGGTCGCGCCAGTCGGACTCAAACCCCTTGAGGTAGGCGTCGATCGACTTTTCCAGCAGGCCGGCAGCCAAGGGCGAGCGCCCCTTCTGCGCTGCCTTCTCCCAACGCTCCTTGTAAACCCTGCCCAGAATGCCGTAGGTCTCGCTGGAGGGACCCCGCTCCTTGATCAGTTTTACCAGGACCCGTTCCGCCTCTTCTCCACGATCAGCGCGGTTGAGCGCAAACCCCAGCTGCTCACGCACCATGACGGTCTCGCCCAGGATGCGGGGCATGGCCCCGATGAAGGCTATCATCTGCTCAAACGCTTCCACCGCACGATAGGAGAGCATAAGGTCCACCAGGACCCCCGGCTCGGCATTGGGCAGGTTCCCGATCGATTCCCGCACCGCTTCAACGGCCGCCAGGGCTGCTTTTTTGTCCTTCTTCGCCAGGGAGCGGGCGACGGCAAGCTTCTCCTTGATGTCTTCCGCATACTGTACCTGCTCGCGGAAGACATCAGTCTTTAAGTGTTGGATATCGGGAAAGCCATCCACCAACTGGAACAGCGGACTGTCGGTGGAAGGACTGGCTGCCGCGTCCAGGCAGGCACGCAGTTGCCCGGCCAGTGCTGACGCGTCGGCTGCGGCATTGGCGGGAGAACCGTCGGGGCCAAGCTTGTAGGGTAAGCCGCGCAGGCAGTTGACGTCGAAGGGAAGCTGGCCAAGTCCTTCGGCAAAGATGATGGCAGTGGTATAGGGACGCACGGCATGGCGCACGCCCAGTTCATAGAAGACATTGGCATTGGCCGAGGTGAAGTCGGCCACCGCATACTCACAGAGGATGAGCCTCTCAAACATCGCCTTATGGATGATACCGCCGGCATTCTCCTCGTCCGCCCGTAGCGGCTCCATGCCGGCATCACGTACTGCGGGCGCGATAATCTTGCTATAGACGGCATTGAAATCCACGGTTCTCCCGCCGCCGGCGGGCTTGGTCCCGAAAGGCATAAGGACAAAACAAAGAGGACGAGACATGACAACCCCCATAAATTTGATCAAGCTAATTTCACAAGCATACTATTTTATGAGAGAATAGCAACCTCTTACTGCCAGAGCGGCGCCGCACGGACATAGCGATGGCATTGATCCACCTGCCCCACCGCGCCCTTTGCCGCGAACTATAAGAGAGCTCGGCCTTTGAACTGAGCGCTCTTCCGTTGTAATTCGCTGCGGGAGGCAGTACAATCCAGCCGTCCCAAAACGAGCCCTTCCCCGTGTGAACATGCCCCATACCCGTCTGGGGAAAAAGGAGAACGGCGACACGATATTTATGGAAAGGTCCGAGTACACCGCGCGCCTGTCGGCCAGCGCCTGGATCACCGGGGAGGGTCTCAATTATCCGGCGCACGCCATCCGCAGGCACCTGGCGGTGTTCCACGCGGGGAGCGGAGAGATCGATCAGGCGCTTTCGCTCCTGGGGAGGCTCTGGTCACTGCGCACCGAAGGAAACGAGATCCTGGCCCTGATCCAGATCGCCGGTGGGATGGAGGTCGTCGCCCTCGGCCCCAAGAGGCCCGAGGTGGCCCGGAAACTGATCCACTCGGATGGCCCGAAAAAGCCGGGACTCTTGAAGTTGTGCAGCAGCCTTGGGAAGAAAATCCCCGATCTTGCCGAAATGAAGCAGATGGTCGCCCGTTTCGAAGCCTGCCTACGCGCCTTCGAGGCTTCCGGGTTCAGCGAAGCAGAGGGGATCAGGTCGGTGGTGCGCCTCGTGGGGCAGTGAGCTTGGCAAGCGCCGGGAAATCGGGATCGCCATCAGCAACACCAGTGCATTGAAGAGGGCCCGGTTCGACGCCGACAGGGGGTAAGGGAGGTGGAAGTAAAAGGGGTAACGCTCAGCTGCAGAAAGGTCTATTCATCTTCGCGGGGACGGCTGGTGCCGCACTTCCAGCATTCGGTGAACTGACCCTCGCTTTCCTCACCGCAGGAGGGGCATTTCCAAGCCGCCGTGACCTTTTCTGAAAGCGCCTCTGCCACGATGCGTTCCGCCTCGGCAAAGTCATCATCGTCGACGCATATCTGAGGCCAGCATTCGATAGGCGGAATTTCGCCGACCCCTGCGGAAAGAAATTCGTTTTTGAGCCAGCATCGTATCCCGTGGCCTTGCAGCACATTTTGAAATATGCTTACCAGCGAGATGTTAGCAGCACTGTAAACCGTCTTCATTTTTCACTCCGTCTGCACCAGTATCCCCATTGAGTGCTTCGTAAGCGTAGCCGCAGGCTTGGGGATCCAGCCTTTCATTGAAAATTCGGGCTCAGAATCGGCGGCAGTTTTGTCAATCCTGACCCCGCAACCCCCGAATGTCAATCCCCGCAAACACCCTACTTCACAGCCAGGCCATCTACTGTCAGCTTGCCGTTTGTCAGCTTCAAGGGGCCCTGCAGCGAGGTCAGAATAGCGCTCCGGCTGTTATAGTCAGCCTCATAACCGCCCTTGATGGTAATGGTCTTGCCCAGGTTAAGTGTCAGTCCCAAGTCCGTCGTGTCCGAATCCAAGGCGAGGATGGTGGCGCCTGACGCAGCACTTGCACAGGCGGCGGCCAGCGAGTCATAGCCTGCAGCGCCTATCTTGGCTTTAGGTGCCTTGGTGAAGGATACCATGATGCTTTTAGCGCCGTCCATGGTGATGGAACAATTCCCGGCCCCGCCGCTGCAGGCTCCCGACCAGCCGGAAAAGGTGGAAATGGCATTTGGCGAGGCCAGCAGATCGAGCTTCGCGCCCGCGACAAAGGCCTGCGAGGCGCAGGCGCTCCCCGAGGTGCAAGTCAGGGCGCCGCTCACGGAACCGGCGCCGTTTCCGGCAAAGCTCAGGCTTAAGGGGACTCCCGGCAAGGCCGAACAGCTCGCTGCAGTTCCGCCATATTCTCCCGCGCAGCTCCACTGCCAAGGTCCCGCCCCGGTCATCGTTGACGCTATGCCGGCGCTGCAGAGGTTTGTTGTGGGGGCTGTGGCAAAGACAGCGCTATCTGCGGCGCCGCATGACGCATTGATCGGGGCGCAGGCAATGCTGAGGGCAAGGGGCTTATCCACACTCTTCGGCAGGGCAGCTGAATCAGTCAGCCTCGCAGTAAAATTGAAGGTACCACAGTCGCCAGGCGTCCCTGATAGTGTACCGGTTACCGGGTCGAGACTTACTGCCCCCGGGAGCGCACCTGATGCGATGCTCCAGGAAAGAGGCTGGGCACCACCGACCCCATTGAGGGTGCTGCTGAATGCCACTTTCTGCGTTCCGCCGGCTATTGCTGAGGTGGTGATGCTGAGCGCACTCCAGATGCGCAGCGAAACTGTTGCAGTAACGCTTACCGGCGGATTGGAACTGTCAGTCACCGTCACGCCCAGGTTGCTGAAACCCGCTGCGGACGGGGTGCCGCTGATAACGCCGGTGGCTGCTTCCAGTAAGAGTCCGGCAGGAAGAGAGCCGGAAAAGCTGAAGCCAAGAGGTGCCGTTCCTCCTGTCGTCTGGATGTTCTGGCTGTAAGGGCTGGACAGGTACCCTGCCGGCAGAGTCGAGCTGGTCACTGCCAGGGGTGCCGATACGTTAAGGGTGAAGGATTTTGTTACGGCTCTCCCGACGCTGTCTGTCACGGTTATCTTGAGAGGATAGCTCCCTGTGCCTGCGGGCTGCCCGCTGATGACACCGGTTGCCGGACTCAGGGTGAATCCTGCTGGCAGAGTGCCGCCAGCTACGCTCCAGGTGAGTGCGGCATACCCGCCGCTTGCCGTCAGGCTGGAGGAGTAGGGTGAATTCACTCTCCCAGTGTTGAGCGTCCCGGAAAGAGCAAGGGCCGCTGCGGAGTTCATCACAAAGGTGTTCTGGGTTACCCGTCCGGTCGAATCGGTCACTTGCACCGAAAAATCGAAGTTTCCGGTCAGCATTGTCCCCGGAGGAGGAGGCAAAGGCATTCCCGCTGCAGTATAGGTGCTTATGGTGCCTGTTGCATCAAGCACTAAGGAATAGGGCAGGGACCCGGAAACCAGGGCGAAAGAGAGAGCACCTTTGCCGCCAGTGGCTTTGAGGGAAGCGTTGTAGTTTGGATCGGGAAAACTTGTGAAGGGCAGTGTCGTGGTAGTGATTTGCAGCGTCGGCACCAGGTCGATGCTGTACTCCCTTTCGCTGTACCCTGTTACGCTGTCGGTAACGCCTATTGCGAAGCTGTAGCTCCCCGTTCCCGAAGGCGTGCCGGTGATGGCGCCGGATGCGCTGTCCAGGGAAAGACCAGGCGGCAGGTTTCCATAGGGTTTGCTGAATGCATAAGGTGCCGTTCCTCCTGATACCATTACCCTGCTTGAGTATGCCTCCCCTGCCGTTGCAGAGGGCAGGAGAGTGCTGGAGATGTTGAGTATGCCAAGCGTCGGCAGGAGAATGTCCATCCTGGCGGACGAGGTCGCTGTCGTGGCAAGTCCGCCCTTGCTGATGCTCTGATAGCCGTTCTTGGCTATGCTTATGCTGTAGCTGGCAGCCGGGAGGTCGCCAAAGGTATAGCTGCCATCCGCGCCGCTCGTGACTGTGGCAGAGCTGCCGAGGGTTACCGTTGCACCGGGCACCGGCAGGCCGGTGGACTGGTCGGTCACTGTGCCATATATCGTCGCAAGGGCTGCAGCGGAGAAAGCCACGATCTCGGCTTCTCCATTGGCCGTCATGTCGAGTGAAGCGCTCTTGTTGCCGTTACTGGCAGGTGAAAATCCGAGCATGAGCGTGCAGCTGGCGCCGGCGGAAAGGCTCGGAGCAAGCGAAGCGCACGGGTTGCTGCCGCCCGTGCTGAGGGAAAATTCCGAGGCGTCCGCACCTGAGACAGCCAGGGAATCGACGGATTTGAGGCTGCTGCCGCGGTTGCCTATTTCTATCTGGCGGGGCAAAGCGCAAGTCCCGACCCTGGTGGCTGGGAACCTCGGGGAGGCGGCAATGAGGAAAGCATCGACGGACCAGAACCGGTCGCCGCGCACCGGCCATATCGAATGGCTGGCCGTCTTAAGGTCGATTCCCTGGTAGCTGCCGTTCATGATAAAGAACCATGCACGGGAGCTGCTTCCGGCATAACTGGTGGAGGACCAGTACCAGTTAGGCTGGTTGAAGCTGTCCCTACTCTGTACCTGAGCCCAGTTGTTAAAATCTTCGACCTGCCCCAGGTTAGCCAGGCTCAGGAGTTCGTCGCGCTGGGGAAGCCGCCAATCGTTATGCCCCAGGTAGTTGCCGGCATTGAGACTTTTGAGGTAATCCAGCGCTCCCTGCCAGGTCATGGGCGCGGCGAGATTGCCATTTTTGCTCCAGATTAACCCGGTCAACTGGTCGGTCACGCTTTGATCCGGGTTGTCGGTAAAGCGCGCAGTGGGCCAGGAAACCCCCTTTTGCAGCTCGCCATCCTGACCGGTACCGGGACAGGCGATAGCTGCGCCAGCCGTATCGAAACAGGCGGACTGTCCGGTTTTCCGCAGGGCCAAAGAACCAGCGGACCCGGTCTGCGCGTTACGAATGGGCCATAGATAGAGGGCGTTGTCCTTCTTACTTAAGCCGGCGGTAAAGCCATCGTACAGGGAGACGGCCCAGGCACCGGTGCTGAAGCGGGGCCAGGTACTGGAGGACCAGTACTGATAATCATGCTGTACGTTGGAGAACCCCCGCCCATTGAGCCAGAGCGCCAGGTTGGTGAGCCCCGCATGGTTCAGGCTTTTCATTTCCTCCACGTTAGGCAGGCGCCAGTCATTGTGACCCAGGTAGTTCTCTGCATTGAGCTTTTTGATGTAATCCAGTGCGTGCTGCCAGGTAACCTTCCCGTCAGGGGCGTAATTGTAGTTACTGTCGGCGTCAAAGGACCGATCGCGGGTTTGCATCAGGTTGGCGTCCTTGGTCCAGATCAGGCCGGTCAGGCTGTCAGTCACCGTCTGGTCGCCATTATCGACAAAACGCGCATTGGGCCAGGCCAGCCCATTTTGCAACTCTCCGTCCTGCCCGGTCCCGGCACAGTCAATGACACCCCCCGTAGCGTCGTAGCAGCTGTCCTGTCCGGTTTTCAGGACCGGGGCAGGAAAGAAGGCGAGCGCAGAGTCGGCACAGCCCAGGCAGAGGAAGAACAAGGCGAGCCCCAGGATGAGCGGCTTGGTAGCGGCGCGGCTGATTGCCATGATGAATAACCTCCATGCAAGAGCTTTTTTAAGTCCATAAAGGACCAGCTTCGGCGCAGAACTATAGCTCACTTTCATGTGCGTTGCTAATACAAAACGAATTGTAATCTATTCAGCATACTGCGTCGTACGGGATTGCACCTTTGCAATGCATCCAAAAAACTCCCCCTCGCCCTCCGGGCGTGTCCGCCGAAGCCAACGGCGAAGAAGGGAGAGGGTTGGGGTGAGGGAGTCGCAGACTGCTTCCTCGTTCCAAGTGCCTTTCGTGGGGAGTTGAAACTGCCCTAAACGCCAGGACCGTGGCTTAACCCAACTTAATTGACAAATTCTAAGAAACAAGGTATTTTATCAGCATACGGATAGATAAACGATAATACTCAACCATTCGCGAGAATGGGGCGGAAAGCCTATAGGGTCTTACAGAGACAGCCGGGTTGCCGAAATATCACAGATATTCGGTGCCCGGCTCTTTTTTTGCCCGAGCCCAAACCGAAGCCGGCTCGCATGTCAGGTGACCCATTTGACGGCGAACTAGCAAGACCGATGCATTGAACGGACCGGTACCCCATGCTGAATTGGCTCAGACTTATAGCGCTGTGCGCAGCCGTCCTCTCTCTCAACGGATGCGCAGTTACCGGTTGGGCTCTTGATGGGACTCGGGAGAACCCGTCCCCGTATCCGATCCATGAGGGAAGGGATATCGAGCGAAACGAGTTTACCGCGGCCAGAGGAGATGACGTCGTGGGCAGGTTGGCAGTCCTCAGCCTCGCAAAGGGGGATACGCTTCCCGACGTTGCAAGGCACTTCGGCTTGGGGATCACCGCAATCAGTGCGGCCAACCCCGGGGTGGACCTCTGGGTGCCGGAGGTCGGAAAGCGCATCATGTTGCCGCTGAGTTTCATCCTGCCGGACGCCCCCCAGCGAGGGATCGTGATCAACGTGGCTACCATGAGGCTATTTCGCTATAAGGGGGACGGCAACTCGCGGGCGGTATTGACCTTCCCGGTGGGGATCGGAACCAGGGAGCGACCCACGCCCACGGGGAAAATGACGGTCGTGCGCAAGGAAATGCGCCCCATTTGGCACGTGCCCCCCTCAATCCTGAAGGAGCATCGCGAAAAAGGAGACCCCCTCCCTCCCCTCGTGCTGCCAGGCCCGCAAAACCCCCTGGGGGAGAGCGCGCTTTATCTCAGCAAGCCCCACTATCTGATTCACGGGACCAACAAGCCAGCGAGCATCGGACTTAAGGCAACGAACGGCTGCATGCGGCTCTATCCGGAAGACGTGAAGAGGCTTTACGACGATACCCCCGTCCATACCCCGGTGGTCATCGTCAACCAGCCTTACCTGATAGGCCAGCGGGACGGAGTGCTCTACCTGGAGGTCCATGAGCCGGTAGACGGAGCGGACTCCCGTGAACTGACCAGAACATTCCAAAGGCTGAAGGAGATCGAAAGGAAAACCGGGCAGCCGCTTGACTGGAAAGAAATAGCGCAGGTGACGGTCGAGGCCCGCGGGATTCCGGTCCCCATTACACGCCTGACTCAGGAGCGCGGGAACGGGGATTCGGCAATCACCGAAGTGAGGCACCCGGAAAAGCTGTATGGCAAACCTGAAGTCCCGGAGCTCACCCTGGACGCCTGGTATGTTTTGGCCGCCAATCTTGCCGACGAAACCGAAGCCCGCAGGGTAGCCGCCATGATCAATCACCAGGGCCCGCCGATCCCGGCACAGGTCCTGGCAGGAAGCGACCGCTACCGTGTCATGGCTGGCCCCTTCAAAGACGCCGGCGAGGCCGACGAAGCCAACAAACGCTTGAAAATCGACCTGGAGCTCAACGGTATCGTAGTAGAACCGGTGAGCGGAGCGGCACAGAAACCGGTACCGCAACAGCCACCGGGAGTATAGAGAGTCCCATCCAGTCGGGATGGGTAAGTCGACAGAAAAGGAGGTGAACAGCAATGAAACGAGCAATTTTCGGTATCTTTCTGACACTTCTCGCGGGTTCGGTACTGGGCTGCGCAACGTCCGGTGACCTTGCGAAAGTGCGGGATCAGCAAAATCAGATCGCCGTCAAGGCTGATCAGGCATTGCAGGAAGCGCAATCCGCCAAGGCGACAGCCGATGCGGCCAAGATGCAGGCCGATGCAGCCAATGCAGCCGCAACGCGGGCGGAAACCACCGCAAGGGCGGCAACAACGACAAACAATTCGGCAACAGGAGGACCAGTCGAGGAAAACCCGACGATGAATTCGGCACCGGGAGGACAAACCCAGGAGACCCCGGCAAATCAAACGCCGCAGGACTCAGGCGTCTTCCGCAGATCCATGGGGAAGTAAGCTAATTTTCCCTAAACTGCAGGTCCGTAGTGCGAGGTGGCAGGGTCCCAGTGGCCCTGCCATTTCATTATCCACTCTTGTTGAGTCGGGCGCGAGGGGGACGCACCCCTGCCATCCTGCCTGACCCCAGCGCACCTTGGAGGGGGACTGGCTCCGCAGGTGCCAGTCCCCTTGCACTGCCTGTCCCCTCAAGGAGAGCAGTTTATGGAGAATTAAATGACGCTGTGTGGGGATGGACTTGAGTTTGAAACGGTGTACAGTTTAGGCCTGTCTAATAATTCTTACTAAAATATTTTCCAAGAGCGTACTGACCATGAGCCTAAAGCTGGGCAGGAGGATTCCAAACATTCTGCTACCTTTCTGGTTGGATTGTGCTCGGCAGTGAGCAGTCACCATGAAGCAGAGTGCCACACCACTGCATTCGCCCGATGGTACTGATTGCATGTATTGCCATGGCTTGCTGGGCTGCGCAACGTCCGGTGACCTCGCAAAAGTGCGGGATCAGCAAAATCAGATCGCCGCCAAGGCTGATCAGGCATTGCAGGAAGCGCAATCCGCCAAGGCGAATCATCAGAAGCACAACAAACAAAACCCCTGACTTTCCGACTTGAGGAAATCCAGGGGCTTTGTCATGTTCAGCACTGCAATTACGTAACTATCGAGACAAACAAGCTTTAGCTAGGTTATATACCAAGAATACCCCAACTATAAATCCTTACGTGACAACTCCGTGGTTAATATCAGAAGCCCGTTCTCAACAAAGGGCCATTGTTTCTTGTCCCCGGTTTTGCCTACACTTATAACTGCTGAGCGTGCAGCAACTCGGGATATTTTACCAGTTTTGGCTGGTGACTTAACTTGACTTGATCTTTGAGTTAAAGCACTCCCAGTATAGTGTATTTAGGTTTTGAAGTCGAGCGAGCACCGGCCAACGTGCTAGATGCACTAGAAGCAGCCTTAGAGCAGGTAGCTTTAAGTTTTGTCATCTTATTTCTCCTTTTGACACTGCAAGTGCGCCCATATTCTTTACCTGAGAGGGGCTTCGAGGAGGCGCTCAGGGGCCACTTTCACGTCACAGTATGCGGCTCTAAGGTATGCCGCTCATCACCGCATAGGCTCCGTAACGGAAAACATCAGAAGTCGGCCGACATTGCAAATACGGAGGTTCAGATTACCTCACATGAGGGCCTTTATTCACTGAACTGCCAGTCCCCTTGCACTGCCTGTCCCCCTCAGACGGCGGAAGGTCCCTCAGCTTCCGGCCCGGCAGGCAGCCAGACTCAAAGCGGGTCGCGGCCCTGCCGCTTCGCACTCTAACGTCTCCAGACGCACGTCTGCGGGGCCCAGTGCCTCGATCACCGTCGTCGCGGCTGGATCAAGTCTGAAAATCTTTCCCTCATGCACCAGGTAATCCATCCCGTTCCCGTTGGTGATCCACACTGTCCCCTTTATGCAACGCAGCACCATCCCTCCGGGGTGTCCGTTAATACGCAGCAGTTCTCCCTTGCCAAGAGTGCAGTCCATGATATCCCCCTTTCCTTCAGCGAGTTCCTATAGTGCCCACTGTACCTCTGCCTGAGGCGGACGTACAGATACAGGCGAATTGAATTGTAACCAACACAGTTGTGAAATATGATGACTGTACCCTGCCTGAAAGTGGGCAACTGTGTCTGGGGATAAGTCATGCAAACGGGTAGGATGATGCTGGACGGCGTTACTGCAGGCGCCGCTGTTGCAAGTCCGCAAGGAAGGAGGGTCCCATGGAAACGGCAAGCGACCTGAGACCGCTCTATGAGCGGGTGGGTGGGGAAATATCCGCATTGATCGAAGGGGGGACCTACCGGGTAGGTGACCGGCTTCCCTCTATCAGGCAGTTAAGTACCAAACTGAGCGTCAGCATCAACACGGTCATGCAGGCCTATGCCCTTTTGGAGGATCGCCTGGTGATTCAGGCGCGCCCCCAGTCCGGCTATTACGTCTCTCCGCGCACCCCGGAAATCACCGAAGCGCCCTCCTTGGGGCGGCCACGCCTGGTACCGACGCCGGTTACCTACAGCGAGCTCTGCCAGCAGGTGATCCGCAACATGTCGAACCGGGAGCTGGTGCCACTTGCCACCTCCGGTCCCTCCCCGGAGCATCTGCCGGTGGACAAGCTCTCCCGCATCATGTCGGCGGCACTCAGGCGCTTTGGCGACCAAAGCGTCTCCTACATGATGCCGCTGGGGAGCGAACGGCTGCGCACCCAGATCGCCAAGCGCTCCCTGCAGGCCGGTTTCAGCGTGCGGCCCGACCAGGTGCTGGTCACCTCCGGCTGCGTGGAGGCGGTGCAACTCGCCCTGCGTGCCACCTGCCGCCCGGGCGACACGATTGCGGTGGAAAGCCCCTTTTATTTCAACTTCCTGCAGTTGATCGCCGAGATGGGGCTCAAGGCCCTGGAGATCCCCTCGACCCCGCGGGAAGGGATCAGCATCGAGGCGCTGGGCTACGCCATCGAGAACAACAGGATCAGCGCCTGCCTGGTGATCCCGAACTTCAGCAACCCGCTGGGAAGCCTGATGCCCGAACGTCGCAAGCGCGAACTGGTGCAGCTCTTAACCGGCCACGGCATCGCGCTCATCGAGGACGATATCTACGGCGACCTCGGCTTCGCTGCGGAACGCCCGCTGGCGGCCAAGAGCTATGACCGCGACGGGCTGGTCATCTACTGTTCCTCCTTCTCCAAGACCCTGGCCCCCGGTTACCGGGTGGGATGGGCAATCGGCGGCCGCTACCTTCCGGAGATGGAGCGACTGAAAACCATCTCCAACCTGGCCACCTCCTCCCCGCCGCAATTGGCCCTGGCCGAGTTCCTGGCAACCGGAGGTTACGACCACCACCTGCGCGCCATCAGGCGCATCTATGCCCGCAACATGTCCCTGCTGTCCGACGCCGTGGCGCGCCACTTCCCGCCCGGTACCCGTATGACGCATCCGGAGGGAGGTTTCATGCTCTGGGTGGAGATGCCTCCCGGAACCGACTCCGTGGGTCTGTACCACCGCGCGCTGGAGCACGGCATCAGCATCGCGCCGGGCTCAATTTTCTCCCTGTCAGGGAAGTACCGGAACTGCATCAGGCTCTCCTCGGCTTTCTGGGACGAACACGCGCACCGGGGGGTGGAGATCCTGGGAAGGCTGGCCGGCGAGAAGCCATCTGGTTGACCGGAAGCGCCGCACGGTTCTACCAGAGCTAAATTTACCGTAATTTCGGAGAGTTGCAGTTGGCGGGCGTATAATTATCTTGACATGCAGGCGTCACTCGGCTATCAAGGCACGGTAATTTTACAAACTGCAACCCCGATACACGACAATACTAAACCATCCGTGAGGATGGGACGGAAAGCCTATAGGGTCTCACAGAGACAGCCGGGTCGCCGAAATATCATAACGATATGGAGGCCCCGGCTTTTTTGCGTCTGAAGGGTCACGCCCGAAGCGCACCAGTAGCCTGGCGCTCCTAATGGGTCACGAGACCTTACATTGATCACCAAGGAGAAAAGGTATGAAAAAACAGTTCATGGTCGCCTGCCTGGCGGCAGCAGTTTCACTGTCAGCCGGAACGGCCGGCGCCGACAGCATCAAAGGAAAGCTTGGTGTTACCGGGAAACTCGGCTTTCTGGTCCCGGCTGACAACAGGTCCGATTCTTTTCACAACAGCACCGACACCGGTTTAGTCGGTGGAGGCGGCCTCATCTACGGCATCGATAACCACTTCGCCATCGAACTGGAGGGCACTCGCACCTCCTTCGGCTCCGAAACCGGCGATTTCGGAGTCACCGACATCTCACTGGGCGGCCAGTACCGCTTCGCATCCCCTAATATTCATCTGGTTCCCTATCTCGGGGCCGGCCTGGATGTCCTCGTCAGCGACTACTCCCCGAATGACGGGTCGCTGCAGGACGTCGACACCAAGGCCGGCGTGCACCTGGCAGGTGGCGTCGATTACTTCCTGCAAAGGCAGCTGGCCCTTACCGCAGAACTCAGAGGCCTGCTCGCCCCGAACGCCGCCATCAACGACCGGTTCGGAAACCACGTGGGCAATTTCGACCCATCCAATTTCTCCGGCACCGTAGGAGTCAGGTATTTCTTCAACTAAATGACCAACCCAACAAAAAGGTAAAGGCTTATGAAAAAGATATCTCTAGTGCTGTCAGTCATCGCGCTGACCATGGCTGCTTCCAACGCTTTCGCCGGGACGGCGGTAAACGTCAGCATCAATGGCTACCTGCCTGCTCCGCCGGGAGTGCAGGTGGTTCTGGCAGGTGGACGCCCCTGCTATCGGGAAAATGGCCGGGTGATCTACCTGGAAAGGGACAGGCGGCACCATAAACACAAGCGCGGGTATGCCTACGGACATAGGGAGCATTCAAGCGATCATGGCGGGCACGGCCATCATTAACCGGCACCCCTGACCAAAATCCTTCACGTGCCGTAAAAGGCGGGCTTCGGAAGTGGAGGGCCGGAGGATCGAAGCCTCGCAAGCCGACCAGCTAAAGCAAGAGCCCTCGACAAACGTCGGGGGCTCTTTAGGTGAGGTCCCGGTCCTCCTTGTTTAACCATCACCATCCCCGCAGGAAACCGTCAGGCCGGGGGCTTTCGCCCCCCTGCCCTGCTAACCGGAAAAGTCCACCCTCCCCTATTCGACCCGTCCCAGCGAACTGAAAAATGTCCGAAACGCCCGAAGCCCGGAGCCTGTTTTTGTTCCGCCGCCATCAGAAACGAGCAAAGGCCCCTGACAGCGCCAACTCGTCTGATTCAGGCGTGATGAAAGTTTTCGTTACGCTCATCGGCATCCCCGGGTATCAGGTTGTGGTCTCGGAAAAAAGCTCCCGCCCGATCAGCATCCTGCGAATCTCGCTGGTGCCGGCACCGATTTCGTAAAGTTTGGCGTCCCTGAGCAGCCGCCCTGCGGGGTATTCGTTGGTGTAGCCATTGCCACCCAGGCACTGGATCGCCTCCAGCGCCATCCAGGTCGCTCGCTCCGCCGCGTACAGTATCGCCCCGGCGCAGTCCTTGCGGCTGACCTCGTGGCGGCTGCAGGCCTGCGCCACCGCGTAGACATAGGAGCGCGAGGAGTTGAGTGCCGTGTACATGTCGGCGAGTTTTCCCTGCATCAGCTCGAACTCTCCGATCGGGTGACCGAACTGCCGGCGCTCGTGGAGATAGGGAAGGACCAGGTCGAGGCAGGCCTGCATGATCCCCAGGGGACCCGCGGCGAGGATGGCGCGTTCCAGGTCGAGGCCGCTCATAAGGACATCGATCCCCTTGCCGACCTGGCCCAGCACGTTCTCTTCCGGGACCTCGCAATCCTGAAAGCAGAGTTCGCAGGTGTCGGAGCCCCGCATGCCGAGCTTGTCGAGTTTGTCGGCCGTCGAGAACCCCTTGAAGCTATTTTCCACGATGAAGATCGTGATTCCATGGGCGCCGGCGTCGGGGTCGGTCTTGGCGGCGACCACGAGCGTATTGGCGTGAGGTCCGTTGGTGATCCACATCTTGTTGCCGTTCAGGAGATAGCGCTCTCCCTGCTTGTCCGCCCTCAGGCGCATGCCGATCATGTCGGATCCCGCCTCGGTCTCGCTCATCGCGAGCGCCCCCACCTGTTCGCCGGAGACCAGCCCGGGGAGGTAGCGCCGCCGCTGGGCTTCGGTACCGTGGCGGAATATCTGGTTCACGCAGAGGTTTGAATGGGCGCCATAGGCAAGCCCGACCGATGCGGAGGCACGAGAAATCTCCTCCATGGCCACCACGTGGTCGATGTAGGACATGCCGGCACCACCGTATTCCTCGGCAACCGTGATGCCGAGCAGGCCCAGGTCCCCCATCTTGCGCCAGAGGTCCATGGGGAAGTGGTTTTGTCGGTCGATCTCCGCCGCGCGCGGCGCAATTTCGGCCGCGGCGAAATCCTGCACGGTGGAGCGGATAAGGCGGGCATTCTCGCCCAGGTCGAAGTTCAGGGTCGGATAGAGCTTCATGATGGCTCCCTGCACTTTAAGGCGAGGACTTCAAACTTCCGAGGCGTACCAAACGTTGGGCAGGTACCGGTGTGGCTCACTCCCTAGAGAGCCCGCCTCTTCTGGTATTTACTAATTATATACCAAAGGTTACCGGCTTTCGAACCCTTCGTGGCATTCGGCGTTGGAACCAACTGAGGTACGGGGAACGCCCAAGAACCCAAACCAACACAGGAACTGATTTGAGTAACTTAGGATTCTAGGGTCGTCCCCCTAGTTCTCTGGGG
>Ga0209123_1002379_pt1 | contig 16057 bp, 14 predicted proteins | sample BarGraIncu00431A_FD_184500 | JGI IMG/M metagenome (GOLD analysis project Ga0209123, IMG submission 184500) | Arctic peat soil microbial communities from Barrow, Alaska, USA - Barrow Graham LP Incubations 004-31A (SPAdes) (version 2) | ecosystem: Environmental > Terrestrial > Soil > Wetlands >...
TTGATTTCAGGAAGTGACAGATACGAGACGATGAGTGAGGTTTTGAAGTTTATGGGGATATAATTTATTCCAAGTAGACCTAAGCAGGCAAATGGCCTGCTTTTATTTTGCTCAAAATGAAAGGGGATAAACAAAAATGGATATCCAAACAATTATTTCTAGTGGCTTAACTGATATCGTAACAGCCCTTGCGGGTGTGCTTGTTGCCTTCTTAGTGGCCTATATTAAACAACACTTCTCCGTCGTCCAAATCAGTACTGCGAGTGGAATTGCAACAGAGTCTGTAAACTTTGCTGTACAAGCAGCTAAGAAGCTCGGCGTAACTCAAGACTTAGCCAAATATAATTTCGCACTTACGAAAGCCAAAGAACTAGCTTCCAAGGCGGGACTTAATTTCACTGACTCACAATGGGAGACTTTGTTAGAAAGTGCCTACAAGAAAGCTAAAAATGAAGTAAAGTCGCTTCAAACCGGGACAGTTACTTCCGATGATATCACCAACATGATTACTACGGAAGTAGGGAAGATTGTACCAAATGTTCCTGTGGATACGATAACGGGTTTGATTCAGCAAGAATTGAGCAAGTTAAGCGTTTCTCTCAATGTCGTTCCGATTGCTACAATTGAAATACCCTCAACTGGGCAGGTCGTTCAACAAGCATAGAACCATGAGCTTTTGTGTTCTTAGCTAAGCTAAGTTTAGTTTAGTTTAGTTTAGTTTAGTTGCGTTATGCGATGGTTGCCTCTTCTCTACGGGCCGTTTGCTATAATCCGGAGTATCTTTCTTGACGCCCCTAGTTATTCTACAACTTTTAAACAAATTAATAATCATTTTTACATTATATATTATATTTTAATAATGCTTATGAGTGGTTGTTAAGCTTAAAAATATAATAAAAGTAAAATTTATAAAGGAAAAAGGATTTTTATCTAGAATTATCTAGTATATTAAAAAATAATGGAGGTATTAGTAATGGCAGATGGTAATTTAGATTTAAGCACAGTAACGCTTAAGGATGTTATTGATATGGATTTTTTGCAGGAATTTCAAGATGATTTTGCTATAGGTGTTGGTCTGGCCAGTGTGACAGTTGATCCTAATGGTACCCCCGTAACAAGTCCAAGTAGTTACACCCGCTTTTGCATGGACTATACACACTCAACAGAGTGTGGAGATAAACGTTGTGCTGAATCCCATCGCAAAGGCGGAGAAGAAGCTGCTCGGACTGGCAAACCAGTAGTCTATGAATGTCACGCAGGTCTGATTGATTTTGCGGCACCGATTATGATAGACGGGCGACTGATTGGTACTATTTTGGGTGGACAAGTATTGACGGATGTACCTAATGATGAAAAATATCGTAAAATCGCCAAGGAAATTGGTGTGGATGAGGACGGGTATATCGAGGCAGTACAAGAAATCAAAAAAATGTCGCGTAAAAGTATAGAATCTGCGGCTAATTTACTGTTTATTGTTGCTAATAATATGTCGAACGCTGCTTATCAACATCTAAAGCTGAAATCAGTGACTAATACATTAAGCGATGGGTTGGCACAAATATCGGCAACTATGGAGCAATTGGCGGCTTCAGCTGTCGTGGTTAGTGAAAATCAAGAGAATCTTAATACGGAGATAAAACACGTAAATGAGGTAACTGGCAAAATTGATGCGGTGATGGATTTTATCAAAGATATTGCGGATGAAACTCGGCTATTGGGTTTAAATGCAGCGATCGAAGCAGCTAGAGCGGGTGAGGCTGGTCTAGGATTTGGCGTTGTAGCCCAAGAAATCAGGAAACTATCAGCTGATTCGAAAGAAACGGTAGGTAAGATAAAAGAGCTAACAACAAGTATAAAGGAGTCCGTAGACAAAACTGTCTTTATGGGCAATGAAACAACCAACACCATTGGGCAGCAGGCCGCTGCTATTGAACAGGTGACAGCAAGTGTCATGGAAATTGCAAATCTTACGGAGCAGTTGGATAATCTTACAAATGCCAAGTAAGTAGAGACTTTATCGAAGGGTGGGATATCTTTGAGCACTCAATTAGTAATATTTGAATTAGACGGCGAAGAATATGGCTTTGATATTACAGCTATTACTGGCATTTTGAGGGCAAGAAAATTCAAGGTACAGACCTTACCAGGTACTGATAAATCGATCGAAGGTATGATAAATTTACGTGGAAACGTTAATTTCATTTTCAACTTAAGGACTAAGTTTAATTTAATAGAAAAGAAAATCTCCGACGAGAGCAAATTTATCATGCTAAATGCCCATAACTCAACTATTGGTTGCATTGTTGATGAGGTTACAGATATTGTTAAGTTAAATGATGATCAGGTGCAACCGGCACCTAATTTCACTGGTGGAGTTAATGCTAATTACATTATAGGTATTGGAAAATTTGAAGATCGAATGATTATTATTCTAGATGCAGAGAAAATATTTTCTGCAGAATTTGCCGCTCTTTAGGATGCCGTTAGTATTAAGGGACTGCTCTTGATAAGGGTGCAACTATATCCAGACAAACGAAAAGGGGTGTATCCATAGAACTTATGGATATTACCAAATTTCCGATATGGATTATATCAAAGGTATATCGGCTTAACCTTTGCTAAAGACCCATATAAAAAACCTCTTAAAAAGTAATGCTAGCAAAATAGGTAGTGAAAAAATGTCGCCCTACAAATTGCAAAGCTAAAATTCTGATTTGTGAGGCGGAAGCGATCTATTCCTACACCTGGAAGATATCTGGGCGTAGGAATATTTTTTGATTGATATTCTCTAAGAATTTGGGTATAATAAGAACACTAGTTCGTATTATATCAAATACATGTACTGGGAGGCGGATGAAATGAGAGATGTTTGCGTTGATTGTAATCGAAAGTCTTATTGCATGGAACCGTGCGAAGATTGGTTAATTGCTCATAACCAATGTCCGGTATGTCAAAATAAGCTCATACGTGTTGGAGGGTGCACCGAATGTATTACTGGAGATTGGGCGAAATGTGGCTAATTATGAAAGTGCTAATGAGTCCTATTGAAATGATTGCGTGGTTTACTAAGGACGGGGTTCCGAATCCGGTGAGGTACAAGCTGGAAGGCAAGGTTATTAGGGTTGAGCAAGTGACATCGAGGTCCGAAGAAAAGCTGGCAGGAAATCAGATGATCATTTACCGATGCCAGAGCGAAATTGACGGAGAGTTAAGGCCGTTTGAGCTAAAGTTTGAGTTGCAGACTTGTAAGTGGTTCTTGTTTAAAATGTAGGGAGTCAACGATTTTTACCTTCTGGACAGGATATGTCCTCCTAGGACGTACAAATCTTGAAATCGGTAATATTACCGGCTCGGACAGCCCAGAGTACTTGAGTTATAACGAGTATTCGGCAGATTATGGTTTTTATTAAAAACACGTAAAACGCCAAACATGAAAACACCAAAATCAGACTTCATGCCTGATTTCGGTGTTTTCTGATGGATGGGTGTCCCGTCAACTTGTCATAGTTACCATTATCGGACCCATTGGGGATATAAGGAATTGAATTAGGTAGATCGCTTCGCGGCTCATCCAAAAAATATGGAGGAACACCTACAAAAAAGGGGGTTCCTCTATATGATGTATACAGTTATCTAACGTGCTGCATTGGATAATTTCATTTCCTCACTTGTTTGCTCAGTTGGCTTTGAGTAATCATTTCGAGGTGGAGTATCAAATAGTGAATCATCACCTAGCTTAGCTGCAGTGAATGCCGATGCTAAACCAAGTGCAGCATGAGATACAATATACGAAAGATTACTTGCAGCATCTGTTGGTTTTACCTTGTTACTAGAAAAACCACTAAGCATTGCTGTTATCATTGCTCCGAAGCTCATTCCAAAAAATAATCCTTTGGGAATTAGCTTATCTCGTCCATATTTAGTTAACATTAGAACCGTTGATACTCCACCAACCATACATAACCCTGTCTTCATTATCATTCCAAGTAGTTGTCCTGTCCATTTTTCAGCTTCTTTTCGGGAAGATACCCATACTCCCGCAGCAGTAGTTCTGTAAGCACGTTGTGAAATTTTCATTTTTGATGAGAGAACATCAGTCAGAGTTAAAGCTACTAGTCCAACGGCACCTGATATTAAACCGAGATAAATTCTATCGGTTATCTTTTTCAAACTTATCACTCCTTTTAAGTTAGAGTCTCCTGGTTAAAAAATTAGATACTGGAATCTTATGTATTTAGATGTCTTCAAATACTGTGTGAAATCAACTTTGCGTAATGACACTTATAGGACCCAGATTCATTTGAGGATTTTTTACCCTTATCCAACCCACTTAACCGCCGTAAGTATTAGGTCTAAAGAGAGCACTAGTAGAATTATAAAGAATATAAAAATATTTATTTTATGGTTTTCTTTATATTTTCTAAATAGGAATATAGAAAATCCCAAACCAAGCAAACCAATGACCCCCAGCAATATAACTATTAACATAAGTTCTCCTTTCCTCCTTTCCTCCTTTAGAAGTTCAAGCATTAATATCGTGTTCTCTAGCAATTAAAGAATTCCCTCTATTTTGAATTTTGGTCCGTTATGTTAAAGTCCCCTCGTTCCAATAATCGTAGGATGAAGGTGGTTACGTTCATTATCTGACCAAGTATAATAAATGAGGCCGTTATTTTAATACAAAAAGTAGCGGCTTTATTATTGGGAGGTAAGGCAAATGCATAAAACGCTATCGGTAGAGTACGAGGTTGCTCGTCAAATCATATCAGATCTGCTCCAAAAGGGGCTCATTTCAAAGGTTGAATTCGAGGCCATTGAAAAGGAAAATTTTAAAATATTTACCCAAAACAATTAACTTGCTATCCATCCCACACAGAGCTATCATCACTACACCCAGACAATTAACCGGGTGTAGTAATATTTTTTTGAAAGCAATATGTTTCCACAAACCAGTCAAGTTAGAGTATTGAGGAAGGAAAAGCGGAACATGAAGAAAATACGCACAATTGAAAGTACCAAAGTTTCAAATACAAATCTCGGAAAACTCAGGGTCTGCGCTTACTGCCGTGTCTCCACGGATCAGGTAGACCAACAGAACAGCCTATCTGCCCAAGTGGAGCATTACACTAACTTAATCAAGAACAACCACGCATGGGAGTTTGCAGGACTCTATGTCGATGACGGAATATCTGGCAAGAACGCAGCAAAGCGACCAGAGTTTGTGCGCATGGTACAGGATGCGGAAAACAAAAAGTTTGACCTCATAATAACGAAGTCGATAAGCCGCTTCGCTCGGAATACCATCGATTGCTTGGAAACGGTTCGAAAGTTAAAAACGATTGGAATCGCCATTCAGTTCGAGAAGGAGTCTATCAACACATTAACCGCTGAGAGCGAGCTCATGCTTTCTATCTTAAGCTCGGTTGCAGAGGAGGAGTTGGCATCCATATCTCAAAATATGCGATGGAGTAATCAACGGAGATTTAAGAAAGGAAAGTTCTCGATTACGACTAAGCGTTTTTTGGGCTATGATAAGGATCGAGATGGTAATCTAATTATTAGCGATGAACAGGCCAACACTATAAGACGAATCTTTAACGACTATATTTCTGGCCTAGGTTCTTTTCGCATAGCCAAAGGTCTCGAAGCAGACGGAATCAAAAACAACTTCGGAAAGGTCAAATGGGCTGAATCAAGCATTCGCGATATTTTGAAGAACGAAAAATATGTCGGAGATGCACGCCTGCAAAAAAAGTTCACTACGGACACATATAATAGGAAGAAAAATAATGGCGAAGCGCCTATGTATTATGTGAAGGATAGTCATCCCGCCATTATCAGCCGAGAGGATTTTGAGAAGGCCCAGGAGTTGATGGTGGAGAGAGGAAAGTCTAAAGGCAACATAGCGGGAGACCGAGAGAAATATCAGAAACGGTACGCCTTGACTGGAACCGTCGAATGTGGGCAATGTGGAAAAACCTACAAACGACATATAGATAATTGCGGCAATGTTGCGGAATCAATTTCTTGGGTTTGCAGTACTTATATAATAGAAGGGAAAATTTCATGTAATGTTGGTAGAGTCAAAGAAGATACCATAAAAGGGTTGTTTGTAAGGGTGTTCAATCGGCTTTATACGGATCGGGTTGAGTTGCTGGGGGACTATAAGGCGAAGTTGGAAAGAGAAAAATTTACGGAGATTGAACAAGAGCGCATCGAGAAGTTGGATGAGGACATTGAGAGTCTGATCCAGCAAGAACGAGCGCTCTTTTTAATAGAAGGAAATGGTTATACAGATCATAATTTATTAAAAGCTGAACACGAAAAACTCGTGGGCAGGTTGACCCACCTTCAAACAGAACGGACTATTTGGATGGCTAAACTTGCAAACCAAGACAGTCGGATTGCCAGAACCATAGAACTTGGGGCCATTCTCGATTCGCAGGGCGGAAAACTCCTGGAATTCAGCGAAGATTTATATACTGCGATCATAGAAAAAATATTAGTCAAAGAACGAACCAGACTTGAGTTTCATTTAAAAAACGGCCTTCGTTTTGAGGAGCATTACACCTTAAAACGAGGCCGTGATTTATTTTAGGGAGGTTTTTAAAAATGGCAAATGTGACAGTGATTCCGGCAAAACCACGGCAAGAATTACAGGGACTTGAGGCGACGGCGAAGCTCAGGGTTTGCGCCTATTGCAGGGTTTCGACGGATAATGAAGAGCAGCTATCAAGTTATGAGGCACAAGTAAATCATTATACAGACTATATAAAACGGAATCCAGAATGGACCTTCAGTGGAATCTTTGCTGACGAAGGTATCAGTGGTACCAACACCAAGAAACGAGTGGAGTTTAACCGAATGATTGGAGATTGTATGGCAGGCAAGATTGACATGGTGATCACTAAATCCATCAGTCGGTTTGCCCGGAATACGCTCGATACTTTACAATATGTAAGACAGTTGAAGGAAAAGGGGGTAGCAATATTTTTTGAGAAAGAAAATGTCAATACGCTCGACAGTAAGGGAGAGTTCCTGATTACATTACTCGGAAGTTTGGCACAGGAGGAGAGTTCCAATATATCTCAAATTACTAAGATGGGGATCGCTTACCGTTTCCAGGAAGGTAAAGTTATTGTTAATCATAATAGATTTCTCGGCTATACGAAAGATGAAAACAGTGATTTGGTCATAGTGCCGGAAGAGGCAGAAGTAATTAAAAGAATCTTTCGAGAGTTCATGGAGGGGAAGAGTCCCTATAAAATTGCAACCAATTTACAAAGGGATGGAATAATCACTGGCTCGGGCGGTTTACGATGGTATGATAGCACGGTCAATAAGATATTGAAGAACGAAAAATATATGGGCGAAGCACTACTTCAAAAGACTTTCACGGTCGATTTTCTGACCAAGAAAAGAGTCAAGAATAATGGGCAAGCTGCACAGTATTATGTTGAGAACAGCCATCCGCTAATTGTATCTAAGGAGGAATTCGCAGCGGTACAGATAGAATTCGAAAGACGTTCAAGTATGCGCGGCTATTCTAAAACGGGCAAGAGCAAGTTTACGAGCGACTATGCTTTTTCCGGAAAGCTTTTCTGCCAAAATTGCGGTAGTAAATTTCGGCGTACCAAATGGGGCAAAGGCAAGAATCAGCAGATCGTATGGATATGTATCAACCATCAAATGGGTGGAAACGAAGCTTGTAATATGAAGACGGTCAAGGAGAAAGCTTTGGAGCAGGCTTTTATACGGGTTATGAACAGGGCCATAGGCAGTAAAGATGCCTTGATGCCGCGGGGGCTTGAACAGATAGAGGAAGAATATACTCTTGAGCAGTTTGAGGCCCGCATCGAGGAACTTAAAAGCCAAATGATGAGCCTGGCCAAGACGGGGTTGGAAGAGAAGGAGTATTCAGCCCTGGCCGGAACAATTGATCTAATGCGCGAACGAATGCAAAGTCTAAAAGGGCAACAAACTGAGCGAGCATTACTGAAGAGTCGGATAAAGGAATTACAGGACTATTTGATGGCGCAGAAAACGGTGCTTGTAAAGTTTAACGAGGAGATATTTCGCAGCGTGGTAGAAAAGATTAAGGTGCGATCAATGGTCGAGGTAGAGTTTGTATTTAAGGCTGGGGTCGAAATTCGGGAGATACTTTAAACGTGAAAAGTCAGTTAGGGTGAAAGTTTGCTTGACTAAGTTTTTGTTATTAAGCTATAGATTTTGAATTTATGGTATTGACAGATGATGGAATTAGTGGCAAACTAAGATTAACATTACACAAGTGTAATGTTATACATGTATAGAAAGGCGTTAGCTCATGGATATGATTAACAATATTACGAGCAGAACCGAACGAAAAAAGGGAGAAACCAGAAAAAAGATAGTTTCCGTAGCAATGGATCTATATAGGGCTCAGGGTATTAAAGCAACTACTATGGAACAGATTGCTGAAGAAGTCGATATTTCACGCAAAACACTATATAACTATTTCCATAACAAGGAGGCTATTGCCGGCGAATATATGAAGAAATACCTACAGGTACATTTACAAGATTTTCTACAATCGCTCGATGACTTACCGGACACTTGCTCTCGTTTGGTTGCAGTAATGAAAAAAGGTGAGCAATGGTCTAGAATGGATGTTCCAGAAGATGTTACTGCTGCATACCTAGAGTATCGCTTTCAGACATTTATTCAATCGATAAAAGACCAAAGTCTAAGAAGTGGCCTGAGCGACCTTTATCGCTATATCATCAAGCTAGGCCAGAAAAGTGGAGAACTAAGATTGGATATAGACGAAAAAGAGTTGGCCAATTACCTAAAAATGATAGTGACGGTCAGCGCGTTAAGTCACCCTGAGAATTATGAGTCATTAGAAATCATTACCAAGAATATTGATTATTTTCTCAATGGAGCGAGAAACCTGTCCAATAGCTAATTCGAAGGGTCTCTTTTTTTGCTTGGAAAGAATTTTTTTATAGCCATTAGGTAGATGGAAGAGGGTGACGGAGATTAAGGAAGGGTACTTTTTCAGTTGGCCCGAAGCTTTTCTCATGGGTACAGAGACGGTTGGGGGAAAGGGTTGGAACTTAGCAAGGCTTGATAGGTATGGGTTTGCGATTCCTAGGGGTGGGGTTTTGTCTGCGGCTGTTTACGGGCATTTTCTTGAAGCGAACGGGTTAAGGTCAAGTGTGCAGGAACTTGCGCAATCGGTCACAATAAATAATATCTGTGAAGAAGAAGTCTCTGCTCAACTTACAGATATTAGGGATCGAATCGATTCTGGTTTTATACCTGCAGATATTCAGGAGCAGTTATTCATGCGCTTAAAAGAAAGTGGTGTATTAGAAAGACCGCTAGCCGTTCGCTCATCGGCTACGGCTGAAGATTCAGCGAGAGCCTCTTTCGCCGGTGTGCACGATTCTTTCTTAAACGTACACGGGCCAGAATACCTCCTGTCCGCTATAAAGGGATGCTTCGCTTCTCTTTGGACCACGAGAGCACTGGCTTACCGTCGGAAAATGAACATCAAAGATGATGAGGTTCAGGCGGCAGTGGTGATCATGGAAATGGTAGAAGCCAAAGCTGCAGGTGTTGGTTTTACCTGTGATCCCCGCACGGGGAGGCAGGATATTTTGCTGATTAACGCTAATTATGGATTGGGTGAATCGGTGGTTAGTGGAATGGTAGAACCGGACGAATATCAGTTAGATCCCACGCCCGCCTTGCCAACGGTAATAGCAAAAAAGATTGGGGCAAAGAAGAGTCAAGTCGTTGTTAAAGAGGGTGGAGGCACAGAAGTTGTTAAGTCGGATAAACACGAAGGAAACCAGGTTCTATCGGACGGGAAAATCACTCAATTGGGCCTGCTCATGTTGAGAGTTTATGAAGCCTTGGGACAGGGGGCGCAACACCAAGATGTGGAGTGGGTCTTTGATGGAAAGGATTTTGTTATAGTTCAAGCTCGCCCTGTGACCGTATTACCGAGGTACACCTATGCCGAAATTATGGATCAACCAGATATCTGGTCTAGTTCTGGTTTGCGAGATTCAAATGCAATGGTCCAGTCCACACTCAACTGGAGGTTAGCTGAACTACATTTAACCACAAATACGATCGAACCGATTCGATCCACCGGCTATCCTCTGGTTCCAGGTATTCAGTATATTAGATTGTTTGAGGGTCGGGTATATTTGAATCTTACCGCCTTTCAATGGCTTGATTATGACTCATTGGGTTTAAATCCGGCCGATTATGAATCATCGTTTGGGTATCCTGTGGTAATAAAAATTACGGACAAAAGTCCTTATCATGGGATTGTCGGGATAAAAAGACTAAGACGATTAATGAAACTTCTATTAAAGAATCTTAGTATTTGGCGTCATGATCGGCAATTTTATTCTCGAGTTAATCGTCTTACGGAAAGTTGGCAGGGGAGCGGTTTCGGTGACGTACAAGATCTGGCGTGTATTGACTTATATAACAACTTAAGCGATTTGCTGAAAGAAGTCACTGTGGTCTTTTACGCGATGATGGCTGCTGCTATTTACCCTCATATAGTATTGACTAAAGCTTTACATAAGTATTTTCCAGGCAAGGAAAATGGCATCATAAATGGTCTGATGACGGGAAAAGCTCGAATCACCAGTGCTGAACACGGTTATCGCCTGATGGAACTGGCTGAACTTGCGAGTCATGATCAAGATGCTCAAAAATTCCTATACTCAGAGGATAACTCTTTGTCATGGGAAAAAGAATTAAAGGACAATTCCCCGTTCAAACAAGCCTTTCGCGTTTTTTTAACGGAATTCGGGCATCGGGGGACTGACGAACTTGACATTATCAACCCTCGTTGGGGAGAAAGTCCTGCTTACCTTTCGCAGACGATCAGAAACAGCATGAATACCGCTGACATAAGTAAATTGAAAACTCGACAAAATGAAATACACCAACGGGCGTGGCAAGAGGTCAGGCAAAAGGTTTCAGTTTATCGACGACCTCTCCTCAAGTATTGGCTCAAGCGAGCGGTTAAAGGCGCAGAAATGCGAGAAATGTCTAAGTCAGTATTAGTTAGGGTCTTTGGATCGTTTCGAATGTTGGCGCTGGAGTTGGGTCGGCGATTCGATGAAAGAGGGATTATCCAGCAGCAGAATGACATTTTTCACTGTGCCTGGTCAGAAATTTTCTCGATTTTACGGAAAGAATGGGACGGTAAAGGATTAGAAGAGCTGGTGGCTGAGCGAAAGACCAGAAGACGTAAATCGGAGGAAATATCCATGCCAGTCCTAATCACTGGTGGAGTTCCGAAACATGTAGAAACGGTAAAATTGAGTGCGGGCAGTTCAATGACAGGGCTTGGGGTAGCCTCAGGAAGAGCTGTTGGCCGAGCTAGACTAATTTTCCATCCCAACGAGGGCGGAAGTTTGGAATACGGAGATGTGTTAGTGGCTCCATCAACTGACCCGGCCTGGACACCAATGTTTTTAAGAGCGTCTGCAGTGGTTATGGAAACGGGAGGAGTTATATCCCATGGCGCTATTGTAGCCCGGGAGTACGGAATCCCAGCGGTAGTGAACGTCCTCGGAGTAATGAAATCAATTTGTGAGGGTCAGACGATAGAGGTTGATGGTGACGAAGGAAAAATTGTTCTGCACTGAAAACTAGCTTCACTTACGAATTGCAGATAAACATTGCATTCGCTAACCTTGCCAGGAAGCAGCTGATATGACGCCAAGTGAATGCTCAGAACGTCTGTGACCGCTTGGAATTATTAATTTTGGGGGAGAGATTATGAATGTGCTATTTTGGGTGTTAGGTTTCGCAAGTATTATTGTCTGGCTATTTATGGGAACAGTGTATTTCAAGGCTATGAGTAAGAAGCCGATTTTTCGTGGAAGTCCGTATAAGGACCGGGATAATATTTACCCTTCATTATCAATAGTCGTTCCAGCATGCAATGAGGAAGAATCTGTTGAACAAACTATTAATCGTTTGTTAGTCCAAGATTATCCTAATTTAGAGGTAATCGTTGTTAACGATCGTTCCACTGATAATACAGGGATCATTCTTGAGAAGCTTAAAATGAAATACCCTCAATTGAAAGTTGTTAATATTACTGATTTACCTTCGAATTGGTTAGGTAAAAATCATGCTATTCATCAAGGTGTACAACATGCTACAGGAGAATGGTTACTTTTGACTGATGCCGATGTTATGTTTTCTCCCGACAGTTTGAAAAAAACGATTAGTTATTCGTTGGAAAACAAGATTGATCACTTAACGATTCTTCCTGATATAGTACCTAGAGGGTTTTTATACAGCGGTTTTTTCTCGTTCTTTATTTTTTCAATCATCTTTATGTTTGCAACTAAAAAAAGTGCAGGATTTGCTACATTTAACTTATTAAAAAGGTCTACGTATCAAGCAATTGGTGGTTACAAAGCAATAGCCATGCAAGTCGTTGATGACTTTTCTATAGGCCAATTAGTGGTGAAGAATGGGTATAAACAAAAGCTTGGCTACAGCAAAGGTTTAATATCAGTGAAATTTTATGATAGCTTATCTGATGCGTTCAAAGGTTTCGAAAAGAATTTTTTCACAGGTGTAGATTATAATGTTATAGGAACATTGGCAATGTGCTGGTCAATTCTTTTTATTCATGTGTATCCTTTTGTGGGGTTGTTCTTTGGACCCGAGTGGGCAAGAATATTGTGCGGTCTTTCAGTTATTATAGTGTTTGCTACTTATCACTATGGAAACAGATATATCAATGCTCCATTAATAAATTTTTTAATTCACCCTATATCAGCTTTACTTTACATCGGAGTACTATTAAACTCGATGGTTAAGACTGTGAGACGAGGCGGTATCAATTGGCGAGGAACAGTTTATCCTTTAGAAGAATTGAGAAAACATACTTTGTAAATGGAGTAAATGACATAATTCAGTATGGGAGATTAGTTACCGAGTAGATAGCGGAAGCAAGCCCATATTTAATCGCGAACTTGTCAAATGTTTTCTAAACCGACATTTTGAGTACTCAACGTGTTTGCTATCCAGATATATCGAGCACTCCACGCACGTGGAGACGGTGACTTGTCTGCAAAAGAAACACATCTAGGATGGGCTTGTGGTGCGGCTTTCAGAATTGGGAGTAAATTGTGTAACAAATTCACTAGGACCACCTACGTCCGCAGAAACACTTCTTAGGGTTTTGGTAGTCAGTTTTGAGGTGCGGTACAAACACGGAAACATATTCGATATGTAATTGTTTCTATTGTCGTTGGTAATTCTTGCTGGGCTAAATTCGTTTAAGTTAAAAATTTTAATGCGTTGGTTGAAAAGTGGAAATTCTGACACCAACGCATCTTGTTTTTGAGTTAACGAGTGGGGTGAGGGTGGAGGAAATAGAAGTGTAAAATTTGGGATTGTACGCCGGGCCGTCTTGAATCGTATACTTTACTTATTTCTTCGTCAATTAGAATATTTACATTCTAAGTCCTATAGTTGAGATTATGACAATAGCCCCAGCGTTCTATCAATAAGGACGCTGGGGCTATAAATTACTTAGGATTTCTGTAAGGGAAATCAGCCATCTCCCTTACAGAAATCCTAATATTTATTTTTTTAATTTTGTAAGCTGATTTCTATCTTCCATTTGAGGTGGCTCTTCCATCCATTTATGTTGAATCATTATTTTCGAACCCTCTTTAGCATAATCAAAGGCATCCTTTGCAATAAATGCAAGTTTAAGATGTAAATCACTTCTCATACTAAAAGAGGTACCGATCGCAGAGAAGCCTATTGCTGAGCTGGTTATTAAACTGGTTAAATACATCATAAGTTTATCTGAAAAGGGCGCCGTAGTTGAATCTGTCGCTTTACCTGCCCATGCACTCGGCGGTTGAATATCACTTTGTAATAACATCTCATTGAATTGAGAAATAATTTTTCTTGCTAATTTTTTACCTTCTATAAAGTATTCTTTAACTTCGCTGTCTGTTGCAACTTGTGCAAATCCCGCCATCAATTGCACACCGAAAATGTTATCCTCTATTGTATGATTAATAAAACCAACCTCAATTGTATTTAAAGAGCGTTTTTCAGTAAAAGGATTAAATCCACTCATGTAATTTTTATCTTCAATAAATTCTACTTGTTTTGGCATAGTTACATAGGGCGGTCTTGCTAACACACCTTTTCCTAATAGATAGTTTGTAGACATAACGTAATACTTATAAGCAACATCATAGTTTAACTTCAATACATCTTGAACTTCTTTCATATATGACATAGAGGTATATACAGCACTAGGAGAAAAACTCACTTTCATCATTTGGCGAAGAAACATTATATGAAAAAAGTCATCATATAGAGGAGGTGCGTCTGTTAGTGCTTCTCGTTCATCGAATCCGAGTGGAATGACTGCTTTTTCGTTATTAAGTATTTTCATAATGTCATTGCTAATCGTTTGTCCTTCAGTAACATAGGCCGCTAATATGTCTTGAGCCTCTTTTTCTATCGTTTTATTCTTAAAGTGGTCTAACATTATTAACCTTGCTGAGGTTGATATATAAATCATCCATAATGAACCTAATTCTGTTGAACTTAATTGTATTTTTGCTTCTGTTGACATTTGAACCCTTCTTTCTAAAATATTTTGATTTAAATAGTATTTGCAAAAACATTTATGATTAAACAATAGAATTCAATGAATTTAACAAATGGGTTTAAGGCTATACTGAGAGCTTGAACAGAAAAGCAATACCAAACCCCAAAATGCAGGAAAGTAACCATGCCGCTGGGGGCTTCTTTTGGTGTATTAGGAGTAATGGGAATAACATGTAATCAAACAGAACAGAGTATGCAAAATGCCAGCCATTGAAATGCTGCATGTAGTTGTATTTAAGCGCAAGATACTCTAAGAAAGCATAAAGCCAAACCCAAACCGTAAGGTAACAGACTTTTTTTATCGAACCTAATTTCGGGTATAACGGTAAAAAGATTAGAACGGTACATGGGTAAATTATTAGTGCGATAATGAAGGTAGCTACGGCTCCAGGAAACAATTTTGCGGTATACCCCCAAAGGGGTTTAGCTCCTGCAACATAATAGTAAATAAAGTCCCCAGCGATAAAAAACAGTATCGTCGAGTAATAGGTCTTCCAATGTTTCCAGTCTCCCCATTTATAGCAAACGAGAAGAAATAGACACGCTAACAGCAGAATCATAGAATTCTCCTCTCAGGAAAGTTACGTCGTACGGATGAATTGAAATTTATTACTTTACTCTTTACTGTGATTTAATCACATTAGTTTAAGCTATTAAGGGTGTTTTAATCCAAAGAGCTAAAGTCCGTCTTTATCCCGATCACATCGATTTACTATTGTGTTTTTTGTTTCGGGTTTTTCCTATTCGGGCACGTCTAATCTTTAGAGCATGGATAGCGCCATATTGTAAAATCTTAAAGACAATAAACAGCAGGGATTCGCTGCTTGAAGAGTTCGATGAAGAAATATTTAATGCGTTGGTTGAGAAGATAGAAGTTCTCACACCAGCGCATTTTGTTTTTGTGTTGAAGAGTGGGATGAGTGTGGAGGAGATAGGGGAGTGAATTTACACCAAATTATTTACATTTACACTCCCGTATCTGACTTGCACCGACTAGTAAGCGCCCTTTAGGGGGGAGCAAGTAACAATGGCTTGCGAAACTACGCCTTCAGGCGTTGCCAGTAACATGCCCTTATAGGGATAAAGTCAAAGTCAAACCACCCTTTGAACGGGTGGTCCGGTGATTAAACCTAAATTTTCAAGTAGCCCATTCAATTATCCAGCCACAAAGAACCATTCTCGAAAACATAACTATTAAATTATTATTTTAAGTTTACTTACTTTGTAATAGAAGGTTTTTTGCATAAAAAGTCACTAGCGTTGCATTAAAATAATTTCTGTTTGTCAAGGGGGTATTTTGATCGTATCCGTTAAGTAAATATGAACCTTATTTGGTACATACAACCAATAGAATCTTCTCGGTCTGAGGAAGTCGACC
>Ga0209123_1002380_pt1 | contig 16046 bp, 7 predicted proteins | sample BarGraIncu00431A_FD_184500 | JGI IMG/M metagenome (GOLD analysis project Ga0209123, IMG submission 184500) | Arctic peat soil microbial communities from Barrow, Alaska, USA - Barrow Graham LP Incubations 004-31A (SPAdes) (version 2) | ecosystem: Environmental > Terrestrial > Soil > Wetlands >...
CAAAAGCTAAAATATCATGAAATACCATTTCCTCGAAAAAAATATGTGTGGCACACTGGTGATATTTTCATAAATGAAAATCCACAACATCAGATTGTTATGGATGGTTAGCTGCAATGTGGGTTAAAATCTGGTTGTTGTTTACGAAGAAAAATTTTAGCATAACGTTTAAATGCTGTACTGCCAACATTTACAATTGAAACACCATATTTATGTAATGGTCTGTCCAATAATTTTGCAATTGTAGGAACAAGCAGATTCTCAGCATCACCTTCAACGATAATTACTCCTTTGGCAAAGAAAAGATTAGATTTGGTCGCATCTAAAAAGCGTTCAAGAAATTTATAATCAGATTCATCCAATTGAGTATACTTGTGTCCCATTGGAAAAACATTTTCTTTATTGCATACTATTAAGTTTTCCAATTTAATTTTTGATGCCAAGGTCGTACTGTGTGTTGTCAATATAAATTGCCCAAATTCTTTTTTTCTGTTGATAAAATCTATGAGTCTTAACTGATATTGTGGATGTAAATGAGCCTCCAATTCTTCAATTAAGGTAAATTTTAACCCAGGTTTAGTTTCATTAAAGAGAAGTAATTCTGCTGCAATACACAAGAGGTTAAGTGTTCCTAATCCGGATTTATTATCTTCAGGAACCAAATCAAGTTGTCTGAGAATGTCTGAAAGTTCACTTCCTGTCAGCTTTATTACTGCTTTTCGATCATCATTACCCAATAAAAAATCGTTGACTAGTAAATCATTTATGGATTTAACAATCTGATTTCCTTTCTCATCTTGCTTTATATCAAAATAACCATCAATTCCTTTTTTTAACGTATGGTAATGATTTTCCAGCTCATGTTTTAATTCCAAACCGACCTCATCTTTTTCCTTTTTAAAGATGGAGTGTGATTTAAGAATTTGAGCTAATCGGGACTTATTTCCATGTGTCATTTCCGATAAAGCATCTCTCAATGGTTTTAGATAGACAACACGCAATAAATCCCTTGCGTCACCCTCCATAAAACTTCCCTCTGAATCTATTCCAGCTCTTATATATTGATAGATGGAATTGTCCTTGCATCTTGCATATAACCAAACTTTTAAAAGGTATTCATTTTTTCCTTTTTCGTTTTGTTCAAAGCCCAACCATTCAAGAAAATGCCCGGCTTCGCTATCAGTAAAGCCTTTGAAAGTACACTCTATTCTTAATTCTTGCGAACGATTACCAGATTCTTGGTGAAAGTCTTTTTCATCAATTTGGATATACTCTAAACTCTGTGTTCGAAGGATATAACGAATTGCATCGATGATAGTAGTTTTGCCTGAATCATTTTCTCCAACCAAAACATTTACACCTTCATTGAAATTGACGATTAATCCAGGTAATGATGAATCAAAGGATTCTCCAATTATCCCATATTTTCGGAAATTCCAAAGTTTTAGTTCTTGTAGGTACATATTTTTGGTGCATTAGTTATTTCGTTATTGATGGCATCATCATTGCAAAGATTCAAACTTCATTGAGAAAAACGCCCAAACCACCCTATAATCATCCACTCGGTCGCATTTATCGAACGGAGCACAATAGGTTATTCTTTTGCCCTGGTAAAGATTGCTCGTCATGATGGTGTCTTTAAAGCGAAAGGTTCCCTTAAAATACTCTAAGATCGAGTGTTTTACTTCGTAAGCTTGTTAGAGTGGTAACATTAATTCAAGTTATAATTGTCTATTTGAATAATTTAGAAAAACCCTTTATTCTTTTATTACATTATTCCCGATAGCCTCTGAAGTTATTCAAGCTATCGGGTTTCGTTTTTCATATACTTTTCCTGTCAAATTTTTTCGATTTTAATCAACCGAAACATCACTATGTTTTTGAATTTCTGTGGACTGTATTTTTACATATTTATAGGTTGATGGATTTGTTACTTTGATGCTTTGAAGTAACGCGACATAAGTTCCATTAATACAGGCTCTTTTTGCTTCACAAAACGAAAGTGAAGTTGAATCCTTAATAAAAACCATTCGCCAATCATCTATAGTTTTGGATTCTTTACAATCCTGAATGTTGTTATTAAGTCTTATGCTGTATTGATCAGGACTAAGCTCGTTATTAGATTCAAACTGACGAATAAAATTTGATACCGCTTTTTTTGAAATTTGATTGGTAATAATTTCTCGCCAATGTTTTATTTCAAAACCAAAGTTATAACGGTGTATTTCAAGATTGGTTGAATAACCATCATAAATTGTATAATCACCAAAGGTTAATATGGCCCTTCTTAGTTGGTCACTTGGATTTGTAAATAAGTTGCGGAAGTGTAATGAAAAGCGACTGAATTTTCCCAAATCAAAAGATACATCCGGAGTAAGTATTACATCTACTCCCATACATTCTAAAATAAACAAGATCTTCCCATTGGTAATATTAAAATCTTCTATTGTCCATAACTCATTTTCAACTTCTTCTCTTGTCGTTTCGTTCGGAGGATTTTTGTACATTTTAAATTTGAAAATCTCTTCATAGGTCAAAATATTGATATACTTTCCCCTACTTCTAAATTGACCGATTTCTGTAATGTCTGTAAAACCTGCATTCAGAAAATCAAATGTTAACTGAATACATTGAGGAGCGTATATCGCTGGATTTTTTGCAACATCCTCGCTTCTGATAATATTATAGAAAAACCGTGTAAATCTATTTATATCAATGACTGGAGCATTTGGATATTTTTCAACGTATTGTAGTGCTGGTAAAATCAATACGTAATCAATTAAATCATTGACTCCGCCTACCCATTTCTTGTCAAAATACTTAATATCATTTCCGCATAGTCTAACCAATGCATTATAATAATGCTCTATACCATCCAAAGTGATATAATTCTTTGGAATTTTGGTCGTCTCTTTAATGTTACGGATAAAATCAGTCTGTTCTTTTTGTGTAAGCAATGGATTGTTTGTTACATAACCTATGATTTCAATCCATCTTAAGAATTCGTCAAAACCTTCATCGGCATTTTCATTTTTTATATCTTTTCCTTTCCAAAAGAAATTTTGCCATTCTTCCCATAATTTTCCTTTTTCATGTTTTTCTATTTCCGATAATCCTTCAAGAAGTTGAGCTTTAATATTTTCATTTGATTGAACCGATTCTCCTCTGCTATTCATGTAAATATATAGCTCTTCACCTTGTTCACTTTTTGAGGTATCAAAGTAAAATAATTCAATATTATCTTCAATAAAACCAAGATCCATATCCGATTGATTTACAAATTCTTGAATCGCTTTGTAATTTACAATCAGCGACTGAATGGTCTTATCGCTCACATATATGTTATAATACCAGCACTGTTCTATTACTTGCTTTATATTACCACCTTCAAGTAAGAACTCGACAAATTCGACTAAGAAATCGTGAGCGGCCTCTCTAACCTTATAGTCAACTTTAGTTATCTGATGATTAAAATAGGTACTTCGGAATACGGTTTGTTTTCCATTTTTTATTGATATTGCCAGAAGGAGCAAATACATTGTTGTGATCCGTTGCTGTCCATCAATCAGAAAATATTTACTTGAAACATCTCCCTCGCCACTGTAAGCATAAATAAAACCAATATTTGAAAAAACTTTTTTTTCTGATAATGAACGCATAACTATCTCCCGGATTTCAGGAGTCATGCTATCTAAAGTTGATTCATCAATATTTTTCGTGTTGGCTTTTTGCTCATTATAATCTTTCTCGATTGACAATAATAGACCTTTTACGTTTTCAACTGTCCATACATAATCTCTCTGAATTTCAGGAATTATAATTTGTTCCAAGCTATGATCTGTCAACAATTTCTTTAAGCTATATGTTCCGTGGTTCATTTTAGTTTTGTATTAATAATAGGTTCTTAAAATTAAGTTCAATCCATTCTTTGTGTGCAATAATATCCTTTTCGCTCCAAATAGTCAAATCAGGATTCATCTTATCTGAAATCAATTTTGAGAATACATCGTAAGTATGTTTGGGCACAAAACTGCCTTTACTAACTCTATTTGCAATATTTATTCTTTTTAAATCGAACATCCCATTGCCATTTGAACTATTATCGGGCTTGGTTAAAAGTGCCAAATTTCCAATCCCATTAATTTTCTTCGATTGCAATAAATTACAGAGTAGAATTAACTCCTCCTCATTTAATGTGCAACTTTCTTTTTTTAATTTGCTGGCTAACTTGATTCTAAGAAGTGATTTATCTGCATTATCATTATCATCCAGTTTAGGTCCAATAATTGAATTGATTAAGATGATATCAGCCTGTTTTAACTCGGGTAAAAATTTTTGCGGGTTCTGTGGAAAAATATGTTCCAAACTCCATTCATTATTTTTAAATGCATAGAAATCAAACCTTTTATCGCTACCAAAAACACTCAGTGTTAGCAACAAATTATAAATTTCATCATTATTGTCACCATAGCTTAAATCGTCAATATCAGTTGGAACTAAATCTCGAACATTCTTTGTTAGCTCTCCTTCCAGTACTTTTTTTGACATATCAAATTTACCAATTAAGGAGTTTAGGTTATATTTGGAACCTTTAGCTACAAAAAGAAAACCCATTAGATTGTAAATTTTTGGATTGATATACCAATCATTTAAGGTTAACTTCAGCTTTTTAAGTTCGGTGAAATACATTCTTGCACTTTTCTCGCCTTTCTTTATTCTTGACTGAAAGTAGTTGAACAAATAGTATTTGTCCTTATTTTTTGGCAGCTTAAATCCTTCATTCATTGCTAATAGTAATAACAACTCGTGAATTGGGTCTTTCGATTGATTAAAAAAGAAAGAATTAATCGCTTTTATATTGCACCAATTGTCAATTTCATCCCATTGTCTTCCCATTGCAGTTCGTTGTTCCATAATTTCCCGATATGGAATTGTTTTGGTAGGATCTGGATTCTCTCTTGCTGACTTTGTTAAAAGCAATCCTTTAATTAATTCAGCACTTGTTAATTCTACTTTATTTGTGTTTAGATTCGAAAATATACGTTCGCAACTAATTGTCTTTTCAACCCTATTTATTATTAACATTACTTTATTTGCCACATAGTCATGAAACTCCTGCAGATCTGCCGAGGGTAGCATTTCGTTTATTTTCTGTACTGCATTAAATAAGTAATTAATATCCTGTTCGTCAAAAATTGGATGTTGGTTAATTAAGGCGTGCCAATCAAGACTAATTAATTCGCCAATATTGTTGTAAATGAATTTATCAAAAAAATCACCAACATTTTCTCTCACCTCATAAGATAACATGTTATCAGTGAATGGATTTTGTGGATTTTTCAATTTATAATTCAAAACTGAAAACAATAACGTAATTGTAGTCAAACGTTGCTGTCCGTCTATTACTTCCAATACATTATCTCCATCATGGTTCGTTGATGTCACGGTAATGAATTGTAAATAATATTCTTTTGGTCTGGCAGTAAACGCATCAATCAAATCGGTCATTAATAACTGAACAGGGGAGTTTGAAGTCGCTGAACTCCACTTATAACCTCTTTGATAAGGTGCGATGTAAAATTTCTTTGCTTCATTCTTGCCTAATGCGCCATCCCGAACATCAAGGCTGAAGGTGTTTGAAATACTAAAAATCAGGTCACTCATAGTTAAGTTGTATTTTATTATTTTTCTTCTTTATTAAATATTTTTTCAAAATGAATCCACCCCACCCTATAATCCTCCACCCGATCGCATTTATCAAACGGGGCATAATAGGTTACTTTCTTGCCCATATAGAGTTCGCTTTTGGTGATGGTGTGCTCGTAGATTTGTCCTGCAGTCAGGTAGCGTATTTGCTCCCATTCCTTGCGGTCTAATCCTACACCGGTAAGGCCTTTGCTGCATGTGAATACAATATTCCCTTTAGTATCATACCAGGTATCGTCTTCGTTTTGTTGAAGTACAGGGAATTGCACGTTGTAAATCAAGATCAACTCATCGAGTGTTAAGCCCAGCGCCATGGCGGTGATTACATCAATCTCTACCAATGCCTGACGGCGCTCAAACCAGTTGCGCAGCGGAGTACTCCATTGCCATTCGGGGGTAAGCGTATCAAAAGGTTTTAACCGTGCATCAGGCTTGCTCCATTGGTCTTGTGCAAAGGCTTCCTGCCAGCTTTCATTCCACAATGGGGCGTAGTATTTATTTAAGCAGTTGAGTTGAAGTGTACGATTGAAAAGTTGTGGTTTGTATTTCTCTTCTATACCTAATGGGAATGCAGACAAACGACTATCAGTAAGATTAGAAGACCCAATGCTTTTAACAAAAAAGTCTAAAATTATTGATTCTGAGAGTGAAACTAATTCTAACGTATAAGATTGATTTTTGAAAATACAGGAAATTACACCGTTAACGTGCGTTGTATTAGGCGGTAGAATACATGCTGTTAGGGTTCTTTCATTTGAATTTGAGATCATTTTTCGAAAACCAACTTTATAATTATTCGACCAATTATTGTTGCCATTACTTTCATCAGAAGAGAAAAATTCTTCTGTATTGGAGGTATCTACAGGAGTATAATTAGTTCTAGGTGTAAAATTATCTTCTATTTCGATGGATGAAATAGTATCATAATCACCTTTTTCAGTACAAACCATCCTTGGTGTTTTGTAAAAAGGTTGTCCAACATAGAAATGAGGACCACTATAAATCATTTCAAATTTTCCCCAGTCAGGGAATTTTGTATTTCTGATAATTATTCCATTATTAACATCATTGGTTTCATGCCAACCTTCAGTTATTTTAGATTCAAAACTCTTTACATTTGTTGAAAATTGACCAAGTTTAATTAAAACAGCAATGATTTCTTTTGCATGAATTGATACTAATTTTGTTTCTCTAGAGTTTGCATCGTTATCAAATGTTTTGCACAAAATTTCAAGCTTATCAGAGTCTATTTTAATAATTCTACTTCTATGAGGAATCGTATTCCAAATATAATCACCAGATACATAATCTTTTATTTTTATTCCACCACAAATACCTTTGCCATCATGAATAAAGCATCCGTCAATTGTGTTGGGATGAAATAAATTATTAATTGCATGGAAATTGAACTCAGAACAATTTCCAGAGTAAACATTTATTCCATATTTATTCCAATGGATTATTTCAGCAAATAACTTAAGGGTATTAACAAATTGGAAATGATAAGTTAGTCTACTATACATTTCAGCTCTCAATTTTCCACCATTTGGATCATCGAATACGCCATCAGGATGGATTAATCCCATATAGCCTTGCCGATTGAGTTGACTAAAACCGTTTTCCAAAACACATTTGTACAAATTGGTTTGTTGGCCAACCAACAATGGATAGTTTTGACTGGCATTAAGAAACACTGAGGTGCACTCGGTGCCAATCATTTCTTCAAAATAGATATCCTTCAGTTTTTCATCGAAAAAAAACTGAGATTGAAGTAATCTTACTTGCGGAGCCGTAACACTTTTAATTTCTACTTCGGGAAATTTTTCAGCAATAATTCCTTTTTCTTCAAAGGTAACTTTCAACCAAGGTGGGTTTCCAGCAATCAGATCAAAGCCACCACGTTCCCAAAACACATCCAAGAACTCCAGTTGCGGATGGAAGAAATGGTATTGTTGCGCCAAACGACTTACCAAACCGATGCGTTGGTTATTGTCGAAAAAGCCTGTTCGCGTAATGTTATCAGTTACAGCTTCGGCAAAAGCCCCCTCCAAACCTCCCCCGAAAGGGGAGGTTTTTGAAGCCCCATCGTCCATTACCATGCTTAGTTGAGTGGCGGCTTCAAAGAGTTTCAACTGTCCACGGCGTTCAATAATTCCTTCAAGGGCTTTGTTGGTGTCCAGTTCTAAAATAGCAGCAATGTCCTGCCAGTATTGTTGGCGGTTCGGGATTTCACCTGCCTGGCGTACATCCCAAAACCAGAGACTGCACCAGTAATCCATTACCATTTTCAGCTTAAAGTAAGGAGCATTTTGGCGGTTACGCTGGTCAGCCAATCGTTCTTTCTCATCGTAGGTTTGTAAATTGGCTACTCTTTGCAAAATCGTCACGGCAAATATTTCCTGTTTGCTAGCCGTCTGTTGGTTGATGGAACGCTGAAAACGGTAATATTCTGCCAGCAGTTCATCAATCTTGTTGCATAAGCACTTTAACTGTTCCAATTCAGTCAAGCTGATGGGTTTGCACCATTCCTTTTTCCAGTTGGTTACTGCCTTTGTCTCAGCATCGTACTCTGCTTTCAGCATTTTAATTCCGGAGGACGGAACCATATTTTTATCGGGTAACAGGAAATGGTAAATCTCATCCTGCTTTCTCCCATGCTTAATCTTATCGAAATCAGCAGTAGGTTTAAAATCCAATAGGCGGGGAGCTTTATCCCACCACTCTTTTTTGGTTTGCAGTTTTGTTGCTTTCTTCTGAGCATCTGTATCTACACAAATCTCTTTGGCTGGATAAACCTTTAACCAGGCGCCCACCACTGCATTTCCCACTGCCAGCCGATTGCTGAAGAAGGGAGTTTCCATGTCCTTGTGGATCACATTGAGCCATAGGGAAAGTTTGCCAAGCTCGATGGCTGTTGGGTTTAAGTCAACTCCGTAGGTATTGTTGGTGGCTATGTATGCTTTAACTTTTTGCAGCTCTTCCTTGAATTTATCAGGCTGTACCCGCCATTCAATACGTCCGGCATCGCGCAATTCTTTTTGACGGTAATTGAGATACGCTTCGGCCAGTTGGTTGATCATTTCGTTGTGAAAAGCCGCTGCGCCCATTGCCGGTTCAAGCAACTTCAATTCCAACAGTTCAACGGCTTTCATCTCCCCCTTGTCCAGCTTTTCCAGAATAGGTTTCAGCGTATATTTTACCGTGCATCGTGTCAACACTTCCGGAGTGTAATAGGAGGCCGATTTCTGGCGGTCACGGCCACTCAAACGATAAACAAAGGTTCCTTTTTTAATGATCGCATCGTGCCTGTTGTCATCTTTCAGGATTTCATTTTCCTGAAAATCATCTCTTCTCATACGTGGCACCAAATAAGTACCTTCGTTGGGAGCATCAGCTTTATGCACTTCGATGTAATCCTGTTCGGCATAAAAACCGCGGTAAGCAAGCAAACTTTCGTAAACACTGCCCAGTTGGTTGATGCCCAAATTGGCATAACTGATTCTTCCCCTGGGCTTACCACGTTTTTCTTTACTGAGTGATAAGCGGCAAATAATATCCTGCCACACCCTGTTGCGGAATTTCACCTTGTGCAGATGGTGAAGCTTTTGGTTGTTAAAAAGCGGCGAATCAATGTGCCTGACTTTAAAACTCTTGTTGATTATGATGTTTTTGTCTGTAGAGATCTTTTCCTTATCGTAAGTGGTGATTTCCTGTTCACGGTAACCTGAACTCAGCAGTTCAAACAACTTCGACAACGATTCGTGAAAAAAATAGCCGTTCAAACTGCTGTCTGAATAGAGGGGGACCTGCTCCAGATCGCGAAGCATTTCCAACGAATAACCTTTGTTGTAAAGAGGATCATTGCTGGGCAGAATGTCCAGGTCTTCGCGACTCTCAGCATAAAAGATAAAGAGCATCCGGTAAATAAAAGTCAGACAGTCGTCTTTAATTTCTGACTCAAAGGTATCGTCGGTTTCGTCGTAGTCTTCATTCAGGACATTCTTTTGATAAAACAGCGCTTCGTTTGCCAGGGCTTCCACCGCATGAATGATTCCCTCCTTCAGGTCTTTGGTCACTTCGAAAGCGATCTTGTGGCTATCCTCATCCAACTGGTCGAGCAACACCATATTGCTATCGGGTGCAAGGGTCTCCTTACCAAGCAGGAAGTAAAATAAAGCGTAATAGTTTGCATTCCGGTTGGCAGTTGCTTCCGAAAAAAGCTCTTCCAAATCGAATTGCAGGTAACTTCCCCTGAACCATTTTTCTTGTTCGAGCAAGAAAACGACATTCCCGGCCAGAAGCAAAATGTATTTGGGTCGCAGGTGCGGTTCCAATAAAAAGAGGGTCGATATAGCTTTGTTGATAATAACCGGAGAGATTTTCAAATCGACAGGAACAGTAAAAACCCTTTCCCATTGCAAACGGTGGTATCGTTGGGGTGGATTGGTCTGGCTTTCATCATCCACATTGTAGCGTTGTTCGAACAATCCGTCCGGGTCAATATCATCTTCCTTGATCAGCGACTGCATTTCCATAACCATCAGATGAGGCTGGTCGCCCCGGTACAAGATGTGTCTAATTGGTATAACCTCATGTTCGGTTAAATGAAACAACTTATCGTATTGAGGATGTGAACCATCGAATCCCAAGGCATTCAAAACATCGGTATGAAACTGATGGCTCTCGAAAATCTGATCTTTTACCCTTAGTTTGTCTTCAATAATCAATTGTTTAAAGCGGAAGTAACGGTCTTTGAGTGGCGAAATCCGTTTACTGAATTCTTTTACCTCTTCAGCCGCATAGCCGGTCTTGGCAAATACCTTGGTGTTAAAATCTTCATCGAAATAATTGGATGAAAAGTAGTCGCCTATATTTTGAATGAATTTGAACATGCTCTGTTAGTTATTTCATTTTGTTTCATTACAATTTCTTTAAGTCAACCTTCGTCTGATATTTACACCGACATTTACACCGACATTTACACCGACATTTACACCGACATTTACACTTGTATGTATAATAGTAAAATTTGCCAATGTCCACTCTTGTCGGATCCTGTACGCTTTATTTTATTTTCTTTTTGCAACTTATATAGTTGTCTTTCAATGGTTCTGCTAGTTGCTCCAATCTTTTTGGCAAGCTCAGGAATAGTTATAGAACTATTTTTCTCAATAAGGTCAAGAATTTTCTCCGACGTTTTCTCCGACGTTTTCTCCGACGTGTCTAACAAATTTTTTTCTTTGAACGATTTGGAAATTATAATCCAATGCCCACCTTTATCAGCTCCGATGCGCTCAATTCTATTATCAGATTGTAATTGCTTTAAATTTCGCTCAATAGAGCGTTGCGAAACACCAATGAATTCAACCATCTCAAAAATAGTGATTTCAGAATTATTCGTAATCAGTTCGATAATTTTATCTGAAGTTTTCTCCATGGTTTTCTCCATACTTTCTTCCACAGTTTTCTCCAAAGTTTCTTCCGCAACGGCAGCAACCGGTCGATTAAAAATAACGGTAAACATGCCTTCCTTTTGGTAAATGGGAGCCTGGAGATGGTTGCCAAGCATCAGTTGTTTCATTCGAAGGATGCCTGAACCCACTTTTTCAACCAAATGAATGCGTTGGAAAAGACCAAATATCAATGGATTTCGTGATACGCTTTTGTGTCCGAAATCTTTACCCACAGCCGCCAACAGTTCTCCTGGATTTGATATTTCCACACGATCGTCGAACAATTCGATGGTAGTTACCGCCCCTTTTTCGTAGTAATCGCGGTGCGAAAGACTATTGACAATGGCCTCCTTAAATACAGTTTCCGGAATTTCCCAAACTTCTTTTCTGGGTCCTCCACCCTGCCCCTCGATATCATAACCCACATTCAGCTTGCCGCGTAGCCATTCCATGGTGCTTATATATTGATGGAACAGGGGACCGCCATACGTTTTATCATCCGAAATGAAACGCTTATTTTTACCCCGAAATGCCACACAGCGAATGATGGCTTGCTCATAAAAAGACTCAGGATGTGCCCCGAAAAATAGCACGGCGCCACGCTTAATAAATCCGTCAGAGGTAAATAAATGAAGATTTTGGCGTATCTGATTGTCCGAGATATCGGGAAGAAAACCTGCTTCCACCCTAAAATTGATAAAATTGCCTTCATCAATTTCGGTTTCAGCATTAAAAGTATTGCATGTTGCTTCGTCGAAGTATAGTTTGCCTGATTGCTGAAAGAAATCAAACATCTGCTCCGATGTTGTTAGCTTTTGGCTATTAGGGCCAACTCGCACATAAATGGCACCGGAATATACATAAGGTTTATTGGTGCCTGCCGGAACTTCAATTACAGCTACATCAAGTCCTTCAACATTTACTATTTCAAAAGAACAATTCAGTTGAGGAGATATTTCGGAGATCGAATCTTGAATGGCCGAACGTTTTGAATTATCAACAATTACACCCTTAATTTCGTTTGAATCATTCACACCAATCAATAAAACACCACCAGCTGCATTTGCAAAAGCACATATCTCTTCGGTAAGATCACGTACTTTTGATGGTACATTCACTTTGAATTCAGCATGATAGCCTTCTCCGGATGCTATGATTGATTTTATTTGATTTGCCTTCATCGTGGTTAATAATTATAAAAAACTGCAAGTACTTTCAAATAGGCATCACCTTGCAAGGAAGTAAGGTCATGATAATATTGGCTTGAAGTGCTTAAAATAGTTTCGATTTCCCGTTGTTTGGAGTCCTTGATCCGTGTCCAGAAGTTACCGGTAGAACGGTCGCTAAAATCCATCTCCAGTTGTTCCAATGCTGCCGAACGCCAGGTTTCAATGTGTGTCTTATAATCGGAAAGTTTTACCTCCATCTTGAGTTCCAGTTCTTTTTGATCGGCCTGCATGTGTTCAGTCGTATGAGTCACTGCATTTTCCAAAAGGTTCTGCAAGTTGGAAATCTCATCATCCGGAATTGATTGGGTATATAACTTTTCAAATAAACTGAACTCATCGATGAATTCATTCAGATGGATTGGAGCTTTGTATGCGCTGCCATCGGGATTAAGACCTATAACGATAAAATCAGAAATAACAGGTTGGCCTAAGTTGTTGGAAACCTGTGCATGAAAAACAAACCACGCCGTATTTTTTGGAACCCTGTTTGTTTTTGCAACCAAGGCAACCTCCTTATCAACACTGGCTTCCAATTTGGTCATGTAATATTTGATAACAGGATGCAATTCATACAAAACCTGAAATTCAGCCCATTCACCCTTTTTCTTTCTGGCTTCCTCAATTCCTTTTTGCACCAAATCTTTATCCAACGTTAATTTATAAAGCTGACCCAGTTTGGGTTTTGACTCAGGAGGAAGATCAAACAGAATCTGATTGAGTTCCTTGGTATTCAAAATTTCCAGATATCCATCCTTTACATCCGCAATGTCTTCCCCCTTCATTTGTTTGGATGCAATTAACTGTTCAAACAGATCGGTATAAAACCTGGCCTCATTGGGATAAATCGTAAGATTTGTTTCGAATGGGTTGTCTGTAATTGTTGAGGCTGTGGAATCAACAGGTAGCTCAGTGAGCGTATCAAAGTCAAATTTGTCCATTAAGCTTTCCAGATTATCCAAAAAATCTTCTTTTTGCGATAAAATTGCCTCCGCTACTAACTGCTCTTCTTTGTTGGCATCATACAGTTTCATAACCGATCCGGCATCTCCCAGGGTTTTATAAACAACTTCCTCTTTTTGAGTAAGCTTTTCTACGATGTGCAGATCTGTTTTTAAACCTTCAATAGTTGATTCCGCGATGATGTAATGAATGTATGGTGTTTTCTTTTGACCATACCGGTCAATTCGGCCATTTCGTTGTTCCAAAGTAATGAGCGACCATGGAATGTCGTAATTAAACATGCGGTTACAGAAAAAATGCAGGTTGACTCCTTGTGCACCTGCATCAGAGCAAAGCAATAATCGTACATCACTATCCTGTTTGCCAAAATCTTCAATAATTGCCTGTTGCTCTGTATCTGACAATCCTCCATGAAAGAATTGAATAGCATCATCTGAGATATTGAAATCGGCTTTCAGTTTTATTTCGAGGTAGGTTAATGAGCTTATTCTTTCGGCAAAAATGACATAACGGTCACCCTGCTTTCTTCCTGTCCATCCCAATTTTAGTAGCGTTTCTTTCAGCGTCTTGTACTTTGTATCCGAATCTGAATTGATGATATTTTCAAGTTTGCTTTTAAGCGTATTTAATATCTCAATGTTCTCAGAAATTGAATCAGGATTAGATTTGCTGTTTTTAACTTTCTCTATCCTATTATTTATGCTAGACAATGCTGCTGCCGGAGATGACATAAAAGCCTTGAATATACCAACTGAAAACAGAAAGTCATCTTTGGGTTTTCCATTTTTTAAATTCGTAATAGCCTTGAACTTAATCTCTTGTTGGTATTGCAGGAAATCTGTTTCAGCGCTGCTCAGTTGGGCGGAGGCTCTTAAAATCTGGCGTTCCTGAAAATTGGCCCGAACAGCTTCATCTTTAATGTCATTTTTGAATCTTCTTACATAATAAGGTTCCACATTCGATTTGTCGTAATCGCCATTTCGGGGGATCGCAGTTGGTTCAATCATGTGGATCAGATTGGCAAAATTCTCTTTCCGGCCATTGTGTGGTGTCGCAGAAGTAAGGATAAGCGATTCGCACTTTTTAGCAATAAACTGAGCCAAATCGCCCCGGTCACTTTTGTCGTTGGCGACGGTATGACATTCATCTATCGCAACTACATCCCATCTTGACTTTTCGAGATAATGTCTGAACTTGGCATTGTTCTTCAGCGTATCAATGGAGATAATGGTTTTATCATAGTACTCAAACGGATTCTTATTAGCTGGGAGCTGAGATTTAATTTTGGCAATACCTTCCGAATCCAGTCGAACCAAAGGAATGGCAAAACGATGCCATAACTCTTGCTGAAACTGGGCCAGGATGGATTTTGGAGCCAATACCATGATCCGTTTGCCTTTTCCACGTTTGATCAATTCGGCCAGAAAAATCCCTACTTCAATGGTTTTTCCCAATCCCACACCATCAGCGATCAGAAGTCGTGGACGAGGTAATTGTAAAGCTTTTAATGTGGGTGTAAGCTGATACTCCGCTACGTTGATGGCTGCCTTGTGACCGATTACAATCTTTGCGGAAAATACAGCTGCATTTTTAATCTGCGTCTCAAGGAATAATTTCGTTTTACGATAGCCCGTATCATTGTCAGCCATTAATCGGGTGTGTTTTGGATCAATCGGCTTAATATCAGTATCAATATTTGAATCAAAGGAAAATCTTTTACCTTTCACTAATTCACTAATACCTTCAGCATCAATAAGCCAGGTGCCATCATGATTTATATTTGAGTTGGTAATGATAAAGTCCTCGCCTCTGGTAGAAATCCTTTGTCCTATGGTTAAATTCATATTGGCTCCAATAACTTTCAATTAATTATCAGCAAAATTGTCAAATAATGTTGGTTTGCAATGTACGAAATTATAACAAACAAACGTTATTGTTAAAAATATTTTATTTTATGGATTTTTAGTCATCTAAAATTGGTTTGATTGATACACTTTCTAATTTTCCGGACAGTGTCAGGAATTTTAAAATGGCGGACACTGTCCCCCATATATATATTAGCCTTGATACGATTCCCCAGTTCATCTATCATTGACAGCAATTCTCCCACTATCTTCTTTAGCAAAACCACGCTGGATGGCTATTTCAATTCCACGGTTCATCGCTGTTGACTCCTTTTCTCCTGATCGTCCACAGCCAAACAAACGTGCCGTTTCTTTAGCAAGATCTTCTTTGGGAAGGCTGAATTGCTGCTCCAGGATTTCTTTGACAGCCACGCTCAGTTCTTCGGAAGATATATCTTCGGCATTGATATCATTGAGCCGGTAACTCATGTAAATTGGAGGGCACTTGCTGAGGCTTCCAGATAAACGATTTATCCCATGGGAGGGTACTTAACAGGTTAAGTTCAAGAAACAATTTTTCAAAATAATGATCGATCGCCGAATATTATCAAAAAATGAATAGCTTTAACCCTCTTTTGCAAACGAACTACCCGGACATAAGATGAAGGTGCATTTTAACCGAATTAACCTAAAAACGTTATCTACTTTAGAGGATGTAGATAAAAATACAGTTACTATCTGCGGGCAAAACGGACTATTGGATTTAGAAAAGATCATTCAGTATTATTTGAAAAATGGTAATTTTCTAAATTTAAAGAAGGGAAATACAGCTTCGAATCAACTACTTACATCCT
>Ga0209123_1002381_pt1 | contig 16038 bp, 14 predicted proteins | sample BarGraIncu00431A_FD_184500 | JGI IMG/M metagenome (GOLD analysis project Ga0209123, IMG submission 184500) | Arctic peat soil microbial communities from Barrow, Alaska, USA - Barrow Graham LP Incubations 004-31A (SPAdes) (version 2) | ecosystem: Environmental > Terrestrial > Soil > Wetlands >...
CTATGGCAAAATTAGTTGCTTCTAGAAATGCCAGCGATGTAACAAGACGTTGTTTACAACTATTTGGTGGATATGGATATTCAAGTGATTATCCAATTGAAAGAATGATGCGTGATGCAAAAATAACAGAAATTTATGAAGGAACATCAGAAGTTCAAATGATGGTCATTTCTGGATGGATGGGTGTTAAATAATAAGTAAATTAAATGTGGTTATGATGTATGCTTAAAAAGGCGCATCATAACCACTTTTTTGATGTTTTTCAATAAATGATAAAGGGAGTTATGAAATTAAGGAGCCTTAACTCTATATTTTTTTTATGCTTACATCGTCCCAATCGATACCAGTTCCTGCACTTCTATAAAGCGATAATGTTATATTTTTGCTATTTGGAGGTATACAAAAAACAAAGCTTAACTTTGCCCAAGACGGACCTATACTAACTACTTTCTTTATTATTTTGAGATTCTTATAATTATTAGAATCCTTTATCTGTACGATTCCTGTTGTATTATCTTTACCATTTGGCCTAATCCATCCTTCAAATAAGAATTGTTCTCCTGAAGCTCTTAATTTGTCTAAGGAAATAATATTCTGAGTTACTCCTGAATTAGTAATACTACTATTTATACGCAAAAAACTATTTCCTGTTCTTCCTCCACTTGTTTCAATTGTCTTTCCTACCCATTTACTTGATCCATTCCATGCTCCTGGTTTGGATACTGTTAAACCTTCAAAACTATGATCGGTATTTAGTTTAAGTCTTTTGCTACTATTAGGATCTGCAAAACAAAGCCCTGAAGGTGTTAAAACCTCAATTGAACCATTATCCCATTTTGTTTTTATATAATCTAGCAATTTAGTAAACTCAGAAAGTGTCATATGACCAGGTTTCCCTAAACTTCCAGCATGACACATTAATTCAATACCAGTCTTATTTTTGATAGCTAGATTAATAGCTGCTTCTGAGGTTGCTAATGTTCCTTTTCCATCAGAAACTGTATAATGATTTAATCCATGATATACTTTTGTTGGTAATATCCTTACTGGTGGATATGCATAGGCTTCTGTTAAAGCATAAGTTTCCATTAGTAATTTTCCTACCGCACCGTTGTAATCAGTTGGTTTAGTTAAACCATTATAAGGTGAAGTCTTTGACCTAGTATGAACTCCTGGAAGTGCCCAACCAACTACTTTAATATTTTGCGCTTCTATTTCTAATTTTGAAGTTACTATTTCACTATACAATCCTTTATAACCTTTTGATCTATAGTCCTTATGATCTGTTCCATGACTCCATATTTCAACACCATTTCTATTCCAATTCCTTACTTCATCCCATGTTGTACCTATACCCCAACTTTGTTTAGTGTTAAATTGGGATATTAAAGCCATACTGCAGGGGATACCACGATCAAGTAACAATGGATAAATCTTTTTTCTGAATATATTTTGGTAATCATCAAATCTTAAAGCAACTACTCCTTTTCCATCTGTGCCAATTACTCCACCCTTTGAAATACGTTCTTTTTTCAATAAGAGTAATGATATATTATTCACTGGTGACGTTGGAATGTTCTTATTGTAAGGCTTAACTATGTTCGTTTTTTTTATAACTATAGGATTTGGAATATACCTTGAACAACCATTGATAGATATTAAAAAAACTAATAAAAATATTAAAGATAATTTTCTTTTCATTGCAACCTCCTAAACCACCAACTATATTTTCGCCTTCTTAAATTTTGTTAATATTAAATGTAATATAAACTTAAACTTACTATTTATTATTATCTAAAATAATAAATATAATAAGTGGAATTTAATGCAAAATTCGAATAAATTACACTTTCATTAGGTAATAAAATGGTTCAAATGGGAGGGAAAACAGGTTATTCTATAGGCATTATGAAAAAGAAAAAATTACTTTTTAGAGTGTCTTTATTATAATTTTGCAAATTAACAATATATGGTGTAATATTTATATATTGGAATGATTTATTTGTAGAATAATACTTAATAAATTATCAGTTTTATCAACTAAACAAATAATACTAATTAATAGGAGCATAAGATTATGACAACAACATATGAAAGCAGAAAAGTCATTGACATGAAAACCAAACAACCCAAGGACTGTAAAAATGAAATTTTTCTTAGTGGGAAAAAAGAAATTGTTGAAGAAATGGAAAAGTGTAGCCATGAAACATATACTGTAATTAAAAAAATATCTTATGCACTTCATAATGCAATTCAAGAATATGTTTTTGATTGTAGAAAATTACAGTATGAAAAAACATATGGCACATTACAAGTTATAGAAACACTGCTAAATGACCATTACTCTATCCAAACTGCATATAAACCGAAAGAAAAAACTTTAACTTGTTGGCTTAAAGAATGTTAAGATAAGTAAGACGAGAATAAAAGATGGAGATGTGGTAAGCAATCATAAACTAACATACATAAACCTCTTGTACTTTGAATATAAAATATGGGGGTGGAAATTTATGAATAAGTTAAGTTTAAAGAATAGATTTTTAAAGGTAGGTAATAAATTTAGAACAGGTGATTTTAATTTAATTACAATAGCGACCATAATTGATGAAATAAGATACTCAGTAGGAGAATTAACTTCGAACGAGGTGAGGTTATTATTAGAAATACCAATTAGTGTTTTAAAAGTTGATGTTGAGTTGAAGGATGAGTCTATCTGGTGTGAAGAGAATATGGATTATTTCGCAGGCAATTTATGTATAGAAGATGATTTTGGAATGGATTTAAGAAAAAAAGTTTTACAAGGCAACTGTGACATTAATGATATGTTGCGTTCATTAGAATATGTAAAAGATAATTATAATAGTTTAATAAATAGACATGGAAGAAACATAGAATTAATATTAAGAAATCCAGAGGTAACACTAAGAGAAGATTGTAAAATAGTTGATGAAGATAAATTTAGAAGTAATGGAGAATTATTTGCTAAATATATAGATAAGGCAATTAAGTTATAAATAGCAATCTTGAATGATATGTAAAACAAATATATGTCATATTAATTAGCGTTTATAAGATTAAGATTTATAAATTAGGAGCAGGAAAATTCATGCTCCTAATTTTTTTGCTAATAAAATATGAGTTTTAAATATTAGTCTATTTAGATGTTATATTGTTTTTAGCATAAAATTTTGATTTAAAGAAAAAGAATAATATTATTAATATTGTGACTAAAGGTGTAATATATTCTGGTATTTCTATATTAAATCCCTCAAGTATCATTACTACACCAAGACATAGGATTGAATACATTGCTCCATTCTTAAGAAAAATATATTTCTTTATATTTTCTATATTACCCATGGTTAGTTGCCTTACAACAATGGCTCCTAGGCCATTTCCTAAAATTATGAGAGGTACTGACGTTGTAAATGCAAAAGCGCCCAATACTCCATCAATGGAGAAAGTCATATCAATTATTTCCAAATATAATATTTTACTAATATCAGACATCCCACTTGTATTGCTCAATAATTGCTGCTCATTTGATTCTGCGTTCTTTTTGAATCCATCAGTAATAAAAAATGCAGAAGAACCGATTACAGCGGATAGAGCCAACACTGAATTGTGTTTCAAAGCCAAAGCAACAATTATAACTAAAATCACAGAAACTAAGGCATAAAACCATGCGCCATGTTTCACAAAAAACTCTTCACCTGGAAGTCCAAAGTGCTTATCTTCAATAAATAGCCAGTGAAGAAATAGGAATAGTAAAAATACTCCTCCTCCAAGCATCAGAATAGGTGTGGAAAGTTCAAATGACTCTTTTATGTGTGGATCATTTGAAAAAGTTGCAGTAAGAGCTCCCATGGGACCGAGTCCTGGATTAGTTACCCAGACAATAATCCATGGTAACATGCCTCTTACAATAAATACTGCAAACAATATACCGTAGACCAGAAACCATTTCTTTGCTTTTTCAGACATAGTTCCAAGAACCTCTGCATTTATTACAGCATTATCGATGCTGGATACTATCTCGAATACACATAGACCTATTATAATAAATAATATGGACATAAACCCCATTTAGACAAAACTCCTTCCAGAATTAAATACTTGCTTGTACTTATGTATTATAAACTATTGATAGATATACTTTCAACACTATTCTTTCATTGAAAGAAACATATTATACAATACTAGAATTTAATTAGTCATAATATAGCTTTTTAATGAGTAAGAGCAGTATAGTTTAGCTTAATATAATAGTATGAATTTTTGTATAGAATACAGTTGAGTTAATATTAAATTTATGATATAGTTTAATTATAATATAGTTATCGGTTGGACAAACGAAAGTTTGATTCCAAGAAATTTGTTTCTAGGGTGGGAAACTCTTATTTGAGTGTCCCACCTTATTATTTTTTGTTTTCATAATGTTTAAAACATAATCCATTGCATATTACTAATTTTGGAAGGGAATAATATAAAAATAATAATTCGGATCTAATTCAATATAATTTACAATAACAAAGGGGACGTGATAATTATGCTTTATATACTGATTTTTCTTTTAGCAATAACTTTTATTTTACCGATTATATCGAAAAAAGTAGAAACAAATCTTGAACTTTTTCTTTTTACTATTGGATTATTAGCATCTATTACTTCAGGAGTTTTAAATAAAGAACTGTTTCTTTATATTATTCAAAATAAATTTATGTATATAATTGCATTTGCTGTATTAGTAGGTGGATTTTTATTTAAAGCACTAACTACTCATATAAATAAAGCATTAGAACATATTTTGAAACGTATTCCATTAAGAATTTTTGTATTTTTATTAATAGTGATTATAGGGCTTTTATCAAGCGTAATAACTGCAATCATAGCAGCCCTTTTATTAGTAGAAATAATTAGTATACTTCCAATTAGTAGGAAAAATAAAATAAATATTAATATAGTTTCTTGTTTTTCAATTGGGCTGGGTGCAATATTAACGCCGATAGGAGAGCCATTATCTACGATTGTAGTTTCTAGGCTTGGTTTGAATTTTTGGTCGCTTTTAGATCAACTTGGTATTTATATTATCCCTGGTATATTAATACTTGGAATTATTGGAGCTGGGTATGGATCAAAAGAAAAGAGTAAAACAGATAACGATGAAGAAGTTGTTATAGACGAAACAAACAAATTAATCTTTATAAGGGCAATTAAAATTTTCCTATTCATTGTTGCATTGGAATTACTTGGAGAAGGATTTAAACCGATAATTGAAGCTTATATATTACCACTTGATATTCGTTATTTGTATTGGGTTAATATGTCCTCAGCAGTATTAGATAATGCAACACTGGCTGCAGCTGAAATAAGTGTTAAGATGTCACCAGAACAAATTAAAGCTGTGTTAATCGGATTACTTGTCAGTGGAGGAATAATGATTCCAGGTAATATACCCAATATTATTTCTGCGGGTAAATTAAAAATTACAAGCACAGAGTGGATTAAGGTAGGGGCTCCAATCGGAATTGCTACTATGCTCATATATTATGTTATTTTATTTGTATTTTAAAGCTAGAGAGTTATTTTCAATTATTAACCACATACAGAATATAATTTCAATTATTATCATAACAATTGAAACTATAACAGAATTAAATGTTAAAGTGGATAATTGGATTTATGTGGTAAAAATTGAATTAATATAAATTTTATGGTATAATTTTATATAATATTTTAACGGCTGGACAAGCTAAAGTTTGATTTAAAGTTATTTTTTTGCTTATTTAGTATATGTTTTTGAAAAAAATATTTTTGCTTAAAAAAATGAAAATTAAGAAATAAAAGTTGCTATAATGAATTAAAAGAAATAGGTTTAATTCATTATAGCTTCTAACAAAAGGACGGGATAATAATGTTTTTTATATTAATTCTTCTTTTAGCGATAACCTTTGTGTTACCACTTGTATCAAAAAAAGTAGAAGGCAATCTTGAGCTCTTTCTATTTACTGTTGGGTTATTAGCTTCTATTACTTCAGGTGTTTTAAACAAAACATTTTTACTTAGAATTGCTCAAAATAAATTTATGTATATTATAGCCTTAGCGGTACTAATAGGCGGATTTTTGTTCAAAGCACTTAATACTCCTATAAAGACAGCCTTAGAACATACTTTAAATCGTATTCCATTAAGGATTTTTGTGTTTTTGTTAGTGGTAATTATAGGGTTTTTATCAAGTATCATAACAGCAATCATAGCTGCCCTTTTATTAGTAGAAATAGTTAGTATACTTCCAGTTAGTAGAAAAAATAAAATAAATATTAATATAGTTTCATGTTTTTCAATTGGAATCGGGTCAATATTAACGCCAATAGGTGAGCCATTATCAACAATTGTAGTTGCTAAACTTGGACTTAGTTTTTGGGCGCTTTTAAATCAACTTGGTATTTATATTATCCCTGGTATATTAATACTTGGTGTTATTGGAGCATTGTATGCTTCCGTAGACAAAAATAAAATAGTGAATGATGATGAAAAAGTTGAAGATGAAACAAACAAATTGATTGTTATAAGAGGAGTTAAGATTTTTCTATTCATTATTGCATTAGAATTACTTGGAGAAGGATTTAAACCAATAATTGATACATATATAATATCTCTTGATTATCATTATTTATATTGGGTTAATATGTCATCAGCAGTGTTAGACAATGCAACTCTTGCAGCTGCAGAAATAAGTGTTAAAATGTCACAAGTACAAGTCGAAGCTGTACTCCTTGGATTACTTATTAGTGGTGGAATGATGATTCCAGGTAATATACCTAATATTATTTCTGCTGGTAAATTAAAGATAACAAGTAGGGAATGGATTAAATTAGGAGTTCCATTAGGACTTATTATGATGGGCATATATTATGTTGTATTATTTGTAATATAAAACATTGAATAATTTCTAACAAAAAAGCAGATGAGAATAATTAATTCTCATCTGCTTTTTTAATTAAATATAAATATCTAGAAAAATTTCATTCAAATCTTAATGCTTCTATTGGATTCAATTTTGAGGCTTTATTTGCAGGATAAATTCCGAAAATCAATCCTACTAGAACAGAAAATATAAAGGCACCGATTACTGTATTGCCTGATATTACAATAGAGGTAGCAAAGAATATTTTGCTAATATACGCACCACCATAACCGCATAACACTCCTAAAATACCGCCTATGCCACTTACAATTGAAGCTTCAATTAGAAACTGTGCAAGTATAGCTCTTCTTTTAGCACCAATTGCCTTTCTTGTTCCTATTTCCTTAGTTCTTTCAATTACTGAGACAAGCATTATGTTCATAATCCCAATTCCTCCAACTAGGAGCGATATAGCTCCAACTCCGCTTAACATGTTGCTCATACTTTTAGTAGTTGAAGTAGCTGTAGTAAGTAAACTCGTTTGGCTTAGTACCCTATAATCAGCATCGGTAGTTGTACTAGTAGCCAAATTTCTAAGACCATATTTCTTATTTAGAAATATCTTCAAATATGACATTGCAGTATCTATATCTGCTTGGCTTTTTGCCTCAACATAATAGGTACTTATCTTAGAGGTTTTAAGTATTCTCTGCGCTGTTGATATGGGAAGTATTATTTTGTCATCACTGCTGCCAGTGGTTGATGTTCCGGCAGATTTAAGAACGCCAATTACTTTAAACTGAATGCCGCTAACATACATTGTCTCACCTACAACATTTTCAGTTCCAAAAATATTATTTGCAGTTTCTGTTCCAATTACCAGTACATTATATCTATTGTCAACATCACTATCAGTTATAAACCTACCAGAACTAACAGTATAACTTTTTACTTCACTGTAACTTGAATTAGATGCTTCGAGTGTTGTGGTACTGGATTTAGTTCCAGCTTTTACATTTATATTGCTTGATGATATTTGTGGAGATATTGCTTTAATACCTGGTTTTGATTTGAGTTCTTTCAAGTCAGCAGCATCAATAGTAGCAGTTTTAGTAAGAGAAACTGTTATAAGGTTTGTTCCGAGGCTACTTATCTGATCACTAATTTCTTTTTCAGTACCTTTGCCCATTCCTACAAGTATAATCACGGATGATATACCGATAATAATTCCAAGCATTGTAAGAAATGAACGTATTTTATTACTCCACACCGAAAAAAGTGCTATTTTAAATAATTGTGATATTCTCATGCAATCACCTTCTTAACTGTCATTTCATCAGAAGTTATGTGACCATCTTTAACTGTAATCATTCGTTTTGCATGGGAAGCGATATCTCTATCATGAGTAATTATTACAATGGTATTCCCTTCGTTATTTAGATCCTCTAGCATTTTTAGTACTTCACTTCCGGATTTACTATCAAGTGCGCCAGTGGGTTCATCAGCTAATATAATTTGGGGATTCGTAACAAGAGCTCTAGCAATGGCGACTCTTTGCATTTGCCCACCAGATAATTCTGTTGGTTTGTGTTTAATATGGGTTCCTAGTCCTACCTTTTCTAATTGTGATTTTGCTTTTTCTTTTGCAGCTTTGTTTGTATAGCCCAAATATAGTAATGGCAAGGATACATTATCTAGTATGCTTAGTTTTGATATTAAATTATAGTTTTGAAAAACAAAACCTATTTTCTTATTTCGTATTTCTGCAAGGTCATTGTCACTACAGTTTGTGTCTTCTCCATCTAAAAAATATTCTCCGCAAGTAGCATTGTCGAGGCAACCGATAATATTCATAAGTGTAGATTTACCTGCACCTGAGGGGCCGACAATTGCTACATATTCGCCTCTAGATATTGTCAAATTTACATTTTCTATAGCTTTAAAAGTATTATTACCCATATTATAAACTTTCTCCACATTAGTTATTTTGATTAAGTAATCTTTATTCGATAATTCTGACATTTGCTTACCCTCCTGTATTGATAGCACTATTATTTATTAGTTGTGGATTTGTTAGAACCGGTACTAGTACCCCCTTGTTGTCTATTACCACCGTACATTCCACTACCACCACCTGACCCACTGCCCATTCCACCCATACCACGCTGAGTAGTAGTGCTACTGCTACTTGAAGGTAATTGAACTAACACTACTTGCCCTGCTGTAACGCCTTTCGTAACTTCGATATAGTCCTCAGTTTCTATACCCGTCGTAATTTCAACTAATTTACTATTTGACTCTGAGGTCGAAGATTTGCTATTGCTTTGGTTTTGCTGACTATTTGAATTCGTATCATTTTGAACTCTTACATATTTTTTACTGCCGCTTTCAACTAAAGCTTCCTCTGGTATTACAATTGCACTGTCTTTGCTTTTTACTGCAATTGTGACATTTGCATTCATGCCAAGTCTTATTCCTGTTGGATTACTAATACTCACAACAACATCATATGTAGTTGTATTATCAGTGGTTGTACCAGTTTGCGCTATTGTTTCAACAAGGCCTGTAAAAGTTTTTCCAGTTAGTGCATCAAATTTTATAGTGGCTTTCTGACCGGCAGCTACTGAGGAGATATCTAATTCATCAACGGCAACTTTAACTTTCATTGTGTTCATAGCGGTTACTGTAAGTATACTTTTACCACTTTGACCTGTTCCTCCATTACCATTACTTACGGCTGTGACAAGACCTCCTATAGGGGAGGTTACAACCTGGCTTGCAACTGCAGAATTAGAACTCGTAAGGTCTGAGGCAGCATCAGTTATTGAGTCTTTATCATCTGATATCTTACTAGTAGTATCAGTTATTGTTTTTTCATCGGATGTTATTTTATTAGCATTATCACTTACGGACTTATTATCGGATGTTATTTTATTTGAATCAACTTTAGAAGCATTCTCATCAGTCGCAAGTTGAGATTTTGAAGCAGTTAGTGCAGTTTCATCAGTTGTAAGTTGCGCGTTCACTGTAGTAAGATCGCTCCTATCATTTGCAAGTTGGGTGTTTGCCTTTGTTAGTTTTCTGGATGCATCAGTTACATTTTTTGTTAGAGTAGAACTTGAGGATACAAAAAGTTTTTGTGATGCAGTTACAGTATCACCAATTTTAACAGTTAAACCTGATATAGTACCATTATTATTAGGTGCTACAGTGGAAGATGTACCAGCATAAGCAGCTCCTGTACCTTGGATAGTCTTTGATATATCCATAGTCTTTATAGTTGAAGAATAAAATTTTGTGGTTGAAGCCGTTGCAGTTTTATTAAAAAATAGATTATATCCTGCATAACTGCCTACACCAATTACAATCACAGTTATACCTATTATTATTGCTTTAATCATTTTACTTTTCATTATTTGCCTCCCTGTAAACGTAGTCTATTCACTCTAATTTATTCAATAATGTAATTATAACTTGAAATATTAGTAAGAATATCTATTAAATATGTGAAAAATATGTGAGCGCTATTAACTTTAATATATACAAATAGATGCTTATAGTTTAAATTCTTCAAATAATGTCGAATGCAAAAATATATTTAAAAAAACAGTCAAATAATTTGTCGTTTGATGTAATTTGGTGTATAATGGATTTATAACATAGATTATATGTTGGAATTATTTTTGGAGGATGGTATTTATGGATAATATAAAAAATAATAAATTAAGTTTAGCTATATATAAATACATAAATGAGAGTAAAGTTTTAGATTCGATTAAAGATAAAAAAGAAGATAAACAAGAAGTTAAAATTGATATAGATGATAATTTTAAGATGAATTTAAAACAACATTTTAGAGATTTAGATTTATTAAATGAAAGAGTTATGTAGAAGAGATTTGTATAACAAAAAAGGTATGATAAATTATTAATTTATCATACCTTTTTATATTATATTTTATTTAGAGTAATTTTGTAACTTTGAACAGTGAATTTTGGACTAACCACGCTTGAGGAAAATATTTGCCGATAGTCCAATAGCTTACTCCACCTAGATTATATTCAGATGCTGTCTTAAGCTTAGCATTCATGCTCCTAGCATCTTCAAACCAAACTACATGTTCTTTTTTATCAGCATCATAGTAATTAAAGAAAGGAGCCTGGGAAGTATAGTCATATTTAATAGATGCATGCATTTTGCGTGCAAGATCTACTGCTTCTACATTGCCAAGTGCAGTTGCTTTAGTTCCTTTTACGTAAGGTAGGGTCCAATCATAACCATAATTAGGTATTCCCATAAAAATCTTTTTACTTGGGATTACTGTGATTGCATAATCAAGGATCTTTTTTACCTCGTTAAGCGGAGACACTGCAAGTGGTGGACCAGCTGTATATCCCCACTCGTAAGTCATAAGTATAACATGGTTTGCGAGAGCTCCATGAACTGGGTAATCATGAGCTTCATAAAGCAATCCTTTTATATCGCCAGAGGGTTTAGGAGCTAAGGCTGTAGTAACGGAATAGCCTAGGGGTTTTAGGTTAGTTACGGCTCTGCGTAGAAATTTGTTATAGTTTTCTTTATCTTCTGGGAAAATGTATTCTAAATCTATATCTAAACCATAATAATTCTTATTTTTTAATGTATCGGTTATGTTTCTAAACAATGTATTTTGTATAGCTTGATTTGTGAGTATGGTATGGGCAAGGTTGCTATCAAATCCGCCACCTTCTTTTAAATTTGTAATTACCATCATAGGAGCTACTTTAGCGCTTCTAGCAGCTTGAATTAAAGGTACATCGTCTATACCTTTTAGTGTTCCATTAGGTTGGATTTGATAACTAAATATACTTAGGTATGTTAGGCTGGGAAGAGTTTTTGTAAGAACATCCATATCCGTACCAGGAAGTGCATATGCATTAACCTCAATTGTACCAAGTTTTTCGGTTGATGGCGGTATATTAATAATTTGACCAGGATAAATTATAATAGAGTTACTAAGAATAGGATTTGCAGCATATAAACTTGCAATGCTTATGCCGTACATTTTAGCTATGCCATAAAGTGATTGTCCAGGAAGAATTCTGTGTTTACGCGTACCCATAAGTATTACAAGGGTTTGGCCTACTACAAGTTCATTTGGATTTGTAAGTTCATTATCAGTAGCAATTTTGTTATATGAAACTCCATATAATTTTGAAATTCCATATAAGTTTTCTCCTTTTTTAACAACATGAATAATCAAAAAATCACACCTTATATAGTAATATAATTCAATATATGCGACATAATACAAGGAGGTACATAATATATTTGCCTATTTATAATAAAATTTGTTAAAAATACAAAATTTTATTTAAAAACTTGATTTATTTCATGGAATAAACTAAAATTATTCTATGTTGTTTTAGCAAAATGATATCATAGAGGTAGCTTATAATTCTATCTAAAATAGGTCAATATAAAGAGTAAATCAATTAATTATTATTTTGCATCAGATAAATAAGGAGGAATATTAATGGAAAAAATTTTATCTTTAGACTTAAGTAAAACAGTTCCATATTTAAATGAACATGAAATCTCTTATTTTCAACCAATGGTGTCTACTGCACACAAAATGCTAACAGAGAAAACAGGTGCGGGAAGTGATTTTTTAGGATGGATAGACCTTCCTGTAAATTACGATAAATCAGAATTTGATAGAATAAAAAAAGCAGCAGATAAAATAAAATGTAATTCAGAGGTTTTAATAGTAATTGGAATAGGTGGATCATATTTAGGAGCTAGAGCAGCTATAGAAACATTATGTCATAGCTTTCACAATAGTTTATCAAGTGATAAAAGAAAATCTCCTGCAATATATTTTGCTGGGAATAATATAAGTTCTACATATATGGCAGATCTAATTGATGTTATAGAAGGAAAAGATTTTTCTATAAATGTAATATCAAAATCTGGAACTACAACAGAACCAGCTATTGCTTTTAGAATGTTCAAAGAACTATTAGAGAAAAAATACGGAAAAGCTGGAGCAAAAGAAAGAATTTTTGCAACTACTGATAAAGCTCGCGGAGCTCTAAAAAAATCTGCAGATGCAGCTGGTTATGAAACTTTTGTAATCCCAGATGATATTGGAGGAAGATTCTCAGTACTCACAGCAGTAGGCCTTCTACCAATAGCAGCAGCAGGAATTAATATTGATGAGATGATGAAGGGCGCAGCAGATGCAAGAGAAGTATACAATACGGAAGATATAAATAAAAATGACTGTTATAAATATGCAGCAGCTAGAAATGCATTGTATAGAAAAGGAAAAGTTACTGAAATTTTAGTAAACTATGAGCCTGCACTTCAATATTTTGGTGAATGGTGGAAACAACTTTGTGGTGAAAGTGAAGGAAAAGATCAAAAGGGTATATTCCCAGCATCTGTTAATTTTTCTACAGATTTGCACTCTATGGGACAATATATTCAAGAAGGCGTAAGAAATATATTTGAAACAGTTATAAATGTTGAAAAGCCAAGAAGAGAAGTTGTAGTAAACAAGGAAAGTGCAGATCTAGATGGATTGAACTTTTTAGCAGGTAAGACTATGGATTTCGTTAATAAAAAAGCCTTTGAGGGAACTGTACTTGCTCATAATGATGGAGATGTACCTAATATTATTTTAAACGTACCAGCGTTAAGTGCATATAATTTTGGACATATGGTCTACTTCTTTGAAAAGGCTTTGGCAATAAGTGGATACTTATCAGGGGTCAATCCTTTCGATCAACCAGGAGTTGAAGCATACAAGAAAAATATGTTTGCTCTTCTAGGAAAAGCAGGATATGAAGATATTAAAGCAGAACTTGAAAAAAGACTTTAAATAGATGAAAAAAAATGAAATGAGACAAATTATATGAGAATTATTGTAGATGCAGATGGATGCCCTGGTAAACAGCTAATAGAAAAGGCAGCTAAGGATAACTCTATAGAGCTTATTATGTTTTGTGATATTAATCATATACTTAGTAGCGATTATGCCTCAATAAGGTATGTAGATAGCGGTTTTCAAACTGTTGATATGAAAGTAGCTAATGAGGCAAAGCCTAAGGACATAGTAATTACTCAAGATTTTGGAGTTGCTGCTATGGTTTTAGCTAAAGGCTCTTATGCTATTGGACCTAAGGGACATATATATGATGATAACAATATTGATAAATTATTGTTTGAGAGGCATTTGTCTGGCAAATTAAGACGGAGTGGTGGTAAAACCTTCGGTCCTAAAAAGCGAACAAGTGAAGATGATGATAAGCTTTATAACAATTTAATTAAACTTATTTTAAAAGCTAATCAATAATATTAAGGTAATCTGTGCGTGACATTTAAAATATAAAAAATAGCTAGCAGCGAAAGTTGCTAGCTATTTTTATTGATTTTATAATAACAAATGTAATACCAAAATAAGCTATAAAACTTATGAAATAGCCATTATTAATAAAGTTTATGTCTATAAATAAGAGAAAAAAATTGGAATATATACTGTTACATATAATGGAATTATAGTATAATATATTATTATAGAGATAAATTTTTATGAGAATGGTTTTTATTAAATGCTTATTTATAAAGGTAGGTGAATTTAAATGAATGAAATGAATATATTGTTTAGTTTAGATAACCCCAAGCAAGAATATAAAGAAATTGAAATCAGTGTTGAAAATGAATTAGAGAATAATTTAGATTACAAATTTCTAGTAGGCCTCGAGGGAACGTGGACTACATTAAAGAAATCAAGTGAGGAAAGTGTAGCTACGTGGAAACCAGAGGTGGACGGTAAGTACTCCATAATGGTACAAGCTAAAAGAAAAGAAAGCAAAAAGCCCTTTGATTTTATGTCAAAGACAGATTATATAGTTGGTGAGGCATGTATCAAGCTAATTAAAGATATTTACATAGATAAGATGGAAATAATGGTAGGTGAAAAAATAACCTTAACAGTAGATGCACTTAAGGTACCTATTATGTATAGATATTGGGTGTTTGAAAAAGATAATTGGCAACTTGTAGCAGATTATTCACCAGAAAATATAATGACATGGACCTCGAAGTACTCTGGAGATAAAGAGTTTTTGGTAGAATGTAAGGATCTAAATTCTGAAAATATGTTTGATGATTCCATGAAGATAAGATTTACTGTACAAGCTATACAATCTTTAGAAATTATGAGCTTTAAATGTTTAACAGAAAACATTTTAGAAGGCAGGGAAATAGTTTTTGAGGTGGATGCAAAGTATGAGGATAACAGGATGCTTTTATATAAATTTGTGAAAATTGATGTTTTGGCAAATAGAAGCTGTATACAAGACTATTCAACTAAGAAATTAGTTAGTTATGTTGAATCAAATAGTGGAGATTATAAGTTGTTATGTATGGCGAAAGATATGTTTTCACTTAAGCAATTTGATGATAGAGCATTAATTTATTATAGTGTAGATCCATATGAGCAGATAAAAATACACAGCTTTACTAGTGATTTAAGTTCACCACAGTTACTTGATACACCTATTATTCTAAAGTGTATTGCCAAAGGTGGAACAGAGCTATTGTATAAGTTTGATATTAGTGGGAAATGCCTTGAAGGATCTGGGTATATAAAACAAAATTCTTATATATGGACACCAAAAGAAGCGGGAGAGTATAAACTGAACTTATATGTTAAAGATGTATCTTTTAATGGAGAATATGAACAAAAGGAATCTCTGAGTTTTAAAATTGAAGATATAGGCACGGAAAACGTGACTATAGAGGATATAATAATTGATAAGAAAGAGACTATACTAGTAGGTGAACGTATTCATTTAATAGTAAAAGCAAAAGGTGGAAATTCTTTAAGATACAGTTATGTGGTTTTTAAAAATGAAAAAGAGACAGAAAAAATAGAATTTGGAATACATGATTTTGTAGATTTTACACCAGAAGAGAGTGGAAGTTTTAAAATTGAGATAAGAGTAAAAGATAAATATTCAAAGAGTGAATTTGATGTATGTAAAAGCGTATATATTAAAGCATTAGAGTGTATACCAGCTAAAATAGACTATGCTCTAATGGATAAAAATAAATATTATATGGTAGGGGATAGTATTCCCATG
>Ga0209123_1002382_pt1 | contig 16037 bp, 19 predicted proteins | sample BarGraIncu00431A_FD_184500 | JGI IMG/M metagenome (GOLD analysis project Ga0209123, IMG submission 184500) | Arctic peat soil microbial communities from Barrow, Alaska, USA - Barrow Graham LP Incubations 004-31A (SPAdes) (version 2) | ecosystem: Environmental > Terrestrial > Soil > Wetlands >...
AAAAGATATTGAATATGTTAAAAATAAATTAAAAGTTAGATTAAAAAATATTGAAAATACTTTTGAAGGATATTTACAAGATCAATACGAACTTGCTAAGAACCCTTTAATTATAACAAGAGGAAAATATATTTTAATGTCAATATCAGATAAGAATGATGAAATTGAAAGTACATTTACAAGTTATTTTGATGATAATAAAAATTAAAATGACGTGATAGTCATCTCGTCATTTTTAAGGTATTAGTAACATTTGTTGAAATTACCAAAATTCACTTGGCAGTTGTAATCAATGATGTACGTAGTTTCATCAATTATAATTTTTACAAAAACTTTGTGAGATTTAACACTAAATACTGCAAGTTGTTCTAAACTTGATTTTCCAACATCCCTTATAACTTTTGTTCCAAAAACATAAATGTTAGAACCACTTTTTGTAGCAAAAAATTTCTTTGCTATGTATGAAAAGTTTGTACAGTGCTCAAGTAATAAATCATTTTCAATAAATAAGTTGAAATCAGTTATTGGACCTTCAATCCGAATGCTAGCAGTTAGATAAAACTCGTTTTTTTCGTTACACATTATATATACCTCCAGTTGAAAATATATTTTTTATTTATATATAGTATAGTATATGAAAAATTCAATGAAAAAATGATTAAAAGTGTAATGTAATAATATTTAAAATAAGTAATATAATAAAAAAAGGAAAGAGGTTATTTTATGGAATATTTAATTTTTTTTGGATGTATAATAGCTGTTGTTATAATAGCTAAAATACTATCATGGCCCTTTAAACTAATATTTAAACTAATACTAAATATCATACTTGGTGCTATACTTATAATACTTGTAAACACTTTTGGCGCTGGATTTGGATTAAACATACCATTCAACGCTATAACAGCACTTACAGCAGGAATACTTGGAATACCAGGTGTAATACTTTTAATTATTTTACAATTCATAATATAATATTATAAACAAGTCATAAAACTGTATATTTTTTGAAAATTTGCTAAAAATATTACTAAATTCGGAGGTAATATGAAAGCATATAATTTTAAAAAATATACGGTTTTTCTATGTGTATTAGGTTTTTTAGTATTTTCATTATATTTATCTGTAAATAACATCAGTATAAATATTCCAGGACTATATGCTGCAAAAGAAACTAAAGCAAGTTCTGTAGCAACAAAAAATCCTTCATCAGGTGCTGATATGACTCAATTGGTAGCAAGATTAATTAATGGAGAAGCAAGAGGAGAACCATATCAAGGTCAAGTTTGTGTTGGTGCAGTACTTTTAAATAGAGTTAAAAGTGCAGAATTTCCTAATACTATAGCTGGTGTAATATATCAGAAAGGGCAATTTACTTGCGTTACAGATGGACAGTTTAATAAACCTATAGATACTAAATCTACAATATATAAAGCTGCAAAAGAAGCAATGAATGGTTCTGATCCAACTAATGGAGCTTTGTTTTTCTATAACGCAAAAACCACAAAAAGCAAATGGTTATTCACGCTTAAAACAGTTAAAGTAATTGGTAAGCATACATTTGCATTGAGTGGAGGAAAGAAATGATTGAAAAAATTGAAAGTAGAATAATTAGATTAAAGAGGAAAGCAAATCCTAAGGTAATTGGTATAATATTCTTTTGTATATTTGGTTTTTTCACTATATTTAGTTTGGATATGACAAATAACTTTAAGAGGCAGAAACAGTTAGTACAAGACCAATATAATAAAAGCATGTTTGAAATGATTGCATACGTAAAAAATGTTGACTTACAACTATCTAAGTTTCAAATAATAACAGATAAAAGGTTGATAATAACCACACTTGCAGATGTATGGAGACAATCAAATTTAGCAAAAGAAAATTTAGTTAATTTACCACTACTCCAAGAAAAAATGGCTAATACTTCAAAATATTTAACTCAACTGAGTGATTATTCACATTCTTTAATGGATCAGGTCAGCAGGGGTAAGGAACTAACCCCTGAACAATATGAAGATATAGTTAAACTCAACATCAGTAGTACTGAGTTATTAAAAGTTTGTAACAATATATATGATGATTTAAACAGTGGAAGATTACAATGGGATGAAGTAGCAATAGTAGGCAATGAACAACTAGATAAGAATGTAGCTGTATCGGACATACAGAGTATAGCTGAAACTTTTGTTGAGTATGAAGGACTAATATATGATGGTGCATATTCAAATCATATATTAGAGATTACCCCTAAGAATTTAAGTGAAAATGTTGTTACCCAGGAACAAGCTGCAACTAATATTAACACTATATTTGGAGAAGAAAATTTAGAGTATGTAAATTTTACAGGCGAAAATGATAATAAATTAGAGTTATATGAATTTCAAGTTAAATTAAAAGATAACCCTAATATACGTGATGTATTTATGACTAAAAAAGATGGAAAGCTATATTTAATGGTAAGTGATAAAAAGGTAGAAGAACAAAAGATTACGATTGATAATGCTAAAAAATTAGGTGAAGATTTTCTTAAAAAAGCTGGAATAGAGAAAGTAGTTGACACCTACTATATAATAACTGAAAATTTAGTTACTATAAACTATGCTGCTATGCAAGATGAGATTATACTCTATCCAGATTTAATTAAAGTTAAAATTGCATTAGATGATGGTGAAATATGCTCTGTAGAAGCTGGTGGTTACACATTCAACCATGCTAATAGAGATAATTTAACACCAAAATTAACTATGGAAGAAGCGACAAGTAAAATAAATAAAAATATAAAAGTAGAAAGTAAAAATTTAGCTATTGTTCCTACAGAAGCTAAAAAAGAATTATTGGTATATGAATTTAAAGGAACTATAAACGAAAAAAAATGTATTGTATATGTGAACGCATTAACTGGTGAAGAAGAAAATATATTAATGATCATTGAAACTCCTAATGGAACATTGACTATGTAATGATATAGCAGAATATCTAATAATTAGATATTCTGCTATATGTATTGAAATTAGTTTTTGGATAAATATCTAATGTAAACTAAAAAAGTATGTAATTTAATTTACTAATATATATTATGTAAAAAAAATTAAATTGACAGTAATATTTTAAAATACTATTCATATATTGTAATATAAAAATATATGAGGGGGAAATGTTATGTTAGTGAATACAGAAAATAAGGGTTTAAATCTATATACTATACCAATAAGAGAAAGTGTAAGTGTGTGGATAGAGCAAGATATACTTGTTCCTGATACAAAACCAGATGCTATTAAAATAATAAATGTTACAGTTAATCCATATGTAACTGATATGGAGGTTATGGATAATAAAATCAAAGTGACAGGTAAGATTAACTATTACGTAATATACAGGACTAATGAGACAAATATGGGCACAAGAGGACTATTTGTAACGCTTCCTTATACCCAAGTACTAAACGTAAAAGGTATTAGGAAAAATACAGACGTAAGAGTAAAACCTATAGTTAAAAATGTTATATATTCTCTTCCAAATGAAAGAAAAATATCTATTAAAACAGAAGTTATATTTAAAGTTAAAGGTTTAGAATCAACATATGTTAATTTGATACAAAATTTCTCTCCTGATTACAAAATTGAAACAAAATTAAACAGGAATGAATTTAACAATATAATAACAAGTAAGTACAATATAATAGCTTCAAGAGAAGATATTATGATTCCAAAGGACAATGAAGATTTTTATGAAATATTGAAAATTGACCCATCTATTATTAATACTGAATATAAAGAAAGTTATAATAAGATAATGGTAAAAGGTGATATATCCGTTAGTTTATTATATTTGGTAGATAATCAAGATACTGAAATTAAGAAACTAATGTTAGAAATACCATTTTCTGGAATGATTGAAATGGATAATATAAATGATAAGTCAAAATTCACTTTAGATTTCGTAATAAACGATTTCAATATTAGACCTAATACAGAGATGTCAAGTACAAAAACAATGAGTGTAGATTATCAAATAGGTGTATACGTAAATATGTTTGAACAAGAAGAAATTTCCTATGTAGATGATTTCTACAGTGAAGATAAAGAATTAAAATATGACAAAGTAGTTACTAGAGCTGTAAAAGATGAAAGTGTAATTGTAAAAAATATAGATATTAAAGATACATTAAATAATGCATTACCAGATAATTCGAAACTCTTAGACTATACTATAGATACTAGCTATATAGTATTAAAACAAACAGAAAATAAAATTAATATTGAAGGTAATATAAAAATAGGTGTTTTAATTCAAAATCTAGATTCTTTAGAGATTGAAAATAAAGTAGTTGATGTATTAGTAAATGAAGAATATACATTAGATGAAATGAAACCTGATACTAACATAAGTCTTAATTTAGTTGCAGATAAGGCAAGTGTTTCTCAAAATGGAACCGATATGGATATAAAAATGAAATTAAACTTAAATATAAAATCTGAAAATATAGTAGATCTAAATCTTGCAGATAAAATTGAAGTTAATGATCTGGATTCAACAAATTTAGATAGTATGAATATCTATATAGTAAAACCAAAAGATAGTTTATGGTCTATAGCTAAAAAATATAATACAACTGTTGATAAGATTGTACAAACAAATGAAATAACAGATCAAAGTATAATTAATGTAGGACAAAAAATTCTTATCATTAGGTAATGGTATGAGACTAAAGTATTATACAAGAACATTAAGACAAATGCATTTGAAAAAAAGGCACATAAGTAAGCCATTTATAATTATTTCAATAATTATAATAATTATAATAATTATATTAACATTTATGTATAATAAAGCAGTTCCAATAATAATAACACTCTGTGAATCCAACGCTAAATATATTGCATTAGAGGTTACTAACAAAGCTGTATCAGAATGTATAAATGATGTTAAATATGAAGATTTAGTGACATTAAAACAAGATTCAACAGGCAAAATAATAGCAATAAATTCTGACGTTATTGAACTGAATAAATTATCAACAGATATATCAACAAAAATATCATACAAACTATCAAGTATGGAAACTAGATATGTAAAAATTCCACTTACAAGTATATTTAATGCTGGCCTATTTAGCGGCTACGGTCCTAAATTAGCTTTAAGTATAATACCAACAGGAAATGTATCGTCTAAGTATAAATCTGAGTTTGAACAGGCTGGTATAAATCAAATTAGACATAGAATATATATAGAGATAACAACAAAAGTAAGATTAATAGCACCATTCTATACATCAACACAAGAATATGTTAATGAAGTTACAGTAGCAGAGAATGTAATAGTTGGAGATACTCCAGCTACATATTACAATATAACTGGAATGACAGATTTACAAAAAAAAGATACATTAAATATGTTGAAGTAAATTATAGATAAATATCTTAAGATATTATAAACAAAACATCCCGCGTTATATAAACGAGGGATGTTCTTGATTTTGAATATAGACGTTAAAGGGATGTTACAATCCAAGAAATAAAGTTAGCTTCAGGCATTGAATTGCTCACAACATCATTGAATGATTCACTTAAAGCTGCAGCAATTTGTGAGCGCTCTTCTTCAGTAGGGATAACATCCTGGAAAATAATTGCTAGTTTAGAGGGGTAATTACCACGAATAAGAATTTCTGGTTCTTGAATAGTAAACCGGTTGCAAATACATTTTGCTCTTTCTAAATTTTGTAGAAGCATATGTATACCCCCTAAATATTTATTCGAATTCTGAGTTCAATTATGAAACAACAATTGTTTGTTTTCTATTCTACTCAAATTATAGCATATAGTGTTAATGGTGTCAAGTAATTGTATGATACTTAATTTAGTTATGAGATTATAAAATTTAAATAACTAAACAATACAAAAAAACCAGAAAACATAATGTTCTCTGATTCTTAATTTTATAATTATTATCTCTTAGGTAGTTTGAAATGCACTATTAACAACGATTTTTGACAATTCTGTCTATTATCTGTCTATTACTATAGATATCTTAAAAGAAGTTATGTGACTTATAAATTACTTAGCAATTTCGGTAGCTTCGTTTTTAACTATTATTTTCATATCTTCAGCTAAAATCCATCCGCACAAACCTAAAGCTGAACTAATTACAAAATATGATTGTTTTTTATCATTTAGTTTTTGTGTTAATTCACTCTCTGTGTCATAAAACATCGGCCAACAATAGTTTTTTTTTTTTTCAAGTAATTCTTTGTTATTTGTAATAAAATCTTTTATGGAACATTTAGTTATATCTAAAATAATACTGCCTTCTATTGCATTTTCAAAAAGATGAATAGTAACATTTAAAAATTCAATAGTTGTATTTTCATTTAAAGTTTTACTTGTATATTTAGTTAAAAAAATAATCTTTTTCTTTTTAAAATCAACTGTATATGATAATATTTCATTATCGTGAATTTGTGACATTGTATAACCTCCAATAATGTAAAAAACATTTATATATTATTTTATCACAAATAATATTTTTTTACAAGTATACTAAATTTGTCTATTACGTGTCTATTACTTGTCAATTACAAATAAAAAACTTTATTAATGTAATATTACTGAATCACTTAAAACTCATTCGTATCAGATAAAAGAAATATTTTTACAAAAAAGCAAGAAAAGCTAACTATCATATAGAAAAAAGCCCCAAACCATTGCGGTTGAGGCTTTTGTTGTATATTTTTGTTTATCTTTTTGAAAATTGTGGTGCTTTTCTTGCTTTTTTAAGACCATATTTTCTTCTCTCTTTAACTCTTGAATCTCTAGTAAGTAGACCGTTTCTTTTTAAAACAGTACGTACTTCTAAATCTGTAGAAGCAAGTGCTTTAGAAATACCATGTGCAATAGCTCCAGCTTGACCTGCGAACCCGCCGCCATGAACTGTAGTTTCAACATCATATTTTTCCATTAAATTTGCAGTAATAAATGGTTTTAATATTATTGCTTTTAATGTATCTAAGTTAAAAACTTCATTTATATCTTTTTTGTTTACAGTTATTTTACCTGTACCTGGTATTATGTTTACTCTTGCAATAGATGATTTTCTTTTGCCTGTTGCATAAATATATTCTTTTGCCATTTCACACGCCTCCTAATAATTCCATATTTCAGGTTTTTGAGCTGATTGAGTATGCTCAGGTCCCTTAAATATTTTTAATTTTGTTATCATATCTCTACCTAAACTGTTTTTTGGTAGCATACCTTTAACAGCAAGCATCATAACTCTATCAGAACATTTATCCATCATTATTGTGTATGGAGTTTCTCTCATACCACCAATAAATCCAGAATGTTGTCTATAAACTTTTTGCTTTAATTTATTACCTGTTAAAATAATCTTATCACTATTTACAACTATAACATAATCTCCACAATCTAAATGTGTAGAGTATGTTGGTTTGTGTTTTCCTTTTAATAGCATAGCTACTTCTGTTGCAACTCTACCTAAAGGCTTGCCTGCAGCATCTATAACATACCATTTTCTTACAATTTCGCTTAGCTTAACGCTATGTGTAGTATTGTTCATAAAATCCTCCCAAAATATTAAAATAATATAACTAGTGTAATATTCCGGGTGAAATTACCTAATTATTTTTACCTTAAATATTATACAATTAAAATGACATAAAGTCAATCAAATCTATGTATTTTACATAAAAAAACTATAAAAATTATACAAAGAATAAAAAAAAGCTTAAAAACAGTCAATTTTAAGTTAATATATTGTAAAAAAAATAATTAAATGATATAATGATTTTAGTATAAAATTAATAAATTAGGAGGTTTATAATGCAGGGTTTTGAAAGTCTAATAGATATGGAAACAATGAATATTAACGCTGGTATTGAAGATGCGAAAGAAGAAACAAAAATAAATAATATAATAGCTAGTTTATCTGCAGCAAGCGACGCACACACTTTAACAGATATATATTCAAATATTTTAAGTGATGATAATGTTCTACATATTTTAAACAGAGTATCTATGGAACAATGTTTTTTAAAACATTTTCCAGAGTTTTATGTTAAAAACAAATATGGAGAAAATCTTATAAATTGCATGCAAAATAGTTCGTATCACAGATATGGAGTATTTAAACATATATTAACTACTATAGAAGAAGTTGGAAAATATAATAAAACACTAGGCGATTCACAAAGAAAAATTTTAAATTGGACGATGTTATTACACGATATAGGTAAACCATTTGTTAAAGTAATAACGGACGCAAACACTGAAAGTTTTGCGGGACATGATGATATGTCAGTAGAACTTTCAAAAGTTATTTTATGTAGATTCTCTTTCACCGAAGAAGAACAACAGCTTATCTTGACTCTTATTAAGTATCATGATAAGTTTTTAAATGAAGGTGAAATTACATACGATAATATGAAATTGTTAGCAGAAGAATTAGGTAGTAAAAGAGAACTATTCTTTATGCTTATTGATGTTAAAGATGCTGATGCAGCTGCGAAGAGTATAGAAGTATATAATAGATACAAACTTACTAAATCTAAATATATTGATTTTGCAAATACGTATTTTCAAAATATGATAGTTAATTCAAAAACTCAGTCTAATATAGTAATGAATCCTTCTGATATAGTTTCATATGTAAATATGGAAACCACAGGAACAGTACAAGATGTAATAGATGAGATTAAAAGCGGTGAAATTACAACAATGGAATACGATAAATTAATAGAAGATGTTCTAAATAAAAAGAGAATGTGTCCACTTTATCAACCAGTTATTGATGTATTAAATCAAACTGTATTTGGGTATGAAGTGTTAACTAAAATTGAATATTCACAAAAAATTGATACAGAATTATTTTTAAGATATGCAGCAGACACAAAAAGATATGATAAACTTCAACAGAATTTATTTACTAATTGTATAGATAGCTTTATCGCTATACATACAAGAGAATCAAATGTTGGTTTTATAAATGTAAATTTATCAAGTTATCAGAGTTATGTGAATAAACCTAGAATATATGATGCAATGAATAAAATCAAATTAGTATTAGAACTTCATGGTTATGAAAAATATGATTTCACGTCGTTGCAAGAGATAATAGTAGAGGTTCATAAAAACAACGGAAAGATATCACTTGATCATTTTGGAAGTGGTATATTTAAAGTAGATGATATGAAACTTTTAACTCCAGATTATATTAAACTAGATAGAAGTTTAGTAACTGATTTACTAGAAAATGAAAACAAACAAAAATATATTATGGAACTTCAAACTTTATGTTTAGCAAAAGATGTAGCTTTAATTGCAGTTGGAGTAGAAACAAAAGAAATATATCTAAAGTTAAAAAGTTTAGGAGTAAGATACATGCAAGGATTTTTCTTAGCTTATCCTGCATATTCAATTGATATGTTAAATGATAAGTTATCTAGTATTCTAAATTATGTATCTGAGGATAGCATAGTATAATATAGGTTAATAAAAATAAAATATATTAATTCAATAAAATTTAAAAAAAGAAAAAACTCATCAAGTTATTGAACTTGGTGAGTTTTTAGTTTAAATATAAAGTTTTTCAAAGTATTCAGCAATCATACGCTTTGTTGTAAAATACTGATCGACTGTCTCTATTGAATCGTACATAATCTGTGACCAAGCTGGTTTATCTTCTAGATATACCGGTAATATTTCATTAATTAAGTGATACATGAGTGATTCACAATCTCTTCTGTCACGTTCATCACTATTTTCTATTGAATTATGAAGATGAATTTCAAAACCGTTTATTCCATGTAAACAGGCTTCTTTCCACCAACCATCTAAAGTACTGAAATTAACGCAACCATTGGCACCGGCTTTCATACCACTTGTACCTGAAGCTTCCAAACCATTAGGAGTATTAAGCCATATATCAGCTCCGCCTTCTAATTTTTTTGCAATATTCACATCATACCCTTCTAAAAATATTATATTATTTGGATACTTATTTGCAAGATTACAAATATTTTGAATATATCCACGTCCGACATAATCATCTTTGTGGCATTTTCCTGCAAATACAAATTGAACATTAAATCTAGATAGGATATAACTTAGAGCCTCTGGAATTTTAGCAAATAGATCCCAACGTTTGTAATCAGTAGCGCGCCTAGCAAATCCAATAAGTAAACTGTTCTCATCAAGTTTGATACAGGTTTTTTCGTAAACAAAATCAATCAATTCTTTTTTGTGAACAGAATGAACATCGCTAAGAGCTTTTAAATCTTTAGCTTGATAAGCTTTATGAATATCTTCATATTGCCAAGTACCTAAATGTATTCCATTAGTTATTGGGAATATAGTAGGAATACCATCTAAATGTTTCCACAATACATTTGCAGTTTCACTATGAATTTTTGCAACTGCGTTTACTTTAATAGATGTATGAAGTGCAGCAACTGTCATCCCGTATGGATTACCGCCAAGTTGTTCAAGTTGATTATAAGTTAAACCGTAATTTGCACCGAACTGTATAAGTGTATTAATATCGTGCTTTTCATTTCCACTTGCAACGTTTGTATGTGTTGTAAATCTAACTAAAGTTTTTACAACTTTTACTGCCTCTTCGAAAGACAACCCATGATTCATATAATCGTGGATTAATTTGTGAACAGCGTAAATCGCATGTCCATCATTAAAATGGTAAATAGATACCGGTTTGTTCAAAACCCTTAGAGCTTCTGAGCCGCCGATTCCTAAGATAATTTCTTGACATATTCTTTCTTTTTCAGCTTGGTTTTGAAACTTTTCATTACCACCATACAAATTGTAGGTTAGATACCTGTAATCGTAGTTGCATTCTAAATCAGCATCAAGCATGTACAATTCACCACTGTTGAACTTCCAAATTTTCAAAGTAACATCAAAGTTGTCGATAGTTACGGTTACAGTTTTGCCCGTGTCGGTAACGTAATCACGCCATTTATCATTTGGATTCAAAGCATCAATTACAATACCATTTTCAACTGTCTGTTTATTGTAACCGTTCTTCCAAAGTATTGATAAGAAAGTTATAGGGCGTTTTTCATCTGTAGCTTGCTTGAAATAATCTCCTGCAAGAACACCAAGTCCCCCCGAATAAGTCCGGAAATCTTCGGAATTTTTAATAGATATTGGAGCTGGAGCAATTTCCATTGTAAAATATGCAATATTCTTCATAAATATTACCCTCCTCTTAATTATATTCGGAACTAATTTCATTAATATATACTATATTAGCACACATTGAAAACTTTGTCAATATTTGTCGATAGAAATATTATAATATATTTGACAAATATGATATAATTAAATAAATTTAGGAGAAATATTATGAAAAATATATATTGCAAATGTGAAGTATGCCCACATAAATGTAAATCAAACAGAATATTAAGTGAAAGTTCAAGATGCAAAGCTACAAATATGATTAAAATAGCGCTTGCTTCAATCCACAATTATGAAGAACCATGCATAAGCGGAACAAGAGGATCTGGTACAATATTTTTTTCTAATTGTAATATGAATTGCATCTATTGTCAAAATCATGAAATTAGTCAAAAAGGTTTTGGCAAAGAAGTAACAATAGAACATTTATCAGATATATTCATATCACAACAAAACAAAGGTGCTCATAATATAAATTTGGTATCACCAACAATATATGCCTTGCAAATATTAGAAGCAATAAAGATTGCTAAAAGTAAAGGTTTAAATATACCAATAATATATAATTCAAGCGGATATGACTCAGTGGAAACTTTAAAGCTATTAGAAGGATATATAGATATATATTTGCAAGATTTTAAATACTCTAGTAATGAACTTGCTATTAAATATTCAAAAGTAAGTAACTATTTTGAAACAGCAAAATTAGCATTAATTGAAATGTATAGACAAGTAGGAAATCCGATTTTTGATGAAAATGAAATCATAAAAAAAGGAATGATAATAAGGCATATGATATTACCAAACAATGTTAAAAACACTAAACATGTATTAGATAATATAAAAGAGTTATTTGGAACAGATATATACATTAGTGTTATGGCTCAATATTTCCCTACATATTTAGCTAATAAAACTGAGGAATTAAATAGAAAAATTAGTCAAAAAGAATTAGAAAGTGTAGAAGAGTATATGTCTAAACTTGGTTTTGAAAATGGTTATCTTCAAGAACTATCAGATCACGAAGAAGAATATGTACCTATATTTGATTTAAGTGAATAGAAAAATAAAAACAAAACAAAAAGAAGAAGATGTATAAATTTACATCTTCTTCTTTTTTCATAAAACTATCCAGAAATTGCAGTTTTAACTTGATCTATATCTGCTTTGCCAGCTGATGCAGCAGGGATATAGTAACCTTTTTCTTTTGCGATAGCATATGTATCCCATTTTAAATTATCCATTTTAGTTCTTGAATCCAATAAAATTTGTCTGAATTGTTCATTATCACTTTCTTGTATAGCATAAGTTAGTTTATTGATTCCAGTGTTTAAACAACCTAAAATATCATCTACAGCAAGTTTTTCGTTCATATTACATTCCTCCTAACATATTTGATAATTGTGTTTTTAGGTTATTGAAACCATTTGACACATCTTCAAAATTTTTAACTACACTTTGATCCGAAGTGAGCGTTTTGTAATAAGTTATCTTATCACAAGTATTAGTGGCCATTCCTACTAAATGTCTAATCGATTGAATTTCTAACTGATTTAAAGAATTCATAAAATACCTCCTAAAATTCGATACATATATATTATTAACAAACTAGATTTTTTTATACTAATTTTTTTGATATTATTTTAATTTTGGTTTTGATACAAGTGCACCTAAATAACCAAATACAATTGCTGCAGTTATACCAGCAGATGTAGCGGTTACTCCACCTGTAAATATACCCATAAATCCTTTTTCTTTAACCCCTTCAATAACTCCATTTGCTAGTGAATATCCAAATCCAGATAAAGGAACAGTTGCTCCAGCTTTGCCAAAATCTACTAAAGGTTTATAAAATCCAAGAGCTGTAAATACAACACCAAGAACTACAAAAATAACCAATATTCTAGCAGGCGTAAGTTTTGTTTTATCTATTAATATTTGACCAATAGAACATAGTATACCGCCAGTTATAAAAACATTAAAATATTCTGTGAACATATAATTACACCTCGTTTTCTATTGATATAGCATGAGCAATTGAAGGAATAGATTCCCCTTGACCAATTGATATTGGACTCATTAATGCCCCAGTTGCAACAAGCAATATTCTATTTAATCTTTTTTCTTTTAACTCTTGATAAAAATATGAAGAAAAAACCGTTGCCATACATGCACATCCACTTCCTCCTGCGTTTATATCCCTAGCATTTAAGTCGAATATTTCTTTTCCACAATCTCTGTGAACACCAGATATATCTACACCAAAGTTTTTACATAAATCATTTAGAATATCGGTACCTTCTTTTCCTAAATCTCCAGTAACTATAGCATCATAATATGTTGGTTTCCTTTCGGTATCTTTAAGATGAGTTGTTATAGTATCAAAAGCAGCCGGAGCCATAGCAGCGCCCATATTGCTCATATCTTTAATACCCATATCAACTATTTTACCAGGAGTAACATATGTAACAACTGGAACTTTTTTATTGTAATCATGCGGAACTACTAAAGCTACTCCACTGCCAGTAACGGTACACTGTGCTGTTGGCGGCTTTTGATTACCATGTTCAAGTGGTAATCGAAATTGTCTCTCTGCACTACAAAAATGTGATGAAGCAGAAGCTAAAACTTTAGTTCCATATCCAGCGTTAACAAATAGCGAAGATAGCATTAAAGCTTCAACAAATGTAGAACATGCACCATACAAACCAAAGAATGGTATGTTTAAATCTCTAATACAATATCCTGATGCAATACATTGATTTAATAAATCACCTGCAAATATATAATCTATTTTGTCATTTGTTAAATTTAACTTGTATAATAAATTATCAATTGCAGACTTCATGAACTTACTTTCTGCTTTTTCAAAACTTTTTTCTCCATAGAAAACATCACTACACTTTATATCAAAGTATATACCAAGTGGACCATTACTTTCTTTTGGACCAACAGCAGCTGATGTTTCTAATATTTTTGGAGTATTTTTTAATTTTATTGTTTGTTTACCAATTTTCATTTAATAACACCTCATCTTACCCATAATATTAACCAATATATAAATCCTACAATAAAAGATGAAAATATACCGTATACTAAAACAGGACCGGCTATTTTAAACATGTTTGCGCCTAGTCCAAGTACATACCCTTCTGACTTGTATTCAATAGCAGGAGCAACTATAGAGTTAGAGAATCCTGTAATAGGAACTACAGATCCAGCTCCAGCATATTTACCTATTCTTGAATATACATGTATAGAAGTTAAAAAAGCACCTAAAAATATAAGTGAAACAATGGAAATAGTAGTAGCATCTTTAGCTTCAATTTGGTAGTACATACATATATTAGTTATTACTTGACCTAAAACACAAATAAGTCCACCAGATATAAATGCAAAAATTATATTTTTGATAATGGGACTTTTTTTTGCTTTACTTTCGACATATTCTGAGTATTCTTTCTCTGTCATTTTAATTTTGTCTTGTTCCATAAAATCACCTAATATTATTATTAGATGAAAAGGTGTTTTTATACATTTTTTCAAAATACAATTTTTTATCAAAACTAATTATCTACTTTAATAAGTAATATACACCAATATAAACCAAATTTTATCAAATATCTTGCAATTGTAATAAAAATGTAATATAATTGTAACATATATAAATCATATCGTTGAAGGGTGGTGAATTTTCTAATTTTAAGTAAACTAAAATTAGAATGTGTTATGACATTTGGACAAGATATAGCAATTGATTTAGGAACTGCAACAATACTAGTTTTTGTTAAAGGCAAAGGTATTGTTTTAAGAGAACCATCTGTAGTTGCAATTGATAAAAATACAAATGAAGTTTTAGCTGTAGGTTCTGAAGCAAGAAAAATGCTTGGAAGAACACCAGGTAATATAGTAGCAATTAGACCACTAAAAGACGGTGTTATATCTGATTACACAATAACTGAAAAGATGCTTAAATACTTTATTAATAAAGTATGTGGTAAATTTGTATTTGCACCTAAAGTTATGATCTGTGTACCATCATGTGTAACAGAAGTTGAGAAAAAAGCAGTAATAGATGCTGCAAATCATGCAGGAGCAAAGAAAGTATATTTGATTGAAGAACCAATAGCAGCAGCAATTGGAGCAGGAATAGATATAAGTAAAGCTTATGGAAGTATGATAGTTGATATAGGTGGTGGAACTACTGATATAGCTGTCATATCTTTGGGTGGCGCTGTAAAAAGCAAAACAATCAAAGTAGCTGGAGATAAATTTGATGAAGCAATAGCACGTTATGTTAAAAGAAATAGAAATTTAATTATCGGCGAGAGAACAGCAGAAGATATAAAAATAAATATAGGATGTATGTTTCCTAAAACAACAATTGAAAGAATGCAAATAAGAGGAAGAGATGTAACTACAGGATTACCAACAGAAATAGAACTAACATCTGAAGAAACATTAGAAGCATTAAGAGATCAAGCAGAAGATATAGTTGAAGGTGTACATAGTATATTAGAAGAAACTCCACCAGAATTACTATCAGATATAAGTGCAAGAGGAATATATATAACAGGTGGTGGCGGTTTAATATATGGATTAGACAAACTAATTCAACAACGTACTGGAATATCAGTTATGATAGCAGATGATCCTATTTCGTGTGTTGCAATGGGAACAGGTAAAGCATTAAACCATATTGAATTATTGGAAACTGGTAATGCTATTAAAATAAAGAAATTTTAAATTAAAATGTTTTTAAACATTATTAAATATAACTACTCTAAAAAATCTGTGCATGTATTTGTACAGTTTTTTCATTTT
>Ga0209123_1002383_pt1 | contig 16035 bp, 17 predicted proteins | sample BarGraIncu00431A_FD_184500 | JGI IMG/M metagenome (GOLD analysis project Ga0209123, IMG submission 184500) | Arctic peat soil microbial communities from Barrow, Alaska, USA - Barrow Graham LP Incubations 004-31A (SPAdes) (version 2) | ecosystem: Environmental > Terrestrial > Soil > Wetlands >...
GTGGTGCTACTACTGATAAAGTAGGTAGTATATTTAAAGCTGATAATCTTACTTCACTAGATATTATGGTAGAAAGAAATGCAACTGAAATGGGAACTGCAGATATGGCTACGTGGCATCTACTAGTTGAAATTGATAAACCTAATTTTGGTAATACGGATACTATTTCAGTTTTATACACTTCAGCTAAATAAAAATAAAACCAAAATACTACCTATACAAAATAGGTAGTATTTTTTATCTCTATAATACTATGAAAATGCACCTCAAAATATTAAACATTTCTGTCTAACATTTTGGGTGCACTTCAATTAGAAATCATCTTTATACATATTTATTTTAACTCTCTTGCTCCCCATTCTACTGCAACGAAACCGCTACGTGATGGTGTGCTTAATTCTTGCTCTTTAACTGACATGTATTTATGCAATGGTTTAAAATCCATTACAACCCTTATTACGCTATCTGGTTTAGGTGTTATATCAAGTTGCATATAATTATTAATTTCTTCATTTGTTCTAAATCTTATATAGTTATATTTATTGTTTTCCATTTGAGGTAACCAATATATAATAAACTCATTTGCTTCTCTTTCATTCAAACCAAGAATTGCTAATTTATCTTCTAAAAACTTTATTGTATCACTACCTTGTACTACAAAACCTTCTGTCATATCTATTTTAGTATTATCATTTCCTTCCCAATATAAACAATATAGATTTCTATTTGTTTTTTTATCTATAAGGTTACCATTTGGACTTGCTACAACATTCCATCCGTCAATATATTTTGGATAAGTATGTGTTAAATTTTCTTTATTACTAAGTTTAACATTTACTGCTGTTTCTGATTCAGGATACAAATATATTACAGGTTTTGCTAACGTTGGCTCTTAAACATAAGGATATGTCATTTGAGCTAATATAAATATAGCAATAAGACTAATAACTGTCCCGAATATTCTTTTAAAATCCTTAATTTCATCTTTCGTTTCATATTTTTCTCTTTTTGTTAAAAACAAAGTAATCATCTTTATACTATAAACTACAGGGAATATTACAGAATACAAAAATAGTGTTACACCTACCTCTTGTAAAAATTTTACAGTATAATAATACATATTTTCATATCCATATATATACAACAATGCTACAATTCCTAAAGTTATTAATAAAGCAATCTTTATAGTTTCAACATAAATCTTTTCAATTTTTTTCATAATTACACCTCAACATTTAAAATTTTATCATTAATATATTTTTTTTGCAATAGTTTTGTATAACTTTGTATATTTTTGTTATATCATTAATCTACCATGTATAGGTAAATATATCTCCGTTATTTGTTCTAAATGTTTGTTGTAATCCATTTGGATAATATGTTTTACTATCTTCAATACCTAATTGATCTATTTTCTTTATTTCATTTGAGTTTATATCATATACAAATTCTATTACGTTATTTGCTGCATCTTTTTGAGTTAACATATTACCTTTGTTATCGTATGTATATGTGTTAATTTCATTTAATGCATTTGTAATTTTAGTTAGTTTATTTTTATTGTTATATTCATATGTAGTTTCATTACCATTTTTATCAATATATTTTGTTTTATTATTATTACTATCATACTCATATATTTCAATATTTTCTTCTTGATCTTTTTTAGTTAATACATTCTTGTTATTATCAAATGTATATTCAATAGTATTATCATTTGCATCAATTGATTTTGTTTGTCTTCCTAAATCATCATAAACAAGTTTTTCTATTCTATTGTTGTATTGATCAAGTTTTTCTATTACTCTATCCAAATTATCATAAGTATTTGTTAATGTGTTATTTAAATAATCTGTAGATGTTAGCTGGTTACCGTTCTTGTCATATGTATACGTTGTTATTTGACCTTTTGGATTAGTTTCTTTGATAAGGTTACTACGTGCATCATATTCATATGTTTTAACGTTATTATTGCCATCAGTTGTTTCTATTTTGTTGGACATATTATCGTATTTTGTTTTTGTTGTTATAGCTTGTGTAGCATCTGTTTTTCGTTCATTATGACGTCATAATATAAATTTCTTAAAACATTAAGTTTCGTATTATATTATGCTATTTGTGTTCATATAATTGAATAGGAGGTAAAACTATGGAAAATCAAAATCATAAACACGATATACATATGCGTCCAGGATATGCAGATCCATCACCATATCCTGAGGTTAAAGTAACTGCTCCAAATAAATATTATGCAAAGATTATTATGGATGATTATGCAGGTAGAATAAGTGAGTTTTCTGCTATATCACAATATCTATATCATAAATTTTCAATGAGCTCACAGTATAGTGAATTAGCAGGAATAATAGGAAATATTTCAATAATTGAAATGCATCATATGGAAATGCTAGCTAAAATGATAAAATTATTAGGGTATGAACCCCTATTCCAAAATAGCGCAAATATACCTTGGAATGCAAAATACGTTTATTATGGTAAAGATGTATGCGATCAGTTAAGAAGTGACTTAAAATCTGAATTTGAAGCTATACATATTTATGAACAAAATATAAAGGTTATAAAAGATCCATATATACAAGATGTTTTAAATAGAATTATATTAGATGAAAAAGTACATGTTAAAATTTTTGAAGAACAAATAAAGAAGTATTGTTAATATATACTATATTAGCCTATCAATTAACATAATATAACTAAATATATTCCAAACGATTGATATTTAGTGTAAAATCTGGTATAATTTAAAAAGTAATTAACACTTTTAATTAATTCTATAATTAGATTTAATAATGTTATCCACTAAAAATATTTAGGGGGCGTACTTATGAAAAAAGTTTCAACATTATTTGAGTTACAGCGGTTTATAGGTCATATTATGGATGATAAGACAAATTTTCTTTCTCCCATTAAAGACATGGAAAATAATCTTGATTTTTTTATGGTGTATGACAAAACAATTGAACTGGCAAGTAACCATTTTACTTTAGAGATTACCTTAAGTGATATTCCGTTTTATATTAAATTTGATCTTGTTAGCTTTGTTATTACTAAGGTTCTAGGTGAAAATGGGATGAATGCTTTTCTTAAAAAGATTTACAGTATGCCTTTTGATTCTGATTCAATACTTTTAATTGAATTCAAAAATGATTACAGAATTTGTGTAGACATTGCAAGTCTTGGGTGCCTACTAGACAACTATATTTGGCCATATATTCTATTAAACCATATGTATGAAAATGCGAGTAACATACCCAAAAAGCATTACCCAATACTCATACGTTCATTAGCTTTTCTTTTAGATTCTCTTAGTGGAGTAATTCAAAAAAAGCTCTATGGTGATTTAAATGGTTTAATATGTCTTGAAGTAGAAGAATTTTGTTTTTCATACATCCAAAGTTATGACATAGAAACAAAAAACATGGTAGTATATAAACGTCTTCTAGTAGAATATCCAGAAATTCTAAAAGTTTATGAGCAAACTGTTAATACTTTAACACAGCTGCAAAACATATATTTAAAACTCATTTAAATACAATTAACCACACGTAGTTAACTTTACTTTTTATAGTATAGTTAACTTTCATGTGGTTTTCTTTTATATATGGCTTATCTAACTATTAATTAACATAATATAATTAAATATACCACAAATGATTGATTTTTAACGTGAAATCTGTTATAATTTATACAGTTATTAACATTTTTTATCAGATCTGTAATTAGATTTGATAATATTACCACTAAAAATATTTAGGGGGTTGTATTTATGAAAAAGATTTCAACTTTATATCAATTTGAGGAGCTTGTCGGTTATATTATTAGAGATGAAAAAAATCTATTTGCTTCCATTAAAGACATGGATGATAACCTTAATATTTTCAAGGTATATGACAAAGTAATTGAGCTGGTAAGTAACCATTTAAAATTAGAGGTTACTTTAACTGATGTTCCATTTTTTATGAAGTTTGATATTGTAAGCTGCGTGATTAATAAAGTTCTAGGTGAAGAAGGAATTACTGCCTTTTTGCAAAAAATTTACAGTACACCTTTTGATTCTGATTCAAAGCTTTTAAATGCAGTAAAAAATGATTACAAAGTGTGTACACCTCTTGCTAATCTTGGAGTTTTAGTGGATCACTATGAATGGCCATATAATTTGATAAATCACATGCATGAAAACATTAATAGCGTTCCAAGAAATGACTACTCAACAATAATACATGATATGGCAAATTTTTTAGGTTCTCTTGGCGCGATAATTCAAAAAAAATTATACGATGATGACACTCGTTTTTTGAATCGTGAATTAATGGACTTTACTTTTTCGTTCATGAAAATTGGTTCTACTGAAAGAGAAGATACACAAACGTATCAGCGTCTTTCGGCCGAGTATCCAGAAATTCTAAAGTTATATGATACCGCCGTTAATACGTTAAAGGTTTTACAAAGCAGAAATTTTATACTTGTTTAAATACACTCAACCACACGAAATAAACTTTACTTTTTATAGTATAGTTTATACCGTGTGGTTTTCTTTTATTATATATTCGTAACACTCTAGTTCATTAAGTTATTTACAGATATATAATTGGTTATTATATATCTAATGATTGATTTTTAGTGTATAATCTGTTATAATTTATACAGAATTAACATTTTCATTCAGATCTATAATTAGATTTGATAATGTTATCCACTAAAAATATTTAGGAGGATGTATTTATGAGAAGGATTTCAACATTATATGAATTACACCAACTTATAGGTCATATTATGAATGATGAAACACACTTGTTTTCTCCCGTTAAAAACATGGATGATAATCTTAATGTTTTCAAGGTATATGAAAAAACAATTGAGCTTGCAAGTAATCATTTCCAAGTAGAGATTAGTGTAGATGATATTCCGTTTTTCATTAAATTTAATCTTGTAAACTTTGTAATTAATGAGGTTCACGGCGTGGATGGAGTCAATGATTTCCTCAAAAAAATTTACAGTACACCTTTTGACTCTGATTCAAAGCTTTTAACTGCAGTTAAAAGTGATTACATAGCGTGTACTATTCTTTCTAATCTTGGATGCTTAACAGAGCACTATGAGTGGCCATATCTTTTACTTAGTCACATGCATAAACATATCACTAGCCTATCCAAAATTGAGTATCAAATGATCCTATATGAGCTATCATATTTTTTAGATTCATTTAGTTGGGCTATCCAAAGAAAATTATACAATGATGGAACTGATTTATTAAATCATGAATCAAGAGAATTTGCTCTTGCATTTATGAACATCGGCAATACAAAAAAAGAAGATACAATTATATATAAGCGTCTTTCAGCTTGGCACCCAGAAATTCTAAGGGTATATGACCAAGCAGTTAATATGTTGCAAAAGTTGCAACAAAAAAAGTTAATACTTGTTTAAATATAACTAACCACACGAAATAAACTTTACTTTTTATAGTATAGTTTATACCGTGTGGTTTTCTTTGATATGTTGAATAAAATATTACTTTATATACAGTGCTGTTCTAAATCCATCATATGCGTAATTTTCAGTTCCAACAACATTAAGTCTATATGAAGCTGGATACGTTCCAGTTGAACCATTAAAATTATAACTGCTACCACGAATTATAAAATCAGTAGAGAACTTTTCATTTGTCCATTCCCTTATATTACCTGCTAAATCATATATGTTCTTTGTTTTCCAATAATTGCTATATCCAGATATTTGTAAACTTCCATATCCTGCTATATTTGCAGGTGCTACTGAATTCAAATGATTTCCCCATGTAGTACTATCTGTTACGCTCTTACCAGAGTTTTGTATCCATTTCATTGCTGTATCCCACTGTGATCCTGTTACCATATTTGTACCTACTTTTGATGAATCATATCCATAACTTGTTGCCATATTTTCCGAATATGTTTTTGCGTCTGTATAAATAATAAAGTTCCATAAATAACCTGTATGTGCAAGATTTCTTTTAGTTGACCAACTTTTTGAATCTACACTTGTGCTCTTTTTACTAGCTACTCTAAAACTTCCTCCGTTATAATCAAATGCTGATTCATATCTTGCTATGTAGAATCCTTTATATGTTGCAGTTGCACTATACTCATTAAATCCTGCTGGTAATGTATCATCTGATATACCAACGTTATTATATACTGTTCCTGTTGTACACCATTTTGAATATTGTACATCTGTTCCATCTACTGGTACCCATACAAACTGGTTACCACTTGTATCTTGTATTACAAGTCCTGTATTCCAATCTGTAGCTATATTACTCCAACTTGAGTCTGTTGTATTTACTGCTCCAAACCCCGCTGGTATTACCGGATTGTTATATGATGGTTGTAATCCATTTACTGTTGAATTTACTGTTAAAGTATTTGTTACTGATGCTGGTTCTACAACTGGTGTGTTTGCTAAAGCATATGTTAATATAGTAATAGTAAATGAATTTGATTTTGTTAATATTATATTTCCTGCATTATCAATTCCTTTTACCCATAAATAATATGTTCCAGTTTCACTCTTATTAATAGTTTCACCATTCGTAAATGCTGTCCATCCACTACTTGGCTCAGTTATATTTTGTGTATCCCATACATATTGTAATGTAGAAGTATTTATTAAACTTCCTCCTAGGTCACTTAATGTTACAGTGGTACTTGCTGTACTACCACCATTTGTTCCATATTCTACCATAGGTGTTATTATATCTATATTTGCTACTGTTAATGTTGCTTGCGCTATTTGATTTCCTCCTGCATCTAATCCTTTTGCATATACAGTTGTGTTATTTGTAGTTACAACAATTGGTGCTGTATAGGTGTTCCATATTGTTCCATCTGTACTATATTTTTTTGTAACAGTTTCTACAGGATATGTATTAGTTACTGTTACATTTCCATTTGTCCATTCAGTTGGACTTGCTGCTTGTGTTATTATTGCAAGTGACTGTGTAGTTATTGCTACTGCGCTGGATGTTACCGTATTCATTGCATTATCTAGTACTTTTACTTTACACTGATATGTTCCTGTTGTTAGCAAATCAAAAGTATAGTTTGTTTCATTAGTTGTAGAAGTCCATGTTAAACCATTATCTTTTGAATATTGATAACTTGCTATATTTAATCCACTTCCACCCGTATCACTTGCTACTGCTGCTAACGTTATACTTGACGAAGTTGTTCCTGTATTAGACAATGTGACTGTAGGTAGTGTTTTATCTATATTTGATACTACTAAAGTTTCTTCTGATAATATATTTAATTCTGCATCTAATCCTTTTGCATATACCGTTGTATTATCTTCAACTAATACTGGTACTGTATAATTATTCCATATTGTTCCATCAGTACTGTATTGTTTTGTAACTACTTGTTCTGGATATGCAATAGTTACTATTACATTTCCATTTGTCCATTCTGTTAAATCTGCTACTAGCGTTATTACGCCTTGTGGTTCATCTATATTTACTATTTCAATTCCCTTTTCTTTAACCCATTCTTGTTGAACTGCATCTGTACCTGTAAATACTAATTCACCATCAACTATTTTAAACATATCCTGATACTTAGGTGTACTTTCAAGTGATGGTATTATATCAAATATTGTTTTACTACCATCTTCTACTTCACCATACTTTAAACTAGTTACATCTGCTTGTAACTTTGAATGACTATATCCTCTTGGTTTTTTCATAATTTCATTAGAATTATATGCATTTAGTTCATTAACAAAACTATTTAAATTTGTCATGAATTCTAGTTTTGATGCTGTAGAAATTGGATTGTTATTTGAAAGCGACAGTATTATTGCTGTTGTCAGTATACACATAACTACTATTGTTATAATAAGTACTACTAACGATATACCATAATTCGCTGTTTTTTTCATCAAATCTTTTTACCCCCATTTTTAATATTATATATTTTACTGTATTATTATTTATTTTACAAGGTTTTTTTACATTTTTTGAATCTTTTCAGGATTTTTATGTGTATTTGACTGTACTTTACAGAATTCGTAATATTTCCGTAATATTCGATTATTACTTATTTAAGCCACAAATACTTTACAAATTTTTACAAGTATTGATTTATGTTGTCGAATATGGTATAATTAATTAGTTATAAAATTTATATTAAATTAAGATTTTAATTTAATTAGGAGGGATTTGTGTTGAAAGTATCAACAAATGAAGATTTCAGACGGTTAATGGTAAAAATCATAAAGAAAGGAAAACTTTTTCTTGAGCCTATAAGTAAATTAAAAGATCCTTATGATTTTTTCCAGGTGTATGAAAAGACTATCGAATTAGCAAGCTGTTACTTTAATGTTACTATCAACGATGAAAACATACCATTCAATATGAAGTTTGATCTTGTAATTATTGTAACGCAGCTTTGTATTGCTGAGGGTACAGACGGGCTTGTAAATAGGATTTTTAGCATACCTTTTGCATCCAACTCAACATTACTTGACCAAATCAAAAATGATGCTCGTGTTAACGTTAACGTTGCTAATTTAGGTTGTATTCACAATTACTTTGATATGGCATATGACCTATTAAATCACTTGCACAATAACATTGAAACTGTGCCGGCGCAAAATTACGAAATGATTATTCGTAACATTTCACTACTCTTAGGAACTTTGGACGGCATAATCCAAGAAAAGTTGTACAACAATAACAGTGTATATATTAACCGACAAATTATCGATTTTTCGTTACTACTTATACAAATTGATAATCCCAAAATGAAAGAAACAGAAGTTTTTGAAAGGCTTACATCTGAATATCCAGAAATTCTCAAAACATATATTAAAGCCTTACAAACCTTCAAACGTTTTGAAGCAAGAAGTTTAATTCTTGTTTGAAAACATAAAGACCATCAGATTTTTAACTGATGGTCTTGTTTTTGTTTAATATATAAAATTAATTTATTATTTTAATTTTACTAAATATTTATGATATACTGTTATATATGCAATTACTTAACCATTGTTTAACATAATATGTTATATTTTATTGACATTTAGTTTGAAATCTGGTATAATTTATACAATATTTAACGTTTGATCAACTAAAATTTTAGGAGGTTTATTGTAATGAAAAAGATTTCAACATTGCAGGAATTAGAGCGGTTTATAGGTTATGTAATTAGAGATGATAAAAAGTTTCTTACTCTCATTACAGACATTAAAGTTGATGAGTTTAATGTTTTCAACTTTTATGAAAAAATCATTTCATTTGCTAGTGAATACTACAATGTTACAATCACTTTAAACGATGTTCCATTTAACATGAAATTTGCTCTTGTAAACTTTACAATCAATTCTTCTTCGAGTGAGGAAATAACCAGAAAAATTTTTGATAGCATTTTTAAAACAGATGCTGCCTCCGATTCCCATATCTCAGCTAAAATAGAGAAAGATTCTAAAGCTTGCTTAGATATGGCGAACATTAGTTGCATATCAGGAAACTATGATTTGAGTTATATGATTTTAAATCATATAAACAAAAATTTTGATGAGTTACACATTGCTGACTATCCAGAATATATCCAGCTATTGTCTTATCTTGTCGGACATCTTAGCGTAACAATCCAAAAAAATCTATATGGAGATAAAGAGGATAGTATAAATCCGAAGATACAAAATTTCATTCTTTCTTTTATGAAAGTCACCCATACAAAAAAAGAAGAAACTTCAATATACAAGATTCTTCTAGCGGAATATCCAAAAATTTTAAGGCTATATCAAGAGGCATTTAACATTTTAGAACAATTCAAACAAATTGATGGTTTTTATATTATACTTTAAAATAACTTACCACACTAAATATCACTACTTTATAAGTTTTGATATTTAGTGTGGTTTTGCATTATATATAATTAAAAATATAGTTTATTTAAAAGTTAAGATCTCTTTTATTATATTGTCTATATGCTGGTATCAGTGTAACTAATATTATTGCTAGAGTTAGTGCTATATAACCAACATTTAATTTATTAGTTACTAAAAATTCTTTAGCATCAAAATATTTAAATGGAGTTAAAATATTTAACATATCCAATTTACCAGTCATATCTATTATTATCGATAAAAAGTAACAAGTAAGGATTATAAAAACAGTATTGCTACCAGATTTTTTGTAATTTTTACTCATAGTTGCCATTCCTATACCAATAACCAAGAATAGTAATTGCACCATGAACATACCAATTGTAGCTAATATAATTTTTGTAAGTACTGAATCTGTTGTATAGCTAGTTAAAAATAACATTGTACTAAAAAATGTAACTATATTTATTACTACTATATTAGTTAGTGATGCCATTATTTTAGAAGTTATAATACTGCTTCTAGTAACTGGTTTAACCATTAAAAATTCAACAGTTTTATCTCGTTCTTCTTTAGAAATTATATTTGCTCCTAGCATACTTGCATGTATACCACCAATTAATAACAAGAAAGGAAATAACACTCCGTAATATCCTATTGGTGTTGTAATGTCTAATGAAGATAACCCAAGCAAAGCTTGGAGTGCTTTTGGCATTGAATCTAACATTGCAGTAAAATCTGCTATGTTTGCACCACTACCTGCAAGTCCCGCATATTTTTGCATGCTTGTCAGCATAAACAATATCATACATATAGACCATATTATTAATGCTTTTCTATTAGCTTTCATTTCTCTTAAAAAAATATTCATATTATCTCCTCTCTATACTGAATGTATATCTTTCTTCTCATAGATCATATATGTTAAAGCTACTGATATAACAACTATTGCAAATGTTACAATAATATACTTAAGCTCATATTTAGAATTATTTAATATGTACTTAGTATCAAAATATTTAAAAGGAATTAGCATTCTTAACTTCTCATCTGCAAATGCACTTAATATATATAAACTAAAAACTACACCCATTGATATAGGTAGTACAGCTTTTATTTTTGACATTATAGCTGAAACAAATAATCCTAATGAGAAAAATATTAATTGTATAAATAAAGGTATTAATGCTATTAACGTAAATGTACCTAAATCAAAACTTGTACTTGAAACACTTGATAAAGCAAAAAACAAACATACTACGAATATTATATTACTAGCTATGAGTAACGTAAATGATGCAAGTATTTTAGAAGTAATAATTTGACTTCTAGAAACAGGTTTTGAATATAGAAAGTCAGCTGTTTTTTCTCTTATTTCTTTTGATAGAATAGATACACCTAAAATCATAGCTTCAATAGCGCTGCATACAAGCATAATTGTTAGTATAAAAGATGAATAATATCCAAGTGCAGTATCAAGTAAATCTATATTAATTCCTAATGCATTTCTTAAACTATCTGGATAGTTAGATAATACCTTTTTAAAAATATCCATATCTGTGCTAATACTAATATACATAGAAATCATTATTCCAACAAAGACAAGTATAATTAATAGCCATGTAAGTGCAAACTTTCTATTAGCTTTAAGTTCATGTAAATAAATATTCATTAATTACTCCCCCTTATTGTAATAGTGAAGAAATATTTCCTCAAGATCTAGTTCATCTATCCATATGTTATTTACTTTAACACTTGCTACTTTGGCAAGTATTTCATTTATATCACCTTTAAACATAAAACTATGAATATTATCTTTTACTTTTAAATCATTAACTCCATCAATTTGAAAATATTTATCATCTAATTTATCTTTAACTTCTATTTTTAATCTTTTGTAATTACTATCATTAATTTCACTCATTTTCTCAAGCTTAACTATTTTACCTTCTTTAATTATTGCAACTCTATCGCATATTCTTTGAACTTCACTCAAAACATGAGATGAAAAGAAAATAGTTGCTCCTTTTTTGTTTTCTTCTTTTAATAAATCAAAAAACTTTTGTTGCATTAAAGGATCTAATCCACCAGTTGGTTCATCTAAGATGATAAGTTTTGGCTGATGTAGTAATGCTTGAACAATACCTACTTTTTTCTTATTACCATATGATAATTCATCTATTTTTCTATTCAAATCTAAATCCATTATTTCAGAAAGTTCTTTTATTCTTTTAGAACAATCTTTTTTGTAAAAAGAAGCTGAATAGTTAAGTAAGTCAATAACTTTCATTCCGTCATAATAAAAAACTTCAGAAGGTAAATACCCTACTTCTTTCATTATCTCAGCTGAATCTGTTATACAGTCCTTACCAAATATTTTACATGCACCACTTGTAGGATGTATTAGTTCTAATAATGTTCTAATTGTTGTACTTTTACCAGATCCATTTGGTCCAATAAAACCAAATATTTCACCTTCTTTAACATCAAAACTTACATCAATTATACCCCTTGATTTGTTGTAATACTTAGTTAAATTTTTAATTTCAATAACATTCATGATTACTTTCCTCCTTTATAATATATTTTTTTCATAATGTCTATGTATTGATTAATTTCACGGGTCCATCTACTATATAATTCCTCACTATAGCCAGTTATTTTTACATTTAATGTTTCCTTATTTGAGTAGCCTTCCATTGTAAGTAGAATCATTTGAATAGCTTTATCTGGATCAATATCACTTCTAAAATTACTTTTATCTATATCACCAAAAATCTTACCATAATTTTGTATTAATAATTGATTATTTTTTTCACCTATTTCACCCTTCATTTTAGATGTATCATCATACATAGCAGTAAGAATAAAATTAAATAAATCAGGATACTTTTTTATCAAATCAAATTTCACTGAAATAATATTACTAAATCTATTGAAAATATCTCTTTCACTTAAATCAATTTTTTCATAAAAATCACTTATGAAAACTTTAATAGAATAATCATATATATATAAGTATAAATCTTTTTTACTTTTAAAGTAATGAAATAATGAGCCTTTTGAAATATCTGCACCAGCTACAATTTCATCTGTAGATGCATTTTTATATGATGCATTTGAAAATATTTTCAGTGCTGAATTTATGATTTTATTTTGCTTTTCTTTACTTAAATTTAAAAACTTGGAGTACATATAATAAATCACCCCCTTTACAAAAAAAATTATATCACTATTGACTATTTTAGTCAATAGTGCTTTTTAAATTATATGATTAGTAAATAAAAATATAATTGATTTAATAAAAATATATTAATATATTACATTAATATGTTAAATTAGTAGCAAAGAACGTTCTAATTGATACTGCATATTATATTAGAGGAGGTAATAAAATGAAAATTCCTATTAATACTACTGCTAATATTACAACTAAGAGAATAAAAAAAAGTTTTACTCATAAAGGAACAAATATAATAAATATAGATATAGAATATCCTAATATTAATTTACCGAAAAGAAAATTTATTCAAATGAAAATAAATGCAAGTTATTTTAAAATTGCAAATAACTTTTATGAATATGCAGTTAATACACTTCTACATAATGCAATGGAACAATATGAAATGTCTAAAAAAGAAGATTATCCATTTAATCCATATGATGTTGTTATGAGATATACAATTACTTTAAATAGTAATTGTACCTTAAGTACATATTTTGATCAATATCAATATACAGGTGGCGCACATGGTAGTACATTAAGATTATCAAGCAGTTATAGTTTACAGACTGGAAATATTATAACACTTAAAAATTTATTTAAAAACAATACAAATTACAAAGACTTAATTATAAAAGAACTTCAAGCTCAAGCTGATCAAAATCTACTTATAAATCCAGGAATATATTTTGATAATTATAAAATACTAATAGAAGAAAATTTTAATGAAGACAGTTTTTATCTATCACAAAAAACCATTGATTTTTACTATGGACAATATGAAATAGCTCCATATTCTACAGGAATTGTTGTTTTTAGTATACCATATCAAAAACTTGCAATTAACAGTCCACAATGTATATTTTAGTATAAATTCTAATTCAAGTATACAAAAACAAGGCAGTTTTCTATCTTGTTTTTGTATGTTTATTTACATAGAATTAATGTATTATTTTCTAATATTTATTTTTTTCATATATTTCTCTTTTTTTCGATTTATTCATTGACATAGTAAAACAATTATGTTATAATTAATTTGCTATATATGGCGGCATAGCTTAGTTGGCTAGAGCGTCCGGTTCATACCCGGAAGGTCACAGGTTCGACTCCCGTTGCCGCTACCATTGGTACAAGTGAGATTACAGAAATGTAGTCTCTCTTCTTTTTTTGTAATGGTCAACAAATGGTCAACAATAGACTTAAAAAGTACTTTATTTCTAATAATTTATATGATATAATATTATTTATTGGGGTGTTTAAATGGATAAGTTTAAAGAATATATTAAATATGTACATACTAAGTTAGAGGAAGATAAAAATGGTTTATTATGTTATTATGAACATTTAAATAAATGTATGGAATTCTATAATGAATATTATTGTGAAATTAGCAATACCTTGAAGGAAAACACTTTTTATAAAGAAAAAGTCTTAAAGATATTTTTTGATAGTAGCATTTTATATTTCACAGAATTATCTAAATCTGTTAGAATAGGAAACTACATATCTGCTAGCTGTATTTTAAGAATATTAGTTGAAAACTATATTTTAATAACATATATACATTCAAGAGAAGAAAAAATATCTAAATATTTCTGGTACTTTCCCTATATTGTAGAGTATATAAAAGCAGGCTCTGATAATTTTTTATCAGATTATAATATAAGTTCACAAGATAAAAAAGAAATTTTAACTAAGTGCTCAGAAATTTTAAAAAGTATGTCAACCGATTATAAAGAATATCTTGGCAAAAACAAGCCTGTTGAAAAATTAATTAACAGAACACGTTATGGATGGGTGTTAGAATTTAAAGATCAACCAAGTTTAAAATTAATTGCTAATTCTGTTTCTCTAGATGAAGAATATGAAGATTTCGAAAAATTAAGCTCATCCGTTCACAGTAATGATACTAACAGAAAAATAATCCAATTAGATATAGAGGATCAAGAATTTGATACTATATATTTTTATACTACTTATATAGAAAAATATTTAGCTTTATATTTGGACATTTATAAAATAGATTCAGAAACAGATTCTGAAATGCAAGATTTTATACATATCATGAAAATTGGTTTTGATGAATTCATTAAAAGCAATGATGCTGATAATAATTCTAATTACTCTAGTTATTATTATGATAATGATAATTATGAGGAAAATTATAAAGATTATGATGATAATTATAATTATCATGAAAATTATTAATAAATACAGTTTAATGACAATTGCAAAAATAAAAAATGCACCTCCAAATGCTAAATATTTCTGTCTAACATTTGGGGTGCAGTTCACACAGTCTTAGACATACTTATGTTTCTTTGTTAGTTAGTGCAGGATTACCATTGGCAGTAATAAGTGAAATGGTTGGTCACAATAATCCAACAACTACATTAAATATATATACTCATTTATTAAATCAAGATAAAACAACTGCCTCAAATATGATCAGTGAAAAGTTTGGAAATTTAAAAAGTAGTAATAATTAAATAAAATATCATAATAGACAAGAAGTAGAAAATTAATTTCTACTTCTTTTTTAAATTTATAATAAGTTTATGTTTTAGTTCCACTTATTTATTAGATAAATATCTATAAAGTTTTATTTGTGTATACCTATTCTAAATAGCAAGGACAAGTTATAAAGTATTATAGTCCCCTTCTATTTTGGGGTTGTATATACCCGATACTGGTAAAATAACAGGGTTTGAGTGGTTATAGTCCCCTTTAATTTTGGGGTTGTCTAATACCAAGATAAACAATCCTTTTAGAGTAGCACTGGTTATAGTCCCCTTCTATTTTGGGGTTGTCTATATAAAAGTTATAGATAGGGTGTGATAGTATGAAGTTATAGTCCCCTTTTATTTTGGGGTTGTCTATATCACAACATACGAACCATACACAGGAGCAGACGTTATAGTCCC
>Ga0209123_1002384_pt1 | contig 16031 bp, 12 predicted proteins | sample BarGraIncu00431A_FD_184500 | JGI IMG/M metagenome (GOLD analysis project Ga0209123, IMG submission 184500) | Arctic peat soil microbial communities from Barrow, Alaska, USA - Barrow Graham LP Incubations 004-31A (SPAdes) (version 2) | ecosystem: Environmental > Terrestrial > Soil > Wetlands >...
CAGTACCTTGTGCACATTCTGCACAATCAGCATAACCACAATAGCCGCATGGCTTCACTCCCATAGGTTTCACTTTCTGCCCCAACAATACCACCAATGCTATCTTATCAATGCAATTGGCATCACGTTGGAAAAATTCCATACCAGATTCCTGAGCAACACGCCGCATCTCTGCTGATAGTTGTTCTTTTTCTTGTCCACTCACAAGCAAGGTCACCAGATTATCAATTCCCTTCCCCTTTGGCGCAGTCCTTGCCGCCACGCACATCATGTCAGCAATCCTCTCTACTGCACGTTCCTCAACTTCTTGGCTATTCATAATCATTATAATTCCCCCATTTATTATTTTACAATATGTATTTACTATAAAGTAAATTACAACTAAACAGATTATGGTTAAAGATTAATCTCTCACTTGCGATACAAGCAATTACTTCTAGGTCAATTTCACTCCTTCTCATTTTTATCAATTATTCCCCGCTGTGAAACAATTCAATCACCAGATATTGCGTTCTTCCAAAGAACATCTTTTCTACTATAATATTAAACGCCAGGACATCTTTCAGCAAGTACGCACTTTATTGTGGCATAGTATCTATTTGTATACTGTATTCACCAATTACCATCTCAATTCTTTGTCACTAGATAATCCGAAGTTGTTTCTCCAACCCACCGTTGACGCAAAAACATTCATAGCTTCTTTAAGAAGCTATGAATGAAACCCTTGGCCGTCGGGTAAGCAAGAGTTGAGTTTTACATATAATGGCCTATAAAAATACTAACGGCACTAGTAAGATTTAATTCTTATCTAGTGGCGTTAGCTCATTACCAGCAATCCTAGTTTTGCGTAAAAGTTAGGCGCCCTAAATTAAAGGGAGCAATTTCTATCGCACAGTTGTACTTTTGCATAACAATCATCATACACTCGATGTGCATGTAGCCGGATACGACACGGAAGGCCACTCCTGACTTACACCTTTGAGAGAATCCCGACAGGCCTCACAAATAGCCATGGATTTAGTGAGTACGCCCTCGGTAGTCCATGATTTTCTCATGCAGCAAAGATTTTTGCAGTGTTTCAGTCCCTGCATATGTCCAGTTTCATGGCAGACTTCTTTAGCGAGTGATTCTAAGCAGCGCAGGCGGGCAGATGAGACCACCGCCCGCGAGCTTAGCGCGGCGCCAAATAAATAAGAATGCCAAATGTCCCCGATATCGTGGCCAACAATCCATATTACTTTATCGCAATGTTGCTGTAAGGCTAGTAATTCTAAGAGGAAATTAACGTCATACTGCCCTGTTGCTGTATCGAACGCTGCTGCAGGAACTTCCATGAGGGCAATTACAGTGCTAATGATGTTAGGAAATGTTTCTTGTAATCGAGCGCAAGCATATTCAGCTTCCACTTTTAGATTTGGTTCATAGTAAATACCTATTGATAAACACATGGTTAGTTACATTTTCCCTTCAGCCATCAATTTGGCTTGAGACAAATTACGAAGGACTATCGCTAAAACAGGGGCCACAATTGCGCCCAGCCCAAGTGCCATGAAAGCCGGTCCCCAAATTGTTGCCGCCGTAGGATCAACTGTTCCATTATATGCTTGAAGTATTTTCCCAAAAGCAATGGGAGCGACAATGGTCATCGAAAAGCCAATTGCCGACTGAATTCCGAGCATCGTCCCGCGTGCTTTCGTTGCTACCATATCAGTAAGACCGGCTTTATATATAGCGGCATCAGATACCACCCAAAATCCAATCCATAAGCCACACAAAACAATAACGATTAGCGATTGACCAATTAAATAGCCAAAAAACAATTCCGCTACGAGACTACAGGTAGAACATAAAATGATGGTCTTCGTCCGCCCTAGCGTGTCAGCAACCTTACCCATAATCCAAACTGCCGGAGCACCTGACAAAGTGATACAGGCCGCTAGGAGTCCCCCCCATTTTACAGCTGCATCAGTATCCATTCCCGATGCGCTACCGCAGGCAACCATGAAAGGCCCAATCCAGCCCCAGAATGCATATAATTCCCACATGTGCCCCATATACGAGCCGGTCATAACGGCAGGGCCACTATAACCTCCTTCCGGTGCTGGCAATGGCACCGCGGGAGCCCCATCATATTGAGGACAAACAACCGTTTTCTCCTGAACGAACAAAAAAATTAGAATAGCTGCCAAAAATACAGGAACCGAAGTCCAAAGCATCCCCATCCGCCAACCATAACTTGCTGCAATTGGGGCGGCAATAAAGTAGCCACCAGCTGAAGCTGCCGTAAGTGCTCCCGTATATGCACCAATGGCTCCGCCACGTTCGTTCGGAGGGAACCAGTTGGCAATCAAAGCCATTCCAGGTACGTAAATGGCCCCAGCGGCACAACCTGTCAAAAGCCGCATAATGAGTACAGTGACTTTGTCCTGAGCAACAAATACAAATGCAGTTGAAAAAGTAGCTGTCAGTAAGGTCGCAAACAGTAAAACTTTTTTCAGCCCAATTTTATCAGCAAGCCAACCGGTAATTAAAACCACTATTACATAACCAGTCTGAAAAGCAGCGATAATATGGCCGGTGTCCACTGCGGTAAGTTGATATTCTTTAGATATATATGTAAGAACGGCAGAAAAATTGTACCATGGTAGATAACTAATAATCATCGCAACTGACATCCAAAGTAAAATTTGGTGTTTCTTTTGCATGTTTCTTTACACTCCCATAATTTGTGGCATCGTCGAATCAGATAAACTTAATCAGGCAGGTGCTTGTATAAGTACCTACCTGACTGACTATCTATCTAATAACTTGTAATCCCCTGGGCTTCTTCTATGTTAATGAACTCAGGCTTTTTCTAGAGGTTTTCCTCTGCAATTGCATTGAAGAATCGATCTATTGTTGCCTTGGGTGGTGGGCTCGTAACTAAACTAACTAGGACAGTGACAATAAAATTCACTGTGAGCGCTACACATCCGACGTTGAATCCCATAAAAGGATCCATCTTGTTAAACGTCAGAAATGCTACAATACCAATACCGACAAAAATACCGGATAACACTCCAATCTTAGTCGCACCACGCCAAAGAAGAGCTAAGACCACTGCAGGGAAGAACTGAGAAACCCCATTGTAACCCATCAAGAGTAAGTTTACTAACATTTGCGGAGCAAAGATTGCTAATGATAAAGCAATCGCAGTAATAAATATGACGACAAATCGGGCCATTAATGTAACACTTTTTTCGCTAGCATCAGGCTTAATCATATCCTGGTACACATTCTTGGCAATTAGAGTCGATGCACTAATCAGAATGACCGCCGATGGAACCATTGCAGTGATAGCACCGGTCGCGCCGATAAAGCCTACAAACCAAGCGGGATATGTCTGTTTAACCAGTGTGAGAAATGCCAAATCGCCATTCGCCAAACCAGGGATTGTTAGCAGACATACAAACCCCACTATGAAAAATAATACGTTGCTCAATTGATAAATTGGTAAGAATATTGCATTGATTTTAAGGCTATCACCATGTTTAGCACTATAAACTGAGCCAAAAAATTGCGGCCACATATAAAACCCACATGCAGTTAGAATCAGTGTTGATATAAACCATTGAACATCCATTGTGGCTGTGTTGCCTGGTAAAGTCATATAGTGCGGGTACTGTGCGGCCACCTTGGCAAACACTTCGGTAATTCCGCCGTGATATATATACGGGAGGCCGAAACCTACGACGATTACAGAGATAATCATCATCACGTCTTTTATTACGCTTGTCCAAGCCGCGCCTTTAATTCCGCTGGTAAACACAAATATAGCTACCATCGCAAAAGAGATAATCATTGCTGCTGCTCGACCGATAGCACCATAGGATATCGTTTCAACAATGATGCCCAGACCTGTCAATTGCAACTGCAAATACGGTATCATAAAAGCTACGCCGATAATTGTTGTGGCGGCAGCCACCAATTTACTATCATAACGGGCTAAGAAAAAATCAGGCTGAGATACGAGCTTTAATTTCTTCCCTGCACGCCAAATCGGAGGAAGCAGAAAATAAGACATGATATAGGCCAACGTACCATATGCTAATATGTAGTATGTAGGAGCACCTTTGGAATAAATCCAGCCTGGCACGCCCAAAAATACAAACGTTGTATATAATTCGCCTGACATCAGCAACCAGACAAAAAACGCCCCGAATTTCCGGCCGCCAACCGACCACTGTTCGAGATTCATTTTCTGTTTGTGTCCAGCAAGCAACCCGATGCATGTACAAAGCAAAACCGCACCAAAAATCCATGATAAAGCAATCGTTGCATTACTCATACGTTTAAGCCCCTTTCAACCTTACTGTGATCGGACATTCGGGACAGTTTTTGCTGGCGCTTTTCATACAGATACGCCGAGCCCATCCATACTGGTGTTAGCATTACATTAACAAAAATCCACCAGAGTAAAAACGGCATACCCCAAATAAATGGTTCGGACCGGTTGACAAAAGGTACCCCAACAATAAGTGCTGTACAAGGAATCGCGGCAAGCAGCAATGGGATCAGTTTTCTTTTTGTCATGTGGATTAATACCTCCCTTATTTCTACAACCTAAATAGATTTGCTTAGACCTAACGCCAATACCATATTACCTAAAATGGCCTCCTCCATCTTGGCAATCAAAACAGAATCCTCTGAAGTATGACAATATTTTTCTTCTGAAGGTGAAAAAATAATAACCTTACTGCCTCGAGATCTAAAATGTCCGCCGTCGGTCGCAAATTGACAGATATCAATTTCAACTTCGTGTTGAAAAGCTTTTTCTAAGATAGCTTGCGCATGAAGTACATCAGAATCATGGGGAGGAGTGGCAAAACTCGGTTCTCCAGCTAAAGCTCTGCCCTTATGCCCTGTATAGCAGGTGACATCACGCATTTTTAATTCAATCTCAGCAAGCACTCCTGGTTGTAAACATTTGTTGACCAGTTCTTTTAACAGTCCCTGAATTTCTTCCTCCGTTTCAATAGGGATGTTCCGCCAATCGAGTGATAACACAACTTCTCCTGGAGTGACATTACTACTTGTTTGGTCAGTCATGTACAGTGTAGGTGCCACTGATGAAACACCGAAGAAGGAATCGCTTTTTAATAATAAGGATTCCAAGGATAGCAATATCCTGGCTGCCGAATAATGAGGATTAATACCGCGATTCGGGGCGCTAGCATGGGTTGACTTGCCTTCAAGGTGTATATCAAATTGCATTCTACCTCGGTGTCCAACCTTGATCTGGTTGTCAGATGCTTCTCCTAACACGACAATATCTGTAGATAATTTAGGGGCAAGGAAGGTACTACCGAAACCACTTGTTTCTTCGTGGACAACTCCTACAACATAAACATCTCCCTGTGGTAACAATCCCGCTTGCTTTAATGCAGCTGCAGCAATGATTTGGCAGGCAAAAGCACCTTTTGTATCACTTGCGCCCAACCCCCATAATGTACCGTCGGAAACGTCCCCGGCGAAAGGATGATGCTTCCATCGTGACAACTCTCCGCAGTCAACTGTATCAAGGTGGCAGTTAAACATGATTGAGCGCCCACCACCAGTGCCCTTGATCAGCCCTATTACGTTTCCTGCTTCATCAACCGTTATTTTATCATAGGATAATGCTTGCATGGTTGCACCAACTAGTTCCGCCATTTCCTTTTCCTCACCTGACAGGCTCCGGATTCGAATCATTTTTTGGGCCAGTTGAATGGCATCTTGTAGTTTTGCATTTGCAATTATGGCTAATTTTTCGTATTCCATGGTTGCCTCCAATTACACTTTTTCCAGTGCTTTTCTGAAATCTTCAATGATATCCTTACTATATTCAATACCCGTTGAGACCCGGATCAGTCCATCACCAACACCATAGTGATTGCGATCTGCCAGGGGAATTGCCCTATGAGATGTCTTGCCAGGATGAGAAGTCGTTGTTGACACTCCTGCCAAACTGGGCACTAGTTCAGTCATCTCCAGACTGTCAATGAGCACTTGCGCGCCTTTAAGGCCGCCATCCACTGTAAAACTCAACATTCCCCCATAACCATGCTCCAGCATTCTGTTTGCGATTCCATAAGTCGGTGAACTTTCCAGCCCGGGGTAGTGTACAGCGGTAATTTTCGGATGTCCAGCCAAGAAGTTAGCTAACGATAATGCATTTGCTGAATGCCTTTCCATCCGAAGAGCCAACGTCCTTAAACCTCTTAAAATTAACCAGGCATCAAAAGGACTGAGGGTCGGTCCATAGGTTGTCCCAACACTTTTAACTTTTTTGATGAATTCCGAGTTAGATACGACGATTCCTGCCGTGACATCACTGTGACCATTAAGATATTTAGTTGCGCTGTAAATGACAACATCTGCTCCGTATTCCAGAGGACGACAAATAACTGGCGATGCAAAGGTGTTATCCACGTAAACCTTGACATGAGTACCTTTCGCAATCTGTACAATCCCTGTGATGTCCATAACTTCCATCGTCGGATTGCAAATCGTTTCAAAGTAAAGCACCTTAGTATTTGCTTGCATAGCTTTCGTCACAGCATTCAGATCATTGAAATCAACAAAAGTTGTCTCAATTCCAAATTTGCTAAGCTCATTTTTCAACAGAGAATAGGTGCCTCCATAAAGTATGCTATGAGCAACAACGTGATCACCTTGTTTAAGTTCAGCCAGCAATGAAATGCTAATAGCGGCCATCCCTGAGGCATAGGCTGCTGCACTTTCTCCACCATCCAGTGTACTTATCGCTTCTTCCAATTGCATCACATTCGGATTTGAAATTCTCGAATAAACAAATCCCTGTTCACGGCCCTCGTAGATATCATCAATTTGACTCAGATGATCAAAGCTCCAAACCGACGATGCAAAAATAGGCGCAACCTTTGATGTAGAAACGGACTGGGGCATTTTTTCCCCAGCGTGGACAATAGCTGTTTGAATGTTATTTTTTTTCATAATAGTGAACACCTCCATTTATTTCGGTTGCAAGAATCATGCCATTTCTTCACAAACAATAATGATATGATCACAGATCGCAGTTCAACCCTTGCCCAATCTAGCTTTTTTGTATTTATATGTTTTTTTGTTGCATCTAGCTTCAAGCTATCATGAGTATACATCTATTGGTACTTTAAACTTGGTCAAAAATTGGAACATTTTTATACCAAAAACAACAAACCACTGGTTTATCTATAAACCAGTGGTTTGTTTTTAATTCACTTGATAAAGAAATATCCTCTATATCTCTATTTTTAAAATCTTGAGTTTTTTCATCCTATTGAGCAACAAAGTATGTGTCACCCCTAAAGCCCTTGCGGCACCGCGAATTGTTGAGTATTGTGACAATGCGGTAGAGATTACTTTTCTTTCCGTTTCTTCTACAGCCTCTTTCAGCTCTATAACTGGCTTAACCTGTGAGGGTAAAGCCAAATTTGTGTTGGCAGTGCGGAATTTGATATGCTCTTCCTCAATAAGAATAAACATTTGTCCGGCTGCATTATTTTGCGCTAAGTAAACAGCTCTCTCAATAACATTTGATAACTCCCTCACATTACCGGGCCATTCATAGTTTAATAACTTTCTGATAGATTGATCTGAAATCGTCACCCGTTTTTTTATCTTAGCACCGATTGTGCTGCAATAATGTTGCACAAGTAAGACGACATCCTCAATATGTTCTCGCAACGGGGGAATAACTAAAGGAATCACATGTAAACGATAATATAAATCTTCTCGGAATTGTCCTGTTTCTATCATATTCTCCAGATTCCGATTGGTGGCAGCAACGATTCTCACATCAACCGGAATTTCACGTTGCCCCCCAATCCTCCGTACTGTACCCTCTTGCAGTACCCGCAATAGCTTTGCTTGAACTAGAGGAGGTAATTCAGCCACTTCGTCAAGGAATAACGTCCCGCCATGTGCCAATTCGAATAATCCCTGTTTACCACCACGTTTGGCCCCTGTAAATGCACCTTCATCGTAACCGAACAGTTCACTTTCAACCAGGGCATCAGGAATAGCTGCGCAATTAATCGGAACAAAGGGCTGAGCATTCCTTGGACTAGCGAAATGTATAGACCGTGCAAACATTTCCTTACCAGTACCGCTCTCCCCTCTGATTAAAACGGTGGGATCATGGTAAGCAATGTTTTTAGCTAATTCAATGATATCCGACATCGCCGGACTACTGGTAATAATGTCGTCAAAAGTGATATTTCGAGCTTGGGTCACCGAATAAAGCATTTTACGGACTTCACTCATATCGCTGATCGTAATAATTAGACATTGTGCCATGTTTGCTTCATTTTTGACAGTCTTGATGTTGACCAGCACATGACACATTCCTCCATTATGCTCATAAAGAAGGCTATGATTTTTTAATCCTTTCCCGCCTTGAAAGGCCTTTTCAATTAAATCATTGATTGGCATGATCAGGCTAATCATCTTCCCTTCCAAAGGCTCTCTTTCCCTTAGAATCTTCATCGCGGTAGCATTTGCTAGTCGGATTAACCCATTTTTTTCTACAACCAATATGCCAAGGCTGGAAAACTGTAAAATGACATCGATAAGTTGCTCGCGCTCTTCAAAGGCGATTAGACCAATATCCGTCAAACCTAAAACTCCGTGGATGTTACAAATTATTGCCTTCATCTCATCCCACACCTCAAGAATAACTGCATCAAATTTAATATAGATGACATGCGTATATACTTCCATCCAAATAATGTTGACATTAAACGTAACAAAAATTTTCAATATATCAAAGGTCATAAAAGGTCGATCAATCGTCCGAATCTCTACGCGTCTAATTTTGTCCCTTTCTTCTATCCTCAACACAACTTTCCCCCAACCGCAAATCGCCTCAATAATAAGTTCAGATACGTTCTGCCTATTTAGTAATCCGATTGTTTTTCATCTTCTACTAATTTATCAAGGCGTTTTTAAAAATTACGTACATTAATTTCTGCTCCAGCATGAAAACTCACCTGTCATCGATACTTAATCCGAATACGAGCAATAGCGGCCCCCCTTAAAATATGGATTCTGATGCAAAAATTAAAGCATGCTGTAATTTTACCACAAACTTGAAATTTGAGGTAAAGAGAATGTCATATAATTTATTTAAATGGAAATAATTCGAGTCTAGCATTATCTGCTTTGCGTCCACTGGTACCTAAGGCATCGACTCACATACAAAATTATAGACTAAACTATAGAAAAATACAGTAATCCTGTAGTATTTCCACCTTGTCGTTAGGGCAAAGCACATAATGATCAAGAACCATAACAACTTTATCCGAATCAAAAACGCTTTTCCCATTCATTTTTTTAAACAAATCCAGCGTAAGCGGCCCTGAGCCATCTGTAGCCATCGCTACATCAACGGTTGCTATAATATTGTCACCAGCATGCACTGGTTTGCCAGCATGAGCAGAAAATACCTTCTCAACTATCGTTGACCGGCCATGTCATTACCTCCTGACCTCATTTCCTCGATTACACTATTTTCAATCAGTCATCATAATTCTTTAGATATCCTAACTGGAGGGCCTCATTAGGGAGTTCGCCTTCCCAGAGCGCGACTACCAGCGAAGCAATCCGTTACCAATCACATTAGTTGAAGTACGGCCCATATCCAGAATACGGTCAATTCCCATAATCATAAACAGTCCTTCCATCGGTAAAATGCTATCACACCAAATGAAAGGCCCATAAATGCTGCACCAGGCACCCCAGCAGACCCTTTTTGTACAATTGCCATGGTAACAAGCATCATACATAATTGCTCGAGACTTGATGTTACTGTAGAGAACTGTTTAATTTGCACTTTTGGTTTTTGATCAAGAGGACCTTTTATTACACAGGCTATGACAGTGGCTTGATGCACGTCCATTCCACAACAACATTCACGCATGGCTTCCATTTGGCATTTCTCCTTTCTAAGCAGGGCACAACTGCCTGATCCTAATGCAATTTGATATTTGTGCTCGAAGCGACACTACGTTGTGCTCAAAAGCAGTTGTAATCAGTTTCTGAAACGGGCTCATGGCCCACAAAGTAACAATTTATCTGTCCTGCTTATTATTATTATTGCCAAATTTAGTAGCGTTTCTGTTGTGATAGCCGAAGCCTATTTTCATTCAACGTTGTGCTGCGTTAGCGGCATGGGGGTTTGTGATAACCTAAAAAAACCGGTTGGGGATTTTTATCCACCCCAACCGGTTCATTTCATTACTTATTCAATTGCACACTGCTACCTCTCAGTACTAGGGGGCAACTCTATTACCTCACTATTATTCCTTAAATTTTCAACAAAGTGCCGTCCCTCTGAACTATGACATAACTTTGACTATGTTACCAAGAATACATCGGATTCTGTACACAAAATTTGCCGCCACTAATTTCTATTGAATTGCCAGTAATATACCTTGCGGAATCTGAGGCTAAAAATACCAAGGTATCGGCGATGTCTTCTGGCTCGCCCAGGCGGTTTAGAGCAATCTGCTCAGTCAAAAACTTGCTTTTCGTAGCAATGATCGGTTCAGTCATTTCGCTCCTAATCATTCCGGGAATGTAGGCGACAACGCGGATGTGAAACGGTGCCAGTTCCGCAGCTGAGGTACGCGTAAAACTGGATATCGCAGCCTTAGTTGCTGCATAAGCGCTGCTCCCCGCCGACGGTAGAATCGATGCGAATGAGGACGCGTTAAGAATTACGCCTTTGCCTTGTTTTTTCATAAAGCCGGCCGCGATTCTCGTCCCGATGAACACAGATTTTACATTGATGCGAAAGGTCTCATCCCATTCCTCTTCCGTTATGTCCAATACCGTTCGCTGGGGATAAATTCCGGCATTGTTAATCCATACGTCAATCTTGCCATATTCTTGGCCCACCTTGTTAGCAAAAGTCGTTATCTCAGCTGAGTTCCCGGCATCGGCAGCACCACCAATCACATCATAACCCTGATCCTTAAACTCTTGTACTGCACTATCAATTTTCGCTTTAGTGCGACCACAAATAGCCACCTGACAACCTTCCTTCAAAAACGACAACGCACTTGCTTTACCGATGCCGGTTGCCCCGCCTGTGATAAGAACTACTTTTCCCATTAATCCGAGATCCATATTCATCCTCCTTCGTTATTGTTAATTTATAATAATACTTTTCGTATTGGTCCCTGACATGCTCTTTATCTTTGTCTACTTAGCTAATAATGGTTGACTGACACCATCTATCCCAACTAAACCAAGGATAGTGAGAAAGGCTCTTTGTGGTCCTTTATATGCATCTGTAGGGTCAAACCACTCGTCAAGGGAATGTCCGCAGCCGTCGTCCCCCCCAGCGCCAATTGTAATAGCCGGAATTTTTAGACTAATTGGCAAGTTGGCATCCGTGCTACTTGCTTCACGCAATACAGGTTCCCCACCAGTATTTTCAATTGCAGCCCAAGCAGCTTGGACTATTGACGATTCTACCTCTTGCATTCCTGCAGGGCGATCACCAACAAGCTTAATTTCAACCTTCATCAGGTCACTGACCCAACGGGCATTCTCTACAGTTGCTGCTTGCTTAACAATATCCAATACCTTATCCTCGAGTACCCCCAATTCTTCCGGGCTATTCGAACGCAGGTCCACTAGCATACTGGCTTCGTAAGCGATCGAGTTAACAGAAGTGCCGCCTTTAATGACTCCAACAGTAAAGGTTGTTTTCGGATTCTTAGGTGTCTCCAAGTCCGCAATCTGGCTAATAGCACGCCCTAAAGCATGAATAGCACTAGGAAGGCCAAACGCATTGAAACTGTGACCACCCGGCCCCTTATAGGTGATTTCAAAACGGCGGCTACCTGTAGCCAAATAAGTAATATTATTTGCTCTAGGACCGTCCAGCGAAATAAATCCATGGATATCTTTATTATCACGGAAGATTGCCTTGACGCCTCGTAAATCGCCTAACCCTTCCTCTCCAACATTACCGCAAAATATTATGTCGCCAATTGTTCGAATATCAGTCTCATTAAATGCTCTGATAATAGACAAAATAGCTGCTAATCCGCGAGAATCATCACTGATTCCAGGAGCATAAAGTTTGCCTTCTTTCTCTCTGACCATCGTATCTGTACCTGCAGGAAAAACGGTATCCAAATGCGCGGCTATCAATATTTTCGGCCCATTGCCTGTCCCTGGTCTAATGCCAAAGACATTACCTTCGCTGTCCATCCTTGCATCTTGCAAGCCTAATGATTTCAGTAGTTTCAAATATTCCTCTGCACGCATCTGCTCCTCAAAAGGCGGAGCAGAAATCCCACAGATTGCCTTTTGATCGGCTATCGTTTTATCTTGATCGGTCTTGATAAATTCCAAGCCTTGTTGTACGGCAGTATTGGCGATAATACGAGTGTAGACGTTCTTCACAATAGACAACCCCTTTTTATGATTTTATTTTCGAAACCTTATTCATCAGAACAACCTTACATTAGTACTAAAATAAGCGAGAGTCACTTTACTACAATCTTCCATACTTCTCCTCAAAATCCTCCCTTATTTCCCACTATTTATATATTTTGATAGGAAAAAAGTCTCTTCACAGTATTACACAACGAGAATTGTATACGAACATTGAGTACATTCTTTAGTGATAATCCCGATATGAATCCACATATAGGTTACCATCGGTCCCTAACGCAGTAAAAGACACATCTTGAATATTTTCAATTCCTCTTTCCTTAAGTTTTATATTGAGCCATTCATTACTTAACTCTTTGCGTCGAAAATATACCTGACTATTTCCACTTTCTCCAACTGTTAATCATTAATGTCAATTTATTGACTAGCCGTCTTCCCTCCTGGTAAATTATTTCTTTATTCTTAAATAAATATTTTCCAACAATAAAATTCGACACATTATGCGCAGATATTTGTTTATAATGATAAATATATATCTATAAAGGAAGATTTTTGTCGCAAAATTTCACAATGTAAGATCGAGATATTACGAAAAATAATATCCAAAATAGCACTCGAAAAAAGCTTACTATATCCCGTGATATTTTCTTCAAGGATGGAGTAAAATTAAAATGAATTTAGAAAGGTATATTGGAAATAAAAGCGAATTTTCACTTGAACATCGAGCCTTAAATATAGTATTAGTATTTTCACTGTTGTTAGCGTTGTTAACTACTATGTCTAATTATGTGTTTGACCTTGGAATATTAATAACAGCCATACCTGAGATTTGCGGTGTATTTGTTCTGATTTTGTACTACAACTCACTTATAAAAAAAAGATATTGGGTTCCAATCGGTTGTTATATTTTTATGTTAATGTTCATTGCTCTTCCGGCTTTGTGGATCTACAATGGGGGTCTATTAGGTTGTACCCCATTTTATGTCCTAATATTTTCTACAGCGATTACTGTTTTATTGCGTGGTTTTCCAAGAATCGTCACAATTGGCTGCGTGATAATGATCACATCTTTTTTAATTCTGATTGAATATAGGAATCCCTCATTAATCGTTGGATATAAGTCTGAGTTTGATCGCTATGCCGACATGTCTTTTGGGTTATTGCTTACCTTAATTACCAATACAGCGCTATTCATAACAATAGCTACTCACTATCTCAATGAACATAAAAGAGCAAATATATATTTGGCAGAAATAGAGAAGCAAAAAATTGACTCGCTTAACGAACAATTTGTTCGAGTATTTAATGTTAGCCCCGCATTAATGGCAATATGTCGAGCAAAAGACTTAGTTTATGTTAGCGCGAATGATGCTTGGCTTGATTGTCTTGGCTTTCAACGCAGTGAAGTGATTGGTCATTCCGAGAAAGATTTAAACACCTTAGTCGTGCTAGAAAATCGAATAAATATAAGGGAAGTCGCTTTAGGAAAGCCAGAAGAATGTCAAATGCGGACAAAACAAGGGGAGATCCGTTATTGGATGGTATCAAAAGCCCAGCTTCAATTTGGTGGTGAAAAATGTATCTTATTAGCCTCAACTGATGAAACAATGTCTAAGCAGTTGGAAAAAGAATTCATCCGTTTAGATCGGTTAAATTTAGTAGGTGAAATGGCAGCCAGTCTTGCACACGAAATAAGAAATCCATTAACTACAGTGCGAGGTTTTTTACAGTTATTCCAAAGAAGAAAACAATACTTTTCAGACAAAGAAAATATCGATTTAATGCTTACAGAATTAGATCGAACCAACGCCATAATTACTGAATTTTTGTCTTTAGCGAAAGATAAAAAGATTAGTCTAAAATCTCATTGTCTCAACAAAATTATTGCTGAACTATACCAGCTAATTTATGCAACTTCAGTTTCGGAAGGTGTCGAAATAGTTCTTGAGCAAAATAATATCCCCCACGTATTAGTTGATGAAAATGAAATTAGACAACTCATTCTAAATCTTACACAAAATGCAAGAGAAGCTCTTGTCGAAGGTGGTAAAATAATTATAAGCACATATTTGCTTAATAACGAAGTTATCTTGACGGTCAAAGATACTGGTAAAGGTATCTTGCCCGATATTTTAGAAAAATTGGGTACTCCTTTTCTTACTACAAAGGACAATGGAACTGGCATGGGGCTTGCTGTATGCTACAAAATCGTTGAAAGAAATAATGCTAAAATTGAGGTAGGTACTAATTCGACGGGAACGATATTTTCCATTAAGTTCAATACAATAAATACACAAATGAAATTACCCTAACTTCAACTTAGCTTTATCAATCAAAAAAGCCTTTAACCAATTGGTTAAAGGCTTGATCTTTTTATAGAATGACATAGCAAGAACTATTTCCCTCTTATAAATAATACGTTTTACCCTGACGAATCGTACTATGGTTCAGAAATGTTATGAAAACCCCCAACAAGCCTCCAATAATATATACTGCTTTACTTTTTTCCGTATCATTCTATTTATAATCCTGAACATGCACTTAAGTCACCAAACTGAATATAAAGTATTATACTGTGGTCGACCAGTATGTACCGAATCTTTTAAGGAAGTGACGAACATGTCTTGGGAAAATATACCACTTTTAATTATTCTAGTACTTTCAGTACTAGGTCATAACCAATCTGTTGCCGTGGCTACTGGATTTCTCTTACTTATCAAACTAATTGGGTTGAATAGTTGGTTACCGATAGTAGAAAACCATGGTATAAATATTGGTATTACCATTTTAACTATTGCCATTTTAACACCAATTGCAACAGGTCGTATTTCTATGAATGACATAATTATTGCCTTAAAATCACCAGTCGGAATAATTGCTCTTGCTTCTGGGCTTTTTGTCGCTTGGACTGCCGGACGCGGCCTTTTGTTCATAAATTCTTCCCCAGAGATGATCAGTACTATCGTTTTAGGTACAGTTATAGGAGTATGTTTCTTACAAGGTGTGGCAATCGGACCACTTATTGCTGGTGGTTTGGTTTCTCTAGCAATCACATTCCTAAATTTTTTTAAATAGTATTTGCCAAACTGGTATATGATTATTCAATTTAGCAGGTGTTTAGTTATTTGTTGACAAAAATTCAAGCTCGTTAAACTAGCTATTTTCTAGTTGCGCGCCAACGCAAAAAGAATCTCACCTTCTGCAACTTTTTCATCATCCACAAAAGCTTCTGCCCATATTTTTGCCATATTACTGCGCAGACGAATTACTTCCGCAACCATCCGCAGCTGATCTCCAGGCATTACATTCTTTATAAATCTTGCTTTTTCAATTCCAACAGTATATGCCATAGTACCTCTATGTTCATCGGGGTAAAGCATTGCAATTCCGCCAACTTGAGACATTGCTTCCAAAATGAGTACTGCAGGCATCACTGGTTGTCCTGGAAAATGTCCATTAAAAAATGGTTCGTTAATAGTAACATTTTTTATGCCTACTGCACGCTTCATCGGTTCAATTTCAATAATACGGTCAACCAATAAAAAAGGATATCTGTGTATAATTATCTTTTGTATCTCACTTAT
>Ga0209123_1002386_pt1 | contig 16022 bp, 17 predicted proteins | sample BarGraIncu00431A_FD_184500 | JGI IMG/M metagenome (GOLD analysis project Ga0209123, IMG submission 184500) | Arctic peat soil microbial communities from Barrow, Alaska, USA - Barrow Graham LP Incubations 004-31A (SPAdes) (version 2) | ecosystem: Environmental > Terrestrial > Soil > Wetlands >...
ATCTTGTTATCGAGTATTGTAATGTGTATGGGCTTTGTAGGCATTTTCCGCATCTACGTAATAGTGGCCAATACGCCCTTACTACATTGGGCAAGCCTGGTGGTGGGTATTGCCGCCTTCTTGTCGTTGTTTATTGCTGCCGTCTACATGATAAAAGTAAAAAACATAAAACGAATGATGGCCTACTCCAGTGTAGAACACATGGGGTTGGTGATGTTAGGTATGGCTGCAGGTGGAATAGGATATTATGCCGCCGTTCTGCACATAGTATTGCACGCTTTCGTTAAGTCAAGCTTATTCTTTCAATACAATCAATTATACAAAGTATTCAAGAACAAGAATATTTATCATTTGGGTAACTACTTTAAATACAATACTACGGGAGCAATGGTCGTGCTTTTTGCCTTTATAAGCGTAACTGCTATGCCACCGTCAGGAATGTTTGTGAGTGAGTTTCTTATCTTTCGCTCGATGTTCGAGGCCAATCAACTATTATTACTAATCGTTGTTTTACTGCTACTTACGCTTATTATCTGGGCATTTGCCAAAAGTATATTCAAGATATTGTTTATACCGGCAGTTAACTTCGACGAAAGTACAGTGCCGGTCATCAGCCCATGGAGATCTACATCACAATTCATCTTATTGGGTGGAGCTGCCTATCTGGGGTTAAATCCACCAATGATTTTTGTAGATTTAATAAAAACCAGCATTGCTCTTTTACCACATTGATGTTCGGGGACAACATGTTAAACAACTATATTCTAACAGAATAAATCTGCAACCTGCCTACTGCAGACAAGCTCGTAACTAAACACTTGTAACTATTTATGAACTACATCAGCATAAAAAATAATCAGACCATTTTGCTTTCAGATATTCCGGAAAGTAACTATGAATCTTTTTTCGACATGAACTTCGAGTTGATTTCAGGTCATCCGGCGAGACATTGTGTAAATTATTTCGGATATAAAGCGGGCAATAACGTAAAACTTATTTGCTGTATTGCCGACGATACTATGCACGAGATATTAGTATCGACCTGTTTGGTACACAAAACACATGAATTGGAATCGTTCAGTAAAGAGCTGCTGTGCTTTGAAAAGTTTGAACGCGAAATTCATGAAAATTTTGGCATAAATTATATCGACCACCCCTGGTTGAAACCGGTTCGATACGCCAACAATCGTGATGATAAATCGCAAACCATTGCCAACTATCCTTTCTTTGCTATCGACAGCGAAGAACTGCATGAAGTAGGCGTTGGTCCGATACATGCCGGAATTATTGAGCCTGGTCATTTTCGGTTTATATGCAATGGGGAACAAATCCTGCACCTCGAAATCCAGTTAGGATATCAACACCGTGGTGTAGAGCAACTTTTTATCAAAAACAAGAAATTACTTCAACGTGCCACCTTGGCAGAAGATATTGCAGGCGATACTGTAGTGGGTCATGGTGTTACTTTCGCCCACGTTTGGGAGAGTTTATGTGGCTACGAAGCTCCCCGCGATATAGAATTCTCACGTACTCTGGCATTGGAACTGGAACGAATAGCTGTGCATGTCGGCGACTTGAGTGGTGCTTGTACAGATATTGCTTATCAACTTGGTAGTGCCGTGTTTGGCCGGTTACGAACTCCTATCATCAATTTTTTACAAGAATGGTGCGGAAACAGAATCGCAAAGGGACTAATCAGGCCGGGGCGCAACCAATTCCCCTTCACGCCTGCATTGGGCGAACGATTGAAGCATGTGTTGGATGTATTCGAGCCTGAATTTAACGAAATGGCAGAAAAACTATTTTCACTATCCAGTGCTTTGTCCCGTTTCGAACGAACCGGCCTCGTTTCGAACGAAGATGCTACAAAAATAGGTGTTGTAGGCATGGCAGCACGCATGACCAATTTAAATAGAGACATACGCAGTTCCCATCCCTTTAGCCTTTATACAGAATTAACCCACCAACCAATTTTGAAACGTCACGGTGATGTATATTCAAGGGTTCAAATCAGGAGAAAAGAAGTGGAGCAATCATTACAATACATCCGTACACTAATTGCCAATATCCCTATTCCAACCGAAAACAATAGTATAACGAATGTTCCGAAACCGGGCTCATTCTGCTTATCGTTGGTTGAAGGATGGCGTGGTGAAATTTGCCATTGTGCGCTCACGGATAAGAAAGGAGATTTGATGATTTATAAAATAAAAGATCCGTCGTTTCACAATTGGCTGGCTTTGGCGCTATGCGTAAGAAACAACGAAATATCAGATTTTCCAATTTGTAATAAAAGTTTCAATCTATCGTATTCAGGTCACGATCTTTAATTAATGGAACCTCATTAGCATATTATCCAATTAGCACATTAACCCTATGTTAGAAAATTTAAAAATAGTATTCCATCAAGGAAAACAATATATACCTGACCCAACAACAGTTAAAATACCGGGTATTTTCAGAGGGCGTCCTGTTATTAGCCTTGAAAAAGTAAATGAAGTGGAACTAATAGAGTTGTGTCCCACCAATGCCATTTCGAGCCAGCCCATTCAAATCGATTTGGGCAAATGCACATTTTGTGGTGAATGTGCCATGCGTTTTCCGGAAAAAATATCCTTTACCAAAGAATATAAAATTGCAAGTAATGAACGGGAACGTCTAATCGTAACAGAAGGCGAAGATAAACCTATCGAAGTAAATCCTGACACAGTGCAAAAGGAGATACATCGCGTTTTTGGTAAGTCGCTGAAGTTAAGGCAAGTCTCGGCAGGTGGCGATAACAGTTGCGAGATGGAGCTAAATGCAGCTAACAATGTACAGTTCGATATAAGTCGCTACGGAATTGATTTTGTGGCTTCACCCCGCCATGCCGATGGAATTGTCATTACCGGACCAATTACCAAAAATATGGCCGAAGCAGTGCAAATATGCTACGATGCTATACCCGAACCAAAAATTATTGTGTTGGTTGGTACCGATGCTATCAGTGGTGGAATATTTGCCAACAGTTCTGCTATCGACCGTAGTTTTCTGGATAAATATCATGTAGATCTTTATATCCCCGGCAATCCTGCTCATCCGCTATCCATCGTCAATGGATTGTTGGATTTAACCCGAAAACTGAAATGACCTTCAATTCAATTGCAATGCCAAGCTGCAAATAAACTGTAACGAATAAGACATTTATAGACTATCGTTCATTGTGAGCTATTTAGCATATTAAATATATACATTTACGATATAATTGATAACAATTGAATTTATTTTGTATTTTTGCAACATACAATACAATAGACATTCATGCATAAGTTTCTTCGTATAGTCCTAAGTATCATTATTGGTCTCAATCTGTACGGTTGCTCGCTAACACCCAACGAGCTAAAAACAGCCGAAAAACTGATTGAAACTGCTCCCGATTCGGCTCTACATATTCTACAACACGTATCGCTGAACGAGCATAAATCCGACTCCTATCGGGCATTGTACGGCATGCTGATGGCTCGTGTATTGGATAAAAAAACACTTTTGCCTGAACCCGACTCACTACTGGACTTCTCGATTGATTACTACCAACGTCATCCCGAAAACGACTATCTGTCAACTTGCTATTTGCTCAGAGGAAGAATGTATAAGAATGCATTACAGTACGAGCAAGCCATGAACTATTACCTCAAAGCACAGGATGCCGTTAAGGATAAAGAAAATTATCTATTGCTGGGTAGGATTAATTCCGATTTAGGCGATATATACAATGTGCAGTGCGACTATACCTTGGCACGAAAAAAATATGTGATTGCCCATGGCTATTTTTTCAGGATCAAAGACCAGCAGCAAGCCTTTTACTCGCTTATGAACATTGGCCGAACTTATCACGTGGCCAAAGATTACAATAGTGCACAAGTGTATTACAACAAGCTGTATCGCTTTGCCGCAGACTCTATTCAACAAGGTGTTTTACTACAGGAAATCGCTATCAACTACTATGACAATAAGCAGTATGACTCGGCATTGGTATCTTTCCGCAAGGTGATTCGCTACCCCTACCGGGGCAACAACAAGGCAATACGTTATTACTTTTTTGCCGATCTGTTTTTAGATATGAAACAAATTGATTCGGCCTATTACTATGCCAAAAATGCCTTTAATTACGCCCCCGACATTCGCACTCAGCGTGAGTGCTACCGCATATTGGTCAACTCCGAATCTTCACGCGGCGACTTGAAAGCCTTGAGCCAGTACATGGTCAGGTACCAATATTGCTCCGACTCTATCAGAAAAATAGACGCACAAACCAAAGGCAGCATACTGGAAACCATACATACCAACTCCAACGAGATACAAAAATCAAAACTTCATCTTTGGTACTCGCTAGCCTTGGCACTGCTGGTTGTTGCGCTTAGCTATTATTTATACAAACACCTGTATCGACGCAAAAACAAGGAGTTGAACGCTACCCACGAGGTACTGCATCAACAACAAAAAATTGAATTGCACAAAAAAGTAGTGTACAAACATCAGGATGCATTGATGTACAAAATCGAAACCATCAGAGCTACACAGTTAACCGAACGCAAAAAAGTCACGATTCCCGATAAGGTGGCACTCGACAAAAAGATATACGACGAATTGTTGCACTTTAGCGATACTGAATTTTTCTTTCGCGAAATGGACACTATACTCAATAATTTGGTAACCAAACTCCAAACCCGCTACTCTTTACTTAACGCCAAAGAGATAAGTTGGTGTTGCCTGTACCTGCTCAAAGTACCCACTGTGGACATCTATATGCTACTGGATTACTCCATCGGAGGTTTAAAAAAAATGCGACAACGTCTGGTGCAAAAAGTCGGCCTATCCAACGTATCGGAGCTAAACGATTTTCTAAATAATATTCTTTCAGAATAATAATCATTACGTCCCTAATTAAACTAAGTTTGCCCTTTTCACCAAATCCTCATAAGAAGGAGTGAAATTTTTACAAATAGGATGAATTATCAAACGAATTATTTGCCTCCAAAAAGGTTACTCTATTCCTCAATACATCCATCATCTACCCCTCAACAGCAAACAATATATTTTCTTTCGCTCTGAATAAACCTCCAGCTCAATTTCATAATTAGCATATAAACATCACCCAAAAAGTATCGGTTTATATGCATATTTTACAAACCTAAAAAGCATGTCCCCCTATTTTCTCTTTTTCAAAACACATATCATTGATTTTCAGCAATTGTGCAATATAGATTGTCCCCCTATTTATCAACCAAAAATTTGGTCACCTTCATAAACTATCCTTACCTTAGCAGCAAAATCAATCGAAATTTTTAGTCTCGAAAAGCAAATTAATTAAGCTTTAAATTCGGGATTTTGAAACATAGGTAAAAACCACTCACGACTCATAAACGTGAATTCTTCCAAATAAAATTTCAATGTTGTATAATATAAAAAACAATTATTCTGTATGAAAAAACCAAATTTACTAAAATCTCAAATCGGACTCAACACATGTCTGATTTTCACTTCTCAATCTGTTTTGACTTCCGAAGACATCGTTATCCGAAAAGATGACCCCGTAGAGCCTACACCAACGCAAAAATAGTTTACAAAGAATAATTAATTAGCAGGCGGCACAGTCAATTTATTGAGGATAGTGAACATACATAGTTTGTCATATTTAACCTAAGCAACATAATAGTAACGGACAAATTTAATTCAGAGATAAAAGGGTTCGACTGTACCGCCTAGTTAATTAATTACTGTAAATTGCAACAGAATCTAAACGAAGAATAAAACCATTCCTCGAGATTAAACAATTACCCCCAAAGGAGGTGGATTTTTAAGTTATATTAAACCTGTTTGTTTGTTTTGTTATCCTGAAAATCGCACTTGCTAGATTAATTTTACTTCTCGCTGTGTGATTTTCAGGTTATAACTCCTCCCTATCAGCCTTTCTAACCTGATAATCACTCACCCTAGACTGAAAATCACTTCTTCCAGATTGAAAAACAGGAACCCGAGACCAACAAGCAGGAACCAAAGACCGTTTATCAGCCAACTGAGACTGAAATTTAGTGAAACTTCCCTGACAAATAAGCAACATTGCCCGACTATCACTCACAACAGACCTATCTACAGGCTCGAAACACCGAAAATCAGGCAATATATAGTAAAAATCAGTTTCGGGAGACTGATTTTTAGAGTCGAGAAACAGAAAAAGAATGTCCATAGAATAAAAATCAGTGTTTTGATGTTAGCTTAATTTCAATAAACAAAAGATAATTCAACCTTAAACATCATTATAATAACAATAAATTTTATTTCAGACAACCCTTAACCAAATCAGTATGAATAATCATAATCAAAACATTTCTATTTTAAAAGGTTTAGTTGGAACCAAATATGGCGATTTATCTAGATTAATAAAAATGAACACCCACAATAGCGTAGCAGGTTTCGATAAACTTTTGGCCGAGAATGATATCGATAGTCACGAGTACCTATTAATCGGCATTGGCTTTTCCGACTTCACTATTAATGGTATTGGGGAAAACAGCAAAGTATGCTGCGTGGCTCTGCTGCTCGAAACCGAAAAATACGGTCACTCGTACGAGGATATCAAAGCACAACTGCTATTGAACCCCAAAGTAGATGTAATTAAAAAATCGTTTTTAATGAAATACTCCGAATTGAGTAAATACATTAAGAGAATTGACACTGTGACACTTACCGAATTGGGGAAGTATATCAAGGAAATAAACATAATCAAAGAAAACTAAACGTGGTTACTGGTATCCCTACCCCAACAACAATAATGGTAAAATTTTCGTTCTTCGAAGCAGAATGCTCACGTTCACCAAAAGAAGTTACTGCTACAGTTACAGTTACTAAGAGTATCTAAATTATGTTTGAAATTAATGCAGAAATTCTAGCAAACACTACTCATTGCAGAAAAAATAATGGATGTTTAGCCGCCGAAAGTAGTAGCCACTGTCTCAATATAGAAATTATTAAATGCGTAGGCAATAAATTACTCTTCGTAGAGTGTAACAACAGTTTTTGTAGGTATCAGTTGAAATACGGTCATGGCTCTACTATTTGTAATTGTCCGGTACGAATAGCAATTTACAACAAATACCGAAAGTAATGCACTTGCAGTGTGGATAACTATAAATACTAAACAGTAAAACCGAAAATGCGTACCGAAGCATATACATGGATTGTGTAAGGGCAGTAGAATTTCTGATAAGTCGAACGGAAATAGATTCTTCCAGAATTGGTGTTATGGGTGGCAGTCAGGAAGGTGGACTCACCTTTGCCACAGCCGGACTATGCGGAAATAAAATTGCAGCATGTGCCTACTTCGATCCATTCCCGTGCGACCAACGGGATGTTTTAAAAATCCGAACCATTTGCAAAATACTACAATAGCCCTTGCTCTTTCGAAGAAGCTTTGGCTATACAAGGTCTAATTGATAGTAAAGACATGGCAGCAAGAATTAAATGCCCGGTATTTTTTGCCACAGGTCTTTTCGACGATGACTGCCCACCTCATATCGGTTTTTCGGCATACAACAATATTCGTGCGCAAAAACATTTTAAAATATATCCGAATGATAGCCATTTAGGAGAATCAAATCATGATAAGAAGTTCTGGGCATTTATCAAACAACATCTGAATTTTTAAAAACTCTTTAGCAATTGATAAGGTAGCGTTCCAAAGTTCTTTGCTCATAAAAAGTTCTATTAAAAGACAAATTGGCAGGTATAAGTATCAATTTTAAAGACAAATCATTAAAAAAAACACAAAACATTTCCTTAATTGAAAGCAAAAGCGTATTTTTGTGTAGATTTTTTTGAAAAATGACAAACCGATACGAAGAACTTATAAACGCATTTGAAAATAGACTGCGAAAATTGATTTCGGAGTACACGTCATTACTTGACCAAAACAAAAAATTGAAAGCCGAATTAGACCGAAAACAAACCGACCTAATGATAGCTCATCAAGAAATTTTGGAGCTCCGAAAAAATTACGACCATTTGCAAATTGCAAGAAACATGGGAGGCTCAGAAGCCGAACGAACAGAATCGAAACAAAAAATAAGCAAAATGGTGCGGGAAATAGACAAATGTTTAGCGCTTTTGGATGAATAGAGCGTATGAGAGACGATAATTTTACAATAAATGTACAAATTGGTGGCTTTAGAATGCCACTAAGTATTGCTCGTAAAGACGAGGAGTTGTATCGGAAAGCCGAAAAAATGGTGGTGAATTATCTGGAAAAATACCAGAAACTTTATAACCAACGACCTTCCGAAGAAATCCTTATTATGGTGGCATTTCAAATTGCTGTCATAGTGTCTAAACAGGAATTAAAAGAGGATACAGTACCGTTAGCCGAAAAAATACAATCTTTGGACGATGAATTAAAAGCATTGTTGACCAAAGAATAGTATCAAATACATCGTTTTTTTTCATTATTTCCGCATTACGTTGTTTAGTACAGAAATTCCATTTTGTAGTGGAACTATTGTCCTTTTCGATGCAATGCTTTTTTTATGCTTCATCATTACAGAAAAAAGAGATTACACAATTATTAATTACATACTTAAATTCACAACATGGAAACCATAATAATCGGACTGATTGCCTTAGTTGTAGGAGCCGGAGGATCATTTGTCGTCCTACGCTTTGTCAACAAAAGAGCTGTTCAGGAAGCAGAAGCGGAAGCCGAATTGCTTAAGAAAAACAAGCTTATAGAAGTAAAAGAAAAATTTATCGGACTAAAAGCGGAACACGAACAACAAGTTCAGGAACGTAATGCAAAAATTCAAGCCGTAGAGATCAGACTTCAACAGAAAGAAATGCAACTGAACCAAAAACAAGGGGATGTACAACGCAAAGTAAACGAAGTTGATGCACAAAGAGAACAACTTGAGCACAAAGAAAGTAGTCTTGAAATAAAGAAAAAAGAATTGGAACATTTGAGCCATCAAGCTCAGGTTCAACTCGAAACTATTTCGGGTCTTTCGGCTGATCAGGCTAAAGAACGACTGGTAGAAGCGTTGAAGGAAGAAGCCAAAACTGAAGCCATGTCGTACATCAACGACATCATGGAAGAGGCTAAAATGACTGCTAATAAAGAAGCTAAGAAAATCGTTGTTCAAAGCATTCAACGTATTGCTACTGAAACAGCTATTGAAAATTCAGTGACTGTTTTCCACATTGAGTCTGACGAAATAAAAGGACGTATCATTGGTCGCGAAGGACGTAATATCCGCGCACTGGAAGCAGCAACTGGTGTTGAAATCATTGTTGACGATACCCCCGAAGCAATTGTTCTTTCAGCATTTGACCCCGTGCGTCGCGAAATAGCACGTCTATCACTTCACCAATTGGTAACCGACGGACGTATTCACCCTGCCCGTATTGAAGAGGTGGTAACTAAAGTTCGCAAACAAGTTGAAGAAGAAATCGTTGAAATAGGTAAACGTACCACCATCGACCTAGGAATTCACGGATTACACCCAGAATTGATTCGTTTGGTAGGTAAAATGAAATACCGCTCGTCGTACGGACAAAATTTATTGCAACACTCACGCGAAACAGCTAACCTTTGTGCCACAATGGCAGCAGAGCTAGGATTGAATCCTAAGAAGGCTAAACGCGCAGGACTGCTTCACGATATAGGCAAAGTGGCAGATGATGAACCGGAATTGCCACACGCAATTCTTGGCATGCGTCTTGCAGAGAAGTACAAAGAGAAACCGGATATTTGTAACGCTATAGGTGCTCACCATGACGAAGTGGAAATGGAAACACTTATTGCACCTATTGTTCAGGTATGTGATGCTATTTCCGGAGCGCGCCCAGGTGCACGTCGTGAAATTGTAGAAGCTTATATTAAGAGATTGAACGATTTGGAAGCTTTAGCGTTATCTTACCCGGGTGTATTGAAAACATACGCTATTCAGGCAGGACGCGAATTGCGCGTTATCGTTGGAGCAGACAAGATCGACGACAAAGAAACAGAATTATTGTCGTTTGATATTGCCAAAAAGATACAAGATGAGATGACCTATCCGGGTCAGGTAAAAATTACCGTTATCAGAGAGACGAGAGCGGTAAGCTATGCAAAATAATTGATAAGGGGCAGTTGATAGTTATTTCAATTATCAACTGTCAATTATCAACTATAAAAATGGGGCTGTTTGGTTTTGACGTACTATATAGAAATCAAAGGAAAACATAGGAAATTAAGAGAGACTAGAACAACCTATATAACAGACATTTGCACACAAAAAAGATAACCAAAAGCATTATATTTGCTTTTGGTTATCTTTTTTTTTATCATTATTTGACTACCAGTTTGACTACTCGAATAGAATAATTATCTTTGCAATATAAACTATTCAAACTTTAGCACCTTATGAAAAATGAAAAGAGTATTAGTAAGTCAAAACCTACACCAAAAGCTAAAGAACAGATCAAAATTAAATTCAAAAAACTTGCGAATGGAAATCAAAGCATTTTTTTAGAAAAATACGAAGGCTACAAAATTACTGGAACATTAAAAGATGGCACTTCAAAAACTTCGGCTATCAGAAGTTTTGAATTTCTGAATATGTACTTAATTCCTGAAACAAACCCAACTGCTAAAGCAAAAAACAAAGACACTCTAAATCTTGCAAATACAATTAAGTCAATGAGGCTTGTTGATTTACAAACAAAAAATATTGGCTTCCCTGCAAAAAAGCTCACAAAAGTAAATCTAATAGAATATGTTGAAGGAATTGGCGCAAAAGCACTTCTAGATACCAAAAACAAAAGAAGTGAATATTACACTTTCAAGTCACTCGCATATCATTTAAAAATATACAAAGGCAAGAATCTGTATATAAACGACATTGACAAGAATTATATAAATGGATTTATTGAATACTTGAAAACAGCAAAGAACGGCAACTTTGATGGACAGGAAAACCAACCTATAATATCTCAGAATACTGCTCATAAGTTATTTGCGAAGTTTACAACGGTTTTAAAGAAGGCAATGCAAAATGAGATTATTTCAACCAATCCAATGCTATTCATTGATGACAAATCTAAGCCCAAAACTCAACCAAGCAAAAGAGAGTACTTAACCTTAGAGGAAATAAAGAAACTAATTGAAACTGATTGTAAACGACCCGAAATAAAAAAAGCTTTTTTATTTTGCTGTCTAGTAGGTATAAGATTTGAAAACGTCAGAAACATAATCTGGAATGATATCGTAAGCGATAAAAACGGAACGGTTCTTAGCTACAAACAAATCAAAACGAATACTTTTGAGAATTTGCACATCAGTAATGAAGCTCTAAAATTTTTACCAGCTAGAGCTACTAAAAATGGTACAGACAAAATATTTGAACTACCCAAAAACGAAACCGTCAATGGAGTTTTAGAGAAATGGGGAGAAGCTGCAGAGGTCCATAAAAAGATAACCTTTCATGTCAGCCGTCATACAGCTGCCACTTTACAATTAAGTTTAGGCACACCTATTGAAACTGTATCAAAGCTTCTTGGACATAGTAAAATTAGCACTACACAAATCTATGCTAAGATTATAGATAAAAATAAAGTAGAAGCTGTAAATCTACAAAACGGCATTTTTGATTAAAAATAAAAAGACACACTACTAAAACCCAAATAGACTAACACCCAGTGTAAATCAATAGTCCCGTTATATATTCTTTCAATTCTATAATAAGAAAATGAATTTCTTTCAATTCACCCTCTACGAAATCAATGTTACAACTCAAAATCAACAAAACGAAATGACTCTAGAAGAAATCTGTAATAAACTCCAAAGACCAATAAACGATATTATTGAAAGTGAATGCAATAAAAAAGTATGTGGATTAGAGGAGCGTCTAAAGGCTTTAAATCAAAAGCAAAAAATAGAAGCATTGGATAATGCAAGAATAGAAACGGGAGATGAACTTGAAGCTATGGTTAGACAGTATTTTAAAATATACGACGTGGTAGAGGAATGGCAAGATTCAAAAAATTTCATGTGGGGAGGTGGGCTTATGGAAGTACTTACGCCAGATGAAAAAAGACAATATATGACTTTCCCTTCTGAAAATTGTTACCTTGAAAAATATGAGCAACAACCAGACTTCTATGATAAGGAACTACCCTATTTATCTTTCATTATTAAAGAAATGGTTCTTTTAAAATTTAAATCTACACTAAATGATCTAGGGGATTTGTATTTAAATGGAATTAAATCAAGGAAGAAAGAGTTACTAAAAGTGAAATTCAGTAAAGAACAAAAAGAAACCCTGACTGAGTGTTTCAACAAAACTGGAATATTTTCTATAAATATAACTACAGAAATAATTGATAATTTTTTTTCTGGTAGATTAGAAGAGCCTTTACACTCTCAAAATACTAGACTCTTAGTTTATTTCTTCTGGCAGTTAGAAATTAACATGTTTGTAATAAAAAATTGGCAAGCTTTTATTTATAATAACAAACTTATTATTGGGACAGATAGGAATAAGCCACTAAATGAGTCTGACTTATCTAGTGCAAAGCATGAATGCAAACAGAAATCACCAATAGGATCGGAAACTATTGACAAATACATTGAAAAACTGAATGAAAATCAAACAAAATGATTGAGACCTCAATCAATCTCAACCCTCTTATCCATTTACTTATCATACTTTTGCCACCGTTAATTAGATAACTATAATTAGATAACTAGATAACTAAAAACGGGAGTGCGCACTCTCATTTGTTTAATTCAAATTATTACTCAAATGGATTCAATTTTAGAAAAAAGACTTATTGCTATCGAACAGCAAATGTTCATGAATAAGAATATACTTAGTTTCGAGGAAGCTAGTATATTCTTAAACCTCTCAAAAAGCTATTTATACAAACTCACTTCAGGAGGATTAATCCCCCACTACAAGCCGCAAGGAAAAATGCTCTACTTTGAAAAAGAGCAGTTGGAAAACTGGCTACGCCAAAATCCAGTCAAGACTCAGATGCAAATAGCAGAAGAAGCTCAGCGGTATATTCTCAACCACAAAAAGTAGTGGTTATGGAAAATCATGAAGATGCTAAGACTTCTAAATATTCCAAAAATGAGAGTATTGAACGCTACTTATGCAATAGCTACGAGTTTAGATTCAACACAATTAAATCCAAATCTGAATTTCGCAAAATGGCCGATACAGGTACTTTCACTCCTGTTTCAACTTACCACATCAATACTTTCAGGCGAGAATTGGATAGAAACGGAGTTAATACTACTACTGACAATATAAAAACCATTATTTTTAGTGATTTTGCTCAAAAGGTAGACCCATTGAAAGAATACTTTAATGGATTAATTCCAGCACAAAACGGTGCTATTGAAGCATTGGCTAACACTGTAATTGTATCGAACCCAGAGAAGTGGACACCCTACCTAACCAAATGGTTAGTAGGTGTTGCTGCAAATGCCTTAGACGACAGCCAATGTCGAAATCATTTATGTCTAGTTCTTACAGGAGCACAAGGGAAATTTAAAACAACCTTTCTTGATCATTTGTGCCCTCTGTGTCTCAAATCATATTTGTTTACAGGAAAGATAGACCCACAAAGCAAAGATACTCAAACTCTTATAGCCGAGTTTTTATTTATCAATATTGACGATCAGTTAAAAGAACTCAACAAAAAAGACGAGAATGCTCTAAAGAACTTAATCACGACTCCAGCTGTCAAGTACCGCAGACCGTACGATATCTATATTGAAGAATATCCACATACTGCTAGTTTTATGGCTTCGGTAAACGGTTTGGACTTTCTTTCCGATTCTAGTGGTTCTAGAAGATTCATTGCTTTCGAGACATATGATATTGATATACAAGAAGCAAAAAAAATAAATATGGATCTTGTCTATTCTGAAGTTATGTTTTTTTTTAATTTGGGCTTCCGCTATTGGTTCGACGATATTGAGATCGAAGAGCTTAATATCGTTAACAACCGATATCAAGTGCAAACTTTAGAATACGAAATGTTAGTTAAAGGATTCATTGTTCCAATGGACTCAGACAGTAATATTGAATATCTAACTAACTCCGATATTCTAAATTACCTAAATGCGTATACAGACTTTAAGCTAAACGGAAGAACATTAGGCGCAGCTCTTAAAATTGCTAATTTTAAAAATATATCTAAAAGAATAAATGGAAGTCCGGTTCATTGTTATGAAGTAATTAAAGTAACTCCAAACCCTTTTAATTAATCTGATTTTTATATTTCAGTTACTACATTACTACAAAGTAAGCTATTCCCTTGAAACAAAAAAGATTAAGTGTAGTAAGTGATCAGAAATTTATCTGACTACTTACATACTACACTACTACTAACTATTTGGTAGTAGCTACTACACAAACAAACTTACTACACTGTACCTGCCTGATATTTTGTGATATAGATAGCTGTAGTAACGTAGTAAGTAAATAACTAGAAAACTAAATAACTATAATTATGACTTTTATAGAAGCAAATAGAATAAGCATTAAATGCTATTTAGCAAAATTAGAAATACACCCGACTAAAGAGATGGGGTATTATGGCATGTATCGATGTCCGTTTCGTAAAGAAGACAATGACCCAAGTCTGAAAGTCGATTACAACAAAAACCTTTGGTTTGACTTTGGTGGTACTGCAAGTGGTGGTACCCTCATTGATCTTGTGATGAAGATGGAGCATTGTTCTGAATACGATGCAATAACAAAATTAGAGAACGGAGATTTTAGATCTGATTTTTTTTCTTTTCAAGGGAATGTTATCAGCATCCCAGCTGACATAAACATAAAAAAGATTCAGTCTCTCCAAAACAGAGCTTTATTAGATTATGCGTGTATTGATCGAAAAATAAACATTGACATTGCTAGGCGATACTTGCAAGAAATCTATTATTCGGTTAAGGAAAAATCATTCTTTTCTATTGGATTTAAAAACGATGCCGGTGGGTATGAACTGCGCAATGCCTATTTTAAAAATTGTATAACTCCGAAAGAGATAACTAGCTTTCGAAATATAAATGAGTTGAACGCATCTTGTCTCGTCTTTGAAGGATTTCTAGATTATCTATCATATTTGACACTTAAGAAGCAGATAGAACCTTTCAAAAATGATGTTATTATTCTGAACTCAACTTCTTTGATAAGTCATACGATAGAGCAACTTTCCGCTTATGAGCAAATTTATTGCTTTTTAGATAATGATAATGCCGGGCGTCAAGCTTTCAGTGTCATCAAAGAAAAATACGAACATCGGGTTTACGATCAGTCAATTCACTATAGAGAATATAATGATTTGAACGATTTTCTCTGTGACAAGAAAATTAAAGTAGTGACAGATTTTGTATTGACAAATAATTCAGCCCTAATCTAAAGCAATTTCGCATCTTAGGATTGAAGTAAATTTTTGTGCTAAATTAATATGATTTGATATAAATAAAAGAACCTGTTATGAGAATTCAACCAACAAAATTCAATGATACATTGCCACATTGAACTCATGAAGAATTTGGTATTGCAAGGTGAATAAATGTGTGCACAATTTACTTCTTGCCTAAGCCGAGCTTAGGTATATAGTTCTCCCTGCGGTCGCACAAAAAAAAAGAAATATGAAAGAGAATAAAACAACAAGAATTCCGGTAAAAATCTCGAATTCAGAAAAAGACGAAATAAAAGATCGTGCTCAGAAATTGGGTATGACTGTGTCAGCGTATATGAGGACAGCAGCTCTAAAACAGAAAATAATTATCAAAACTGACAAGGAAATGGTGCGTCAAATTAAGTATGTTGGTAATAATATTAATCAAATTGCCCACCAATACAATATGAGAGGCGAAAATTTAGATGGCATTGCTATAGTTGATGCTTATACACAGATGGAAGAATTTAAACAATTACTCCAATTAATTATTGATGAAATTGTAAAAAAATGATAGCAAATATTTCATTTACATT
>Ga0209123_1002387_pt1 | contig 16022 bp, 13 predicted proteins | sample BarGraIncu00431A_FD_184500 | JGI IMG/M metagenome (GOLD analysis project Ga0209123, IMG submission 184500) | Arctic peat soil microbial communities from Barrow, Alaska, USA - Barrow Graham LP Incubations 004-31A (SPAdes) (version 2) | ecosystem: Environmental > Terrestrial > Soil > Wetlands >...
TGCTACGGGAATTGCCTTCGGCAAAGACGGTCGAAGATGTTGAGGCGCTTCTGCCCTGGAACCTGCGCCTACCAGAAATATCGCCAATTCCCTTGCCTTGACTACCTGGGGTTGATGGCGCACTTACAGTCATCCAGCGACGAAAATCAGTTTTTCCGTTTTGTGGGTCGGCAGCGCAGCGGGAGCTGACATAGGTCCGCCCAAAATGCTCGCTCGACACCCGACATTCACACCAGTAGCCTGACCGTCAGCAATGTGGCGTCGATTTTGATAATCGCTGCACCCGTTTTCGACCAGAAGCCGGCGCTCGGGGTTGGCGCTAGATAGCAGCCGCTCGCTGAGAGCATCCTTCGACACCGGTCTTTCAACGGGATTAATCTGCCCGTGGCGTCGGCTCCAAATGATGCACGCCTTGGGAGAAGCAGAGTAAGCGGGTGTGCTGCATGTCACAATTAAACCTTATTCCATTGAGGCGACCACCCTAAATCGGGAAGTGTGTTCACCCTGCGTCTGAAACCCTGGCCAACAAATAAAAAGAAGGACTTGCGAGTTCTCGCAAGTCCTTCTTTTTAAATAAATAAATTCGAAATCAGCCGGCTTTTACTGCCAATACCGGGCATGAGACAGAAAGCAGAATGTCCTGCGCTACGCTGCCCAGAATGAGTTTGCCCACAGCGGTGCGTTTTCGCAGTCCGATGACCAGCAATGAGATCTGCAGAGAGTCGATCAGGGCCTCAATTTCCGAGACAGCACTCGCGCCCCGAACAAACTGCTTGAATTCCGCCTCGAGACCCGACGCTGCCAGCAATGCCTCGATTCGTTCGACATCTGGGACTTCCGCCAGAGAGACATCATCTTTTGAGCCCCCAGGTCCCGCATTGACGACCACCAGGCGTTCCTTGCGGCTTCTAGCAATTTCTATGCCTTTGTCCAATGCGGCCTGCCCTTCGGGACGTGGCGCATAAGCTACGAGTATGGTCATGGTGTCTTTCTGGGTTGTCAATGAAAGTAGCGGGAGTCAACTTTGCTTATTAGCGTGTTGGAAGGTTGTAATAGAGAGCGGTCCGCCCCAGGTTCTTACGCACAACACTCAATTCCTGTCGGGCAATGGTGCGCAGATGGACCTCGTCGGGACCGTCAAAGAAGCGCATGGCGCGACCCCAGGTCCACAAGTCGGGCAGCGGCGTGTCGGGGGTAAGCCCCATGGCGCCAAAAACCTGGATCGCCCGGTCGACAACCTTGGTCTGCAATTGCGCAGCCACCAACTTTATCGCCGACACATCGACCCGGGCCGCTGCATTTCCCTTCTGGTCCATGAGCCAGGCCGCACGCAACACCAACAAGCGGGCTTGGTCAATTTCGACACGCGATTGCGCGATCCAGTCCTGCACATTGGCAAAGTCGCTCAGATGCTTGCCGAATGCGACACGCCCCAGTGCTCGCTCGCACATCATCTCCAGTGCCAACTCGCATTGGCCGATCGTGCGCATGCAATGGTGAACGCGGCCCGGTCCGAGGCGCGCCTGAGCCAGCGCGAAGCCTTTGCCTTCCGTGCCGAGCAGATTGGAGACCGGAACCCGCACATTGCGAAAAATCACCTCGCAATGCCCCTCGGGGGCATGGTGGTTCATGATGGGCACATTGCGCACAATCGAGAAGCCCGGGGTGTCCATTGGAACCAGCACCATGGAATGGCGGCTGTGTGCATTGGCTTCGGGATCCGAGTCGGTCACGCCCATCACGATGCAAAGCTTGCAATTGGGGTGGATCGCCCCTGTGGTAAACCACTTGCGCCCGTTGATCAGGTAATGATCGCCGTCGCGTCTGATCGAAGTTGAGATGTTGGTTGCGTCGGATGAAGCTACGTCCGGCTCGGTCATGCCAAAGCATGAACGCACCTGCCCTTCAAGCAGCGGCGTCAGCCAGGCCGCCTTCTGCTCAGGCGTCCCGAACAAATGCAGTAGTTCCATGTTCCCGGTATCGGGTGCATTGCAGTTGAAGATTTCTGAAGCCCAGGAGAGTCGCCCCATTATTTCGGCCAGAGGCGCGTATTCCAGGTTGGAAAGTTGCACACCAGGTTCATCAGCCTTCAAACCGGGCAAGAACAGGTTCCACAAGCCTCGCGCCCTGGCCTTGCCTTTGAGGTCATCAATCAGAGCCATAGGGTATTCGCCTTGACCCGTGATCCTGACCCACTCGGCGTTGGCCGGCAACACGTGATCGTCCATAAAGGTCAGCAGCTTTTCTTGCAGCGCGCTTACTTTTTCTGTGTATCCGAAATCCATTGAAAGTCTCCAGTTTGGTGTTAAAAAATGCCTTCGATTGTCTGAATCGCGCGGCGAGCAAAGCCAGCAGCCATTTCCCCGGTCTGCGCCGCATTGGCCGAAATGGCAGTGCCACTGCGCGCACGCGCTGCAATGCCTTCAAAGATCACGGCCAGGCGGAACAATGAAAACACGACATGAAAAGGGGCCGCCCTGCCCGCTCCAGGAAATGTCGCGTAATAACGAGACAGGTATTGCGAATCGCTCGGAATACCCAGCCCTGCGTGATCCAGACCTCGCATGCCCATGTACTCGGTTGGCAACAAACGCCAGGCCAGTGCACTGAACGCCAGATCGGCGAGCGGATGGCCCAGGGTCGAAAGCTCCCAGTCGAGAACACCAGCGACACGGGGTTCGGTCGGGTGAAACATCAGGTTGCCTATGCGAAAGTCGCCGTGGGCGATCGTCGTCAGCTCATCCGGTGGCACATTCAGGGGTAGCCACTGCACGAGACGGTCGATATCTGGCAGATCACGGGTTTTCGACAGCTCCCACTGTTTTGTCCAGCGACCGATCTGTCGCCCAAAGAAATTTCCTTCGCGACCGTAATCGGTCAATCCCAGTACCTTCCAATCGACCTGATGCAAACGGGCCAGCGTATCGGCCATGTCGAAATACATCGCACGCCGGTCCGCCGGCGAAACGCCCGGCAGCGAGCAGTCTGCGAAAACCCGCCCCTCCAGCCGCTCCATCACATAAAACGGCGTGCCTATCACTTCGGGGCGCGCGCAATACGCCAGCACCTTTGGAACCGGCACATCGGTTACAGCCAGCGCCTGCATGATGCGGTACTCCCGATCCACCGAGTGAGCCGACGGCAGAACCGGCCCTGCCGGGCGCTTGCGCAGCACCAGGCGAGCCTCCGGGTAGGTGACAAAGTAAGTTGGATTTGATTGCCCACCGGCGATGGGCGTGATTTCCATTTCACCGTCAACATGCGCAACGTGGGCGCGCAAGTAGGCATCTAGCGCGTTCGGATCGAAGCCCAACTCGGCAGCCGTAAGGGATGGCCGCAGCACCGCCGCGGTAGGATCGCTGTCAGGTATCACAGTACTCATTTGTTCTCCACCGGACGAACCGGATGCTTTTCAAAAAACGCTTGCGCCGCCTCGGTGGCCGCATCGCGCATCTGGCGCTTGAGCAACTTACCATTGGCGTTGCGCGGCAAAGGCTCAGAGCTGAGTGTGAATGTTTCAGGCACTTTGTAATCGGACATCCGCTCTGCGCAAAACATCTTCAATGAATCGGCGCTGGCCCCGTCGCGCACTACCACAAAGGCGTGCACGCGTTCGCCAAGCACCGGGCAGGGTCGACCCACCACAGCAGACTCGATCACTTGTGGATGCGATGCCAATACCGCTTCGACCTCGCTCGAAAACACCTTGTAGCCGCCACGGTTGATCACGTCCTTGATTCGATCCAGTATCCTGACAAAGCCGCTGTCATCCATCGTTCCGATGTCCCCCGAATGCCAAAAGCCGTCGGTAAAGCTCTCCGCTGTGGCTGTCGGGTTCTGCCAATAGCCCTTGACGACCATGGGTCCACGAATCCAGATTTCTCCGCTCGTTCCGGTTGGCAGCGGTGTGCCATCAAAATCAGCGATGATGATTTCGGCGCACGGTACTGAAATGCCGACGGTGTCGGTGTGACTGGCCGTGGAGCCCGGCGGCGTCATGGTCGCCGGCGAAGTGGTCTCGGTCGCACCGTATGCGTTCATCAGTTCCAGTCCGCCGAGCTTGCTTGCCAGGGCCTCGATGGTCGCTGGCGGCATCGGAGCGCCACCATACGCACCGAGGCGCCAGCTCTTGAGCGCGGGGCCGGAGAAGTCCGGCTGCAGCAGGCACAGGTTGTACATGGCCGGCACCATGAGGGTGTGCGTCATGCGCTCGCGCTCGGCCAACTGCAGGAACAGCTTGGCCTTGAACGCCGGCATGACAATCAGCGTCATCGCGCAGCGCACCGCCGTCAGGACCAGCGCCACCAGCCCTGTCACATGACTCATCGGGACAGAGATCACACTGCGATCAGCAGGACCCAGACCCATGCAGGCCTCGTAATGCATGCTCGAATGAACGACCCCCAGGCTGGTCAGAATTGCACCCTTCGGGCGTCCCGTCGTACCGGAGGTATAAAGGATGTAAGCGGCGTCTTCTTCAGACCCCGCGTAAGCCTCCACTGGCGCGGCGCCTCGACCCGCCAAGGCAATTTCGTCCAACGCCTGGCAACCCGGTTGCTGCGACAGACAAACACGCAAGCGCACACCGGGAAGCAGCGCGGCATCGGGCAGACGCGCCACCGTCTCGCTGTCACAGAATACCGCGCAGCAGCCCGAGTTTTCGAGCATGTAGGCGATCTCGGACGCGCTCGAGCGCGTGCCGATTGGCACCGCGATGACACCAATTCGGGCGAGCGCAAAGATGATGGTTACAAAAGATGCGCTGTTGCCAAGCACCAGCGCGGCCCGGTCGCCCGGCACGAGTCCCGCACCTGCAAGGCCGGTTGCCAATTCATCCGACCGCGCCTGCACCTCATGCCAGCGCAGCCGCAGATCGCCGTCGACCAGTGCTTCACCCTCGGGGAAGCGCGCCACAGCGTCAGACAGCAGCGCGTAGACACTCCTTGGCCGATCGGCAAAGCAGCGAATCCGCCGGTCATCAAAATGCAGCTCTTCCTGGATGCGCGGAACGGCAGAAAACCACAGTGACTCCGTCATGCGACCTCCTGCGCTTCGACGACTGAATTGGCGCCGCGTTCAATGACAAAACTATGGTCAAAGAGGTTGCCGGAATGATTGACATCGGACTGGGAAATCAAGACAGCCAATTTTGAACCTTTAAGTTGGTGAATGACATCGGCCAAACGCATCGACAAGGCTGGCGCCACGCCCTCGAAGGGTTCGTCCAGCAGCAGCAGGCGCGTACCCACTGCCAATGCGCGGCACAGTGCCACCAGTTTTTGCTGCCCGCCGGAGAGTTGCAGCGCGCGCCGGGCCCGCATGTCCGCAACCTCGGGCATCAGGCCGTAGACAAAGGCCAAACGATCTTCACGGTTCAGCGTCTTGCTGACCCAGATCGGCAGCAGAATGTTTTCTTCCACCGTCAATTGCGGCACCAGCCCGCGATCTTCCGGCATGTAGCCGATGCCCAACGCAGCCCGCTCATGCCGTGCATGCTGGTCCAGGTTCTCGCTGTGAAACTCGATGCGGCCCGAAGTGGGCGGCAGATGCCCCATCACGGTCCGCATGAAAGTTGTCTTGCCCGCGCCATTGCGTCCCATCAAGCCGACCATTTCGCCTTCGCGAATCTGCACGTTGAGATCGCGCAGCGCGGGCATCAACTGAATGTTCACGGCAAGGTGAGATGCCGATAACAGTAGCTCGCTCATTGGGCGCCTCCTGTGACGTAATTGCGCACATCCTGATTGGCCATCACCTCGGCCGGCGAACTATCCGCGATAACACGACCGCTGTAGAAGGCGATGACCCGCTCGGAGAAATTCGCGACGATTTCCATGTCGTGCTCAACGAACAGAATCGTCACGGCCTCGTCCTGCATGGCGCCCATGACCCGTTCCATGGTCGGAAATTTTTCGTCGGCGCTGACACCGGAGGTCGGCTCGTCGAGCAGCAGCAGCTTCGGTCGCCGTGCCAGTGCCATTGCGATGTCCAGCAACTTTCTGACGCCGCCCGCCAGTTGCATCACCGGCCGATTCGCATAGGCCTGAAGTTGAAATTTTTCGAGCAGGGCCTGCGCGCGCTCGCGCGCCGCAGGTCTGTCGGCCGGTTGCCAAAGAGATTGCCGATTCCCCGAGGCAGCAACGGCCACCAGCAGGTTCTCCAGCGCCGTCAGTTCCAGGCACAGCATGGGAATCTGGAAGGACCGGCAGATACCCATGCCGGCAATCGACTGGTGCGACAAGTGTGTGATGTCATGCTCATTGAGCAGAATCTGGCCGGCATCGGGTTTCAGATAACCGGTGACCATGTTCACAAAGGTCGTCTTGCCAGCACCATTGCTGCCAATCACACTGAGTCGCTGGCCGGCCGGAATATCGATACTGATGTCGTCGGCCGCCACAACAGCCCCGAAACGCTTCCTCAGGCCACGAGCAGAAAGCAGGGGCTTGTTCATGACTGACCCCCTGTGACGGAAGGAACAGCCAGGGCGGGTTCCACCTTGCGCCTGCCAGACGCGGGCCACAATGAGCCCAGACCTTCAGGACGGAACATGATGACCAGCAGCATGAACGTGCCCAGCGCCAACTGCCACGTGTTCGGGAAATAGAGATTCGAAAATGAGCGCACGATCTCCAGCAGAAGCGACGCGGCAAAGACTGCTGGGACACGCCGGTAGCCAGCCAATACCGCCACAAAGACCAATTCGCCCGAGGTAGTCCAGTTGGCAAAATTGGGTTCGACATGGCCCAGCGCCTGCGCTGTGATGGACCCACTGGCGCCACCCAGCAAGGCGCAGATAACGAAGCTTGTTCCCAACGAGCGGCGGGCCGAGGCACCCAGGTATTCAACGCGCAATGGATTGCCGCGGACCGCCAGGGCCATCAGACCCGCCGCAGAGTTCCAGTACACAGAGACCAGCCAGCCGGCCGCAACCGAGACGATGACGGTCAGGCAATACAGCACATATTCCGCGTTCCCGCTATGAAGTGCCATGCCCAGCACGGTCGGCTTGACGATGTTGATGCCGTCGGAACCGCCCAATGCCGACGACTTGGAGAGCAGGCCGAACATGACCATTGACAGGGCCAGGGTCAGCATGGCAAAGAAGATCCCCCGGTAGCGAACCAGCAACGGGGCACAGATGGCGCCAATCAGGCCCGCCACCAGCGTCCCGAGCAGAATACGCAGGACTGCATCCTGCACGCCCAACAGCGTCGGTGCCAGCGCCGCGGCATAGGCACCCAGCGCAAAGAACATGCCCTGCCCGAAGGTGGCGCCACCGCCGCGCATCAGGACAACAATGCCCAATACCGCCAGACCATTCGAAGCTGACATGGTGACAAGAAACTGCAGCCAGGTCGGTGCCAGCAGGCCAGCAAGAAGGAGAACGACGGCGGCAACGACGGCCATCTGAAACGATTTTGTGGCACTCATCAGATTAACCTCGACTTGACACTCTGGAACAATCCTTCAGGGCGAAAGATCAGCACTGCCGCCATCACCAGGTAAATGCTGAAGAGCTCGATCTCGGGCAGCAGGTGAACGGCCAGGGAACGCGCAACGCCGACGACCAGCGCGCCAACGGCTGCGCCCTGGATGCTGCCCAGGCCACCAATGATGACCACCGCGAAACTGATGATGATGACGCTGACCGAGAGTCCCGGCTGGACCGAGATCATGGGCGCCGTGAAGGCGCCGCCCAGCGCAGCCAGAAAGACACCGACCGTGAAGGCGACAACATAAACGCGCTGGATATTGACACCCATGCTGGCACTCATTTCCGGGTTGTGAATGACAGCCAGAACGATTTTTCCACTGGTGGTGCGGTTCAGGACGTACCACGTGATCAGGCCGCAAACCGCAGCGAGCACCATGAGAAACAGGTCATAACCGCCGATGCGCATACCAGCAAACAGGACATTCCCGAACAGCTGCGCCGGTTCCGAAACGTAGTAGGGATTGACGCCCCAAATGAGCTTGGTAACGTCCTCCAGCATGAGAAATAAGGCGTACGTGACCAAGAGAAGGACCACTTCATCACGACCGTAATAGCGCGCCAGCAGGCCGCGCTCAAGCAGAGGACCCAACGTCACCGCCACTGCCACCGCTGACAGCAGCATGGCGACAAGGGAAAAGGCCGGCGGCAGGCCAAGCGCTGCGGCCAACGCCACGGCCGTGGCCGCAGCGTAGGCCCCGATGGCATACACGCTGCCGTGCGCCATATTCAGGATCTTAAGAACCCCAAACACGAGTGTCATGCCCAATGACACAATGAACAGCCATGATGCGTAGGCAACCGCATCAATGACAATTGGAAAGACAATTTGCACGGCAGCAATCCTTCAGTACACGTTGAAAAATGACCTCATGCCTAGTTGCATTTGGCGCCGGGAAAGCCAGCCTTGATCCAATCCATGCTCTTCATGTTTGCGGGCGGATTGACGCATTCAGCGCCAAAGGTCTGCACGTCGACCGCCAGCACGCGCTTGCTGGCCGCGTCGTATTTCGTCTTGCCAATGGCAGTGCCCTGAATGGCCTGATGGCCATCACCGAGTGCCATGCGAATCTGTCCACCGGGTGTCTCGAATGTCGAGTTGCGCAGGGCATCAGAAATCTGTTCCGGAGTCGGCTTCTTGCCGCCGTTCTTGGCCATTGCAGTCTCGACTGCCAGCTTCACGCCCATGAACGCTTGCGTCATGCGATAGCCGGCCTGCACCGGAAGCACCTTGTGCATGGACTGGTAGCTGGCCTGAAACCAGTCATTGATCGGGCTCTTGGCCGACAGAATGCCGTAAGCACCGCGCGCGCCGATGATCGAGCCGTCTGGCATCTTGTCGAGCAATCCCGGCAAAACGTGATCTGCAGCGCTCAGGACCAGGGTTGTGTCCTTGAACAGGCCGCGCGCTGCACCCTGCAACAGGAAGCCTTGCAAGTCACCGCCCCACATGCTGGAATAGGTGATGTCAGCCTGCTTGCCCCCGAGTACCGAGACCTCGGTCCCGTATTGACCGGCGCCAAACTTGGGCAACAGATCCGCGCCCATTTTTGCCTGTGGATAAACGTTCGCCATGCTGGCCAGGAAGTCCCCGCGTGAATCCTGCCCCCACGCGTAATCCTGATTGATCAGGTTCATGGTGTTGACTTTGACGTTGTGGGATTTAAGGTAGCGCACCAGTGACACGTTGTCCATGGCGGCGTGCGAGGCCGTCCGGAAAACGTACTTCGGACTGGCGTCCTCAAAAATCCGCGGCGACCCGCAATCGAACAAGACGAGGAATTTCTTGAGCTCGTCAGCGACCGGCGCCACGGCCAGGCAATCGCCCGAGCCAACGTAGCCAATCACCGCGTCAACGTTTTCGCGCTGGTACAGATTGCGCAGCTCCTGCACCTGTTTTGCGCCACCACCGTTCTCGTCGACGAGAACCATTTCAATCTTCATGCCACCAAAACCAACCTTGTTGTACGGAGCTGGTGCTGCGGCCTTGTTGAACTGCTCGACCATGAGCTTGGCGGCATTGGCGGCAGGCATGCCGAAACTCTCGGCAGCCGGGCCTGACAGGAAGGTCACAACGCCGAGCTTGAATGTCTCCTGGGCCTGCGCTGCGCCGGCCAATGTCAGCAGGCTCGCAGCCGCCAGCATGCTGACCAGGCGCCCTCGAGTCTCGCCTATCATTTTGGATGAAATCATGTCTTGTCTCCTTCAGTTGATTTTTAAAAAGCGCTCGCGCGCCACCATTACTGATCCGTCACTCAATTTACGGATTCATACCTGCTCTTTTTCGTCGCCACCGGCCGCGGCACAAAGCCTGAATCATGTTCATGTTGAATCTCTTCAGGTCAGTGCCGCGTGCATGGAACGACGCAATTCACGTTTCATGACCTTCCCGTTCGGGTTGCGCGGAAGCGGATCGGTGCCAATGGTCCAGGTTTCCGGAACCTTGTAGTCACTCAGCTCCGCGCTGCACAGCGCCTGAAACGCCTGCGCCTGCGTCGAATCATCCAGCACCGATACGCAGACAAATGCGTGCACACGCTCCCCCAGCACCGAGCAGGGGACACCGACAACCGCGGACTCAATGACCGCGCTGTGCTGTGCCAACAAGTTCTCGACTTCCGCACAAAACACCTTGTAACCGCCGCGGTTGATGACATCCTTCTTGCGGTCCAGGATGCGAACGAAACCCTGCGTATCCATTGTTCCAATATCACCCGAGCGCCAATAGCCATCGCAAAATTCCGTGGCAGTGGCATCAGGATTGTTCCAATATCCGCTGACAACCATCGGCCCTTTGATCCAAAGCTCGCCTATTTCTCCGTGTGGCATTTCACAACCGGTCTCGTCGACAACGCAAATTTCACCGCAAGGCACTGTGATGCCGACGCTGTCGGTCCGGCCATTGGTCATGTCTGCCGGCATGATGGCGGCCGGGGACGATGTCTCGGTCGCGCCATAAGCATTCATCAGAGCCAATGTCGGCAACTTGCGTGCAAGCGCCTCGATGCTGGCAGGTGGCATCGGCGAACCGCCAAAAGCACCAATGCGCCACCGATTCAGATCATGATCAGCCAGGCCCGGCAGCAACAAGCACAGGTTGTACATTGCCGGCACCATCACCGTGTGTGTGATTCTTTCAAGCGCAGCAAGTCGCGCAAACTCCAGCGCCTTGAACTGCGGCATGACCACGACGCAGCCTTGACAGTAAAGCATGGTGTAGAGCTGGCCGACCAATCCTGTGACGTGATTCATGGGCACCGCCAGCATGCTTCGGTCCTGACTCGTGAGCTGCATCGTCAAGGCGAAGTTCATGGCCGAGTGCACGATGTTCAGATGGCTCAGCATCGCGCCCTTGGGCTTGCCGGTCGTTCCCGAGGTGTAGAGCAAGGCTGCAAGATCTTCTTCCTGTCGCATCGTGGGCGTGGCGAGCGGCGACTCCTGCATCAGCACGGAGAAGGATTCAAACGGCGCCGCAACCGTCGAGCCCGCAACAAACCGATGCATCAGGCCTGGCACCGCCGCCGTGGCAGGAACCATTTGCGCCAAGTCGGAACCACACAACAAGACGGTAGCGCCCGAGTCTTCCAGGATGTACTGGACTTCCGGTGTCCGTGCCCGGGCGTTGATGGGGACGACCACCGCACCAATCCAGGCACAGGCATAGGTCGCAATCACAAATTCGCTGCAATTGGCCATGAACAATGCCACCCGTTCGCCCGGTACGACGCCCCGCCGGGACAAGCCGGCGGCGCACCGGGTGGCCGCGGTGTAAAGCTCGCGCCAGGTCAGGTGCAGTCCACTGACGACCAGTGCCTCCCCGTCCGGGTTCTGCTCCAATGCGACGATCAACATTTCCGCAATGGTCGAGGGGCGCTGATAGAAGCAACGGATCATGCGGCCGCCAGCGTGAAGTTCCCTTCTGATCTGTGGCATGGCAGCTTCCATCAACTGGCGCTCAGCGCCCAGTTGCTGAAAGTTCGGCGCCACTGCGCCATCCAAGGCGGCGCTGTCCGCATGGGTTGGCATGTTCAACGCACCATGCATCAGCATTTCAATGCAATGCTGCACCGCCTCCTGCAAGCTGCGTGCCCCATGCACGCCGGGTCGATACCAGCGGCCAATGCCGCTCAGAGCACCGACCACGGTGAACGATGCGATTTTCGAATCGCCCTGGGCAATCCAGCCTTCATCCATGCCCTGTTCAATGAGTTGGTGAAATTCAGCATCGATTTCGCGCTTGAGCGCACGCATCTCCTGTCGCTTCGCTTCCGACAGTGGATCTTCCCCGACCCTGATGACACAGAGTCCGAAATCGCTGGTGACGACCTCGGCATAGTTCTCCATGGCAATGCGCAGGCAATCACGGGCCTGCAGACCGTGTTGGGTTGCCGCACGGATGCTTTCGCGCAAGACTTCCAAACCCCGCTTGACGCACTCGAAAAGCACCTGCTCCTTGTTTTCAATGTAGTAGTAGAGCGTCGGTTTGGTGACATTCAGGCTTTGCGCAATGTCGTCAAGGGATGTGCCCGCGAATCCCCGCTCATTGAACAGGCGCGCAGCGGCGAGCAGCACCGCATCCTTCTTGACGCTACGGCCCTGACGGCGGTCCTGTTTTGATTTCCACGGGGAAACCACCACCTCAGTAATCATCTTACCGACAACATTTTGCACACATCTATTCCCAAGAATATTTAGATATTTCTCTCTGTCACAAGAAAGTTACTTTTGAGTAACTATTCGACTTTCGAAAGTCTATGCAGCCATGATAGACAGCATCGGACGCGAAACATTCAGGGCTTACCCGTAGCCCTTGACACGTTGGCGACATCGACGGGCGGTGACGCTCTACCCCTTGCATTCGCGCCTGGCCCCATCATCAGCAAGCAGTCGACACAGACAAAAGCACCCCGTTGCCAGCACAAGACCGCAACAGGAAACGTGAATGTTCCAATAAGAAAGATCTCGGGCATTGGTTAGTCCCACCAGACGTTGAACTGTTTCACCGCCGATGCGGGCTCGCTGAACTGAGGTGGACGTTTGGCAATGAACGAAGCAACCCCCTCCCTGCCATCGCGCTGGCTCACGTGGAACATCGCCAATGATTCGACCTTGTGCGCATGCAAAGGATGCGGCATCCCAGAATTGCGATACATCATCTGGCGAATCAGCGCGGTGGACGCCGGCGAGCGTTCGGTCACCATGACGCGCGCCAGGTCGTATGCGCGCGCCAGCAAGCGCTCGGCGGGTACGATCTCTTCAACCAGCCCACCATCGAGGGCCGCCTTCGCGTCCAGTATCTCGCCAGAGTAAGTCCACTTCAGGGCTTTGGCGAGGCCGACAATTTTCGGCAGAAACCAGCTTGAGCAGGCATCCGGGACGATACCGATCTTGCCGAAGACAAAGCCGAAACGGGCATGCTCGGAAGCCAGCCGGATGTCCATTGCCAGCGTCATCGTGGCGCCGACGCCGACGGCGGCGCCATTGACCGCAGCGATGACCGGTTTGGCGCAGTCGAAGATCGCCAGTGTCACCCGGCCGCCCGTGTCGCGCACGCCGCTGACGATCTCAGGATCGTGCAGGCGCTCGTCCATGTCCCGCATCGTCGGAGCAAGCGCTTCGTTAAGGCCAAAGACGTTGTCAGCGTTAGCGGCCAGGTCCATGCCCGCGCAAAACGCGCGGCCGGCGCCGGTAACAACGATGACACGCACGGCATCGTTGTCGCTGGCACTTTGGAAAGCGTGGACAAGTTCATCTGCCATTTGCACGGTGAAGGCGTTCAAGTGATCGGGCCGGTTGAGCGTCATTGTTAAAACGTGGTCGGCGATGGCGCAGTTGATAGTTTCGTAGTTCATGAGAGGTCTCGGTAAAAATCAGGATCTCGCTTTTGCTGGAAGGCCAGCATGCCTTCCTTGAAGGCGGGCGAGTCGAGCAGTTCACGCTGGCGCAGCCGCTCGTACTCCATCTGCTGGGCCAGCCCGTTCAAGTATGCGGATTCGTAGGCACGCCGCACTTCCCGGCAGATGCCCGTCGGCGCCCTGCTTAATCGCAAGGCCGTGCTCATAACGGCTTCCTGCAGTTCGGCATCGGGAACGCTGCGCCAGATCATGCCCCACTCGACAGCCTGTGCCGCTGGGATGCGATCACCCAACAGCGTCACCGCTTGCGCCCGGGCCCAGCCCAGCATGTGTGCAAGCTTCCATGTGGCGCCAAGGTCGGGCACCAGGCCGAGCCTGGGCGCGAAGGTCAACAGGAACGAAGCTGACTGGGCCGCGATCACGACGTCAGCAGCCAGGGCGATGCTCACGCCTGCACCAGCGCAAACGCCATTGACGGCAGCGATGGTGGGGATGGGAAGATCGTGCATCGTTTGGATCACCGGGTTGAAATACTCGGCCATCAGATGCGCCTGCCTGAGACCCATGGATTCGTCGGCGAGGCCGGGCACGCCTGCTTCGTCGAGCTGCCACCCTGCACAAAAGGCGCGTCCGGAGCCGGTCACAACAAGCGCGCGGGCCGAGTGCTCGTCTGCGAGTCCACGCAGTTCGCGCAGCAATTCCTTGATTGCCTCCAGGCTGAGGCTGTTGAGCGAGGCAGGTCGGTTGAGCGTCAAGATGACAAGGTCATCCTGACGTACCAGCTGAATGGAAGAACTCATCGTTGCCTCTCTAAAACAATGGTTATCCGGATGAAGCCGAGTCCATTCGCCGTCGCCACCTCCCCGCAATGCCAGCAGGGCATGCGGCCGGTGACGTCAAGCCGCCAGCGCACTGGCGCGGGCCAGACTCTCGCGGCACTGGGCAACGATGCGCTGCAGCAACTCTTCGCAGGTCGGTATGTCGTCGATTAAGCCCACCACCTGCCCGGCCCAGACCAGGCCGGCGTCTAGCTCGCCACTCTGCAGGGCAAGACGGCCACGCTGGCCAGAGACCAGTGACTGGACGTCGGCAAACTCGCAGCCACCTGGCCGCTGCTCGGTGGCCACCACCTCGTCGGAGACGGCGTTCCTGAGGACGCGCCCGGTGTTGTGCAAGGTGCGGAAAATCAGTTTCGTGTCGCGTTCGCTGGCACGCACCAGGGCCTGCTTGATCTGCTCATGGATCGGTGCCTCAACGGTGGCGCAGAAGCGCGTTCCCATATTCACCCCTTCAGCCCCCAATGCCATCGCGGCCGCCATCCCACGGCCGTCGGCGATGCCACCGGAAGCGACCACCGGAATGCGCAGAGCCCGCGTCGCCAGCGGAATCAGCACCAGTCCCGGCACGTCATCTTCACCCGGGTGCCCGGCGCACTCGAAACCATCGATGCTCACCGCATCGACGCCATTGCGCTCGGCCGACAAGGCATGGCGTACGCTGGTGCACTTGTGCACGATGCGAACCCCGTTCTGCTTGAGTTTCTCGATGAACGCCTTGGGGCTGTTGCCCGCGGTCTCGATGACCTTGACGCCCTTGTCGATCACCACCTCGATGTACTCGGCATAGGGGGGTGCATTCACCGAGGGCAGGATAGTGAGGTTGACGCCAAACGGCTGGTCGGTCATGCTCCGGCAACGGTCGATCTCGCGCGCCAGCGCCTCGGGTGATGGCTGTGTCAGCGCAGTCAGCACACCCAGCCCGCCGGCATTGGAGACGGCGGACGCCAGATCGGCAGTGCCCACCCATTGCATGCCGCCCTGGATGATCGGGTAGCGGGTGCCCAGCAGTTCAGTGATTCGTGTTTTCATGGTGATGTTCAATAAGTGGAATGGATCAACTGGAAATAGTCAGTGGCCGGTAAAGACCGCGGCACGCTTGTCCAGGAAGGCACTGACGCCTTCGGCGAAATCATCGGTCTGCGCACAGGCCAGGAAGCCCTCGGCCTCGGCGTCCAAGTGGGTGTCGAGCCCGTTCTGCAAGGACGCACGCATCAATCGCTTGAGCTGCCCGTAGGCCAGCGTCGGACCATCGGCCAAGCGGCGAACCAGGCGCCCGGTTTCGAGCGCCAGATCAGCCGTCGGGACCACCCGGTTGACCAGACCCAGTCGCAGCGCCTCGGCGGCGTCAATGTTCTCGGACAGGAGGGCCAGTTCCAGTGCTTTGCGCAAACCAACAAGCCGCGGCAGACCCCAGGATGTCGAACAATCGCAACTGGCGCCTATCAGCGGGTAGGCAATACCGAAGCGGGTGCCCTCGGCGGCAATCACCAGATCGCAGCCCAGCATCAACCCCAGACCACCGCCGGCCACAGCGCCATGCACACTGGCCACTACCGGCGCCTGCAGGCCCGCCAGCAGGCGCAGGCCGCCGTGCATGCCGGCGATCAGCGCGCGCGCCACGGGCAGCGGATCCGATTGCATGGCCGAAAGATCACCGCCCGCCATAAAGGCGCGCCCCTCGGCTGAAACCCACACCACGCGCACGTCCGCGTCGTCGGCGATCGCCTGACAGGCGGCATGAAATTCGTTTGCCATGCGCGTATCGATGGCATTGAGCGCCTGCGGACGATTGAAGCGCAGATGCGCCACGGCGCCGTCGCGCCAGCACAGCAC
>Ga0209123_1002389_pt1 | contig 16014 bp, 23 predicted proteins | sample BarGraIncu00431A_FD_184500 | JGI IMG/M metagenome (GOLD analysis project Ga0209123, IMG submission 184500) | Arctic peat soil microbial communities from Barrow, Alaska, USA - Barrow Graham LP Incubations 004-31A (SPAdes) (version 2) | ecosystem: Environmental > Terrestrial > Soil > Wetlands >...
ATTGCAATATTCCCAGGTGCTTTGTTCTTGGGATATTTATTCTCAAAGTGCAAAAACGTCGTTGCACCCACTGTTTTTCATACCTTTTATAATTTTTTATAAATCATATATAAGAGTTTAGCCTTTGATTATTCTATTTAGGTATTTCAGATAGGGGATATGAGGATGGCAATCATTTATAAGAAGTGCCCACAATGCGGGTCGAATAATTCCATTAAAATTGTCTACGGCATGCCGGATTATGAGCTTTTTATTCAAGCTGAGGCTGGGAAATTGAAGCTGGGGGGCTGCGTTATTTCATTGGGTAGTGCGGAATACTTCTGTAAAGACTGTGAGCATGAATGGAATCGAGAGCAAGCGATTGATGCGGCTTACCATAAAATAAAAACGATCAAAGCATTTGTGGGTGGATACTTCGGTGCCAATTATGAAGTGACACTTGATTTCACTCATCTTGAAACCACTTGGGACTTTAGTGAAGACGGAATAGACAAAACTAGTAAGAAATCGATCCGTGCTTCTACCGCAAAAGCTTGTATCGAGGCGTTGAAAATGATGAATCTATTAAACTGGAAAGCCAAGTATATTGAGCCGGGTATGTGTGATGGCACTCAGTGGAGCGTTGAAATTCTCACGGACGGGAAACTTATTAAAAAGCATGGTAGCAATATGTTCCCTGGAGAATGAGCGCTGTTTTGTCGGTCGATTCGACTAATAACCAACAGGAAGTTTGAGTAAGGAAGGGGACTAGATATGAAGGGAATTATTGATCGGTTTGAAGGGGACTTAACTGTTGTAGAATTTGAGGGCAGAAAAATGGTTAATATCCACAACTGCGACCTTCCCGCTGGACTAAAAGAGGGAGATGCCATTCGCTGTACCGATGGGGAATTTGTTTTTGATGAAGTAGAGACGGCGCGATTGAAAAAAGAGACCAAGGCGATGTTTGATAAGTTGTGGGAGTAAGGGCATGGGGAAGGCGACTTAAGCCTCAAACAATGACAGAAATAGGCAGTACAATTATTACGGAATATCCTGATGTGTGACGGATTCGTAGGATATAGCGAAGTAAGATTTATTATAAGCATAACGAAAGGAACCTGAGAAATAAATATGAAAACAGATGAAGCTGACGAAGATGGAAAATATAAATTTTTAGCCATAAATATATTATTTGTACTTACGGTTACAATTTCAGCAATACTGCTAGACACTGACAGATTAAGTGCATTTATAATGCAGACGTCTTCACCTACACTTAAGGATGGAATGGAAGCAGTTGCCTTTTTAGTAGCTTGGCTATTATATGGAGTCGTTATGGGCTCTAATGATAAAAAGGACTTTATAAAATTTATTTCATTATACTGGGGAATTGGCGGTTCGATATCCTTAACAATGCTTATTGGAAATTTCATAGCAATTCCTGTATTCACGTTTATCTTAGCCCCTACGTATGGACTTGGGTTTTTCATGAATGTCGGGTCTAGTTATTTCTATGATGTAATGTGTATTATATTATCTTGGTCAGCAGGTGCTATTGGGTACTTGCTTGCTTTGCTACTCAATAAATTGCACATTGTAGAATAGATAATTATGACGCATCATTCTTATGTTGCGGAGTATATGAAGGTAAACGCAGCAAGTTCAAGTCGAAAGGACGTGATGTGATGAACTGGAGAAAGAAGTTACCTTCATTTGTAATCGTTATTTTTCTTATAATGATCACTACAGGGTGCGGAACAAAGACATTATCGACAGACCAGGTTAATCCAATGAATAAAGCAGAAATAGTTAACGTGCAAATAGCCAAAGGTAATTCTTATCAGAAGGAATTTACGGATCTCACGATAATCGGGGAAATTATTGATAACCTTAATAAGGTTATGGTTAAAAAAGCAAGTGTCGCTGAAGAAAAGAAAATATTAGATAGTGGAAATGCATTTACAAAAGATTCGACGATAACTATCAATTTATTGACTGATAAAGGCATAGCGTCTCCACAGAGCACTGCGATCCTACTTTCCGAAAAGGAACTTTTCATGCCAGACATTAAAAGTAGTGTTGCTATGAAAAGCAGTGTGAAAAGCGCACGTACAGTATCCTATATTAGTGATCTTGACGAAACAACCTTAGAATCTATAAAAGCTCTATATTCGATTGCTGAAGAAAGTATGAAATAATGGATAGCCATCCTTGACTATTAGTAGAGTATAACGAATTGGAATATTAATAATTGGAGTGAACTTTATGTCTAATATTCAAAACATATACGATAATGAGATTTTCTTTGAAGGATACAAGCAACTTCGAAATAATAAAAATAATTACAACACTTTACAGGAACAGCCTGCAATAAGAGGTTTGCTGCCAGATATGAAGGGCAAGACGGTACTTGACTTGGGCTGTGGTTTCGGTGAAAACTGTGTTGACTTTATAAATAAGGGCGCAGTAAGAGTAGTGGGTATTGATATTTCAGAGAAAATGCTTACAATTGCAAAAGGTGAAAATGCTTGTCAAAACATCGAATACATACGGCTTGATATGAATGATATAAACACAATCGATGAGAAGTTTGATATAGTTTACAGTTCGCTTGCTTTTCATTATATTAAGTCTTTTAGTAACTTACTTGGTAACATAAGTGATTTATTAAAAGACAACGGCTTACTTATTTATTCACAGGAGCACCCACTGACCACAGCTCCAATAGAAGGGGCGAACTGGACAAGAAATGAAAATGGAGAGCCCTTGCACTATAACCTTTCTAATTACATGGATAGTGGAGAGCGTAGCGTTAAATGGTTTGTTGATGGAGTCATAAAATATCATAGACCCTTTTCAGAAATAGTAAATATGCTTATTAAAGCAGGTTTTATGATCGAAAGAATGATTGAACCCTTGCCAGACGAAAAAGCTTTGCAGCTCATACCTAGAATGAAGAAAGATATTCATAAGCCAAATTTCTTAATCATTAGCGCGATAAAAATGTTACCTCCACAGCAAAGAGGCTAAGGTAAGACCTACCTGAACCGCCGTCACGTGGGAAAAGTTGATTGAGGGTAAGGGAGTGCGATAAATTGCCATTTTTCCAGTATCATGACAAAAAAGTTTATTATCGAGATGAAGGGAAAGGCAAAGTAATTTTATTGTTGCCAGGGAATACTGCCTCTTCTGCCGTTCACCTTTCTGAAATTAAGTTTTTCTCAGAGTCGTTTCGAGTCATATGTCCGGATTATATTGGTTACGGCCAATCAGATAGAGTAGACCGATTGCCTGTGGATTTTTGGTGGGTTACAGCAGAAATGTGTACGGATCTATTACAGTCACTTAATGTTGAGAATTTTATTGCGATCGGCACAAGTGGAGGGGGAATCATAGCGCTAGACGCTGCGATCATCGCACCGAACTTGGTCAAATGTGTCGTGGCAGATAGTATACCTGGGGAATTTCTTAATAGGGAACAACTACAGAATCAGGTTAAGCAACGAGAATCTCTTACGGAAGGTTCAATTGAGTTTTGGAAGAATGCACATGGCCAAGATTGGGATAAAGTTGTTCAAATGGATTCTCGTTTAATTCTCGAAATCGCTGAAGTTGAGAATAGTCTATTCAAAGATAGACTATCTGAAATTAAATGCCCAGTTCTCTTAACGGGTAGTTTAATGGACGATGCAATTTCGAATATAGAATGTGGAATTTGCTCTATAGCAAAGAAAATTCCTACATCAAAAACAGTGTTATTTCCAGCGGGTGGCCACCCACTAATGTGGAGCAGACCCAATGACTTTCGTAAAGAAGTCATAAGTTTTGTGAGGGGAATAAAATGATTAGTGCGAGAACGCAAAAGGAGCACAAGATGAATTATAGAGCGAAATTTATTAATGCATTACAAATGAATGATATAGAATTATTAAGAGGAATTCCAAAGGCCGATTTACATAACCACTTTTACCTTGCCGGTAATAGAGACTACATACATCGTAAAACTGGTGTAAATATTCCTTCCTTGGATCATAACCTTGTTAATATGGACGAAATGCACAGCTGGGTTAACAAAAATATAGGCGCCATATTAGAAGGTAAGTCGGGCCGCGCGTTAGCAGTAGAGGCGTGCTTTGCTCAAGCAGTTCAGGATGGCGTCTCCATTTTGGAGATTGGAGAGGACATTTGGGCTAATGGCTATTTTTATAATAACCATGTTGAGGAGCTCTTGGAAGTTTTTAACTCTGCGCATCAGATGATTGCTCCAGATATTGATCTTAGATTACAAATAGGGTTATCACGTCACTGTAAGATTCAAGACTTAGAAGAATGGATTGCACCATTTTGGGAGCATGAATGCTTTTATTCGATTGATTTATATGGAGATGAGCTGGCACAACCTATTGAGAATTTTAAAGGAATATATCGTAAGGCTAAAGAAAAAGGGATAATTCTGAAAGCTCATGTTGGGGAATGGGGAGATGCTGATTCCGTAAAACAGGCTGTCTCAGAATTAGAACTTAATGAAGTTCAACATGGAATCGCTGCAAGTCAATCACCTCAAGTCATGAACTGGTTATCTGATCATAATATACAGCTTAATATTTGTCCGACAAGTAATGTAATGTTAGGCAGGGTAGAATCGATCAAGAAGCATCCTATTCGGGAGCTATTTGATCGTGGTATTAAGGTGACGATTAATTCTGATAATGTTCTTATCTTTGACAGTCCAGTTTCAGGAGAATATCTAAAACTATTCAATGAAGGTGTCTTTACGGCTGAAGAATTAGATATTATTCGGATGAACGGATTAACAAATGCGCGATAATTTACGTTAATGAACTTCCATTTATCCATAAGCAATTGTCGCTTCGCGGCTATTGCAATTAATCCAGTTTTAAAAAGAATATAAGGGGTGTCATTAGTGGGAATTTGGACCAAGCATGAATTCAATAGAGATAAGTTACCTGAAAGATGTTTCTTATTCGCAGGGGATCACAGTGAGGAAAGAAGGAAAGAAATACTATCGCATTATGAAGCCATTGTATTTCATAAACATACAGTTTACGAGGCGTATATCGTTTCAATCGGAGATATTGAGGAATTATTAATTTTTCAGGTTTACGGAGCGCCTTTAATTTCTGATTTAAGTTTTATTTTAAACGATGGAGGGGTTAAGGAAATAATCTTTATTGGAACTGCCCTTGGAATTGACGAAAATCTTAAAATTGGAGATTATGTGATACCTAGCGAGGTCCAAGCATTGGAAGGACTTTTAAAGGTTATCTTCGATGTGGATTATTCATATCCTGACGCGGAATTGAAGAAAAAAATTGAACAGTCATTGAGAGTAATTGAAGAGACATATTTTGAAGGTAAAACGGTTTCAGTGCCATGTACGTTTGCTCATCCAGATAAGTCAAAATACGATGAAGATGTCATTGCATTAGAGATGGAGCTTTCAGCTATCTACCATTTCTCAAGACAGCTAGGAATTCAATGTGCTGGAATTTTAGTAGTTAGTGATACAAAAGATCACGGCCTACTCGACGATCGGACAGTAGTATATGAAAAATGGGTTAATGGCTTTAAGGCGATACAATCTGGAATACAGTTATATCGGAACAAAAGGGTATTCATCTGAGGAAACTGAATTATAAACCTCTAATGCGGCCCTGGATTAATTAGTAATGATAAGTGATTTTGAGAGGATGAAAGTAATGGAAAATATATTAATTGATGCTAAGGAGTATGTCTTTATAAAAGATTATAAAGACAATGCCGTAGTTAGAAAAAGCTATAATTCATTAACGGAAAAAACATATGGATTTGATTTTGAACAGTGGTATCAAACAGGATATTGGGGAAATGGATATATACCGTATTCACTTATGGATGGTGAATGTGTTGTTGCCAATGTTTCTGCTAGCATTATTGATTGTTTGGTTCTAGGGGAAAATAGAAGATATATACAAATAGGAACAATAATGACAGAGACTACACATCGAAATCAAGGATTAGTTCGCTATCTTATGGAAAAGGTCCTAGATGAATGGAAAAATAAATTCGATATGATCTATTTGTATGCCAATGACAGTGTATTGAATCTTTATCCCAAATTTGGTTTCATGGCTGTCGATGAATATCAATGTTCCACAACAATTACAAATGATCATGAAATTATTGTTGCAGAAAAATTAGATATGTCATTAAAGGATAGTAGAGAGTTAGTTGCGAAAAAAATAAACAATTCAATATCTATGTCCAAACTATCAATAATGAAGAATGTAGGATTGGTTATGTTTTATTGTACTTCTTTTATGAGGGACAATGTTTACTATTTAAGAGGCCAGGATGTGATTGTAATCGCCGAAATTGAAGGTGATACATTATACTTGCAAGATATATTTTCGCAAACAGAAGTTGATGTAAATAATATAATTAAGGCCCTGACGAATAAAGAAATAACAACAGTTGTTTTTGGATTTACACCTAATGACACAAGTAACTATTGTATGAATTTATTGAAGGAGGATGACACAACTTTATTTGTCATGAAAGATAATAAGAATTTATTTCAAAATAACAAATTAATGTTTCCTATATTATCCCACGCATAATGAACTGAGCTGATGCTATTGCCATAAAAAGCAATTTACTTTTAACTCATCAACGAGTTTTAAATTATCCATATACCCAACCAGTTTGTCTATAATGGGAAGCTGAAAATTATTGAAAAGTAGATAGTTTATTCTCCCTGCATATATTAAGAAATGTTTAGTTTCCGCAACAAACAGCATAGTAAATCAAAGTGAGTGAGAGTAAAACGGACTTTGGTATTGTAGTGAAAACAGCATGAAAAGCCAATAATATTAATAAATGAAAACAGGTAAATCAACTCTAAAGGGAGAACATGGACTAAAATGGAGACATATACTTTCAGCTACTTAACGGAATATTAGTTAAAAGGCATTTGTCTATTTTTTTATATGAAAGACCGTTAAAATAACGTTAGAGATTATAACAAATAACTAAAAAAAGGAGTGCGTCTATGATAAACAAGAAAGGGGAAAACAAGTATTTAAGTCTAATGAAATATCTAGTTAAGTCTCCAATAGTTATGATAATTGCAGGAAGTATACTCTTATTACCTGGAATATATCACTTTATTAAGGAGCTTAGTATTGGAAGCCTTGAAATAGTCTCAATCATTATTGGGAGTGCATTGATTATTGAAGGACTTATGAAATTATGGTTCGGGGAAATAAGAATGAAAGAAAGACAATTTGAAAAGTATAATAAAATACATAAATCAGGTAAATTTAAACATATTTTATTCCAGATATTATATTTTGTTATTATAAGTTACGCTATAATTTCAAGTGACAATATTAGAAGGCACGAATTTATATTTGAAGGCTTAAACATGTTTAATTTTACTGTAATTACCTTATTTGCTTGTTTTTGTGGTCTTTTAATTGGTATGTCCTCTTGGGAAAATTCTGAAAAAAGATATAAAAAATATATTGACAAGAATAAAGATTGATTCTCAACATGTTTAAGTCCCTTCGTGATGTGTTAACACGTTCTCGATAAATGAGTTTGTTGCATCATTCTTATTTCGTAACGTATTCTATTGCTAACTGAACTTCGCAAAATCCATACTTGGGTAATTTAGATTCTCATGATATTCAAGTTTCTACTGTCCGTTCTGGTCAATGGTTTCGCAGTGCGCACCCCCACGGTGTTAATGCTCACGCAGAACATATTATTCTAGTTGAAATATCTATTGGTAACATAGGTTGAGTGAGAATCCTGTCTGCCGGAACATTAAGATGTTCTGGCTTTATTATTTTTATTAGTAAGTGCAGGAATATTTAGGAAATTTGTTGAAATTCTAGAGAAGCGTCATTTATAGTACCATAAACTCTTTAACCGTCAGTGAAAGGCACGGTTCTATGTGAGGGTTGATTTTGAATTGGAGGTTTTGTATATGAAAGCATGTTTTGCTTTACTTGTAGATAATGAAATACATAACTTGTCAAGAAAGCTAGCATTTGATTTCGACAGAAAATATAATACCGGTTTTATATCGGCTAGCCTTCCTCAACATATTACTTTAGGTCCAGTATTTGAAGTGAACAATATTGAAGAAGTTGAGGAATACTTTGATTATGTGGCAGAAAACCTAAAACCATTGGAAGTTTTAGTGACAGATATTGTATTGAAGAGATATGGTGATAATGAAGGTTTTGGTGTTATGCAGATGGACATTAAAGAGAGCAAAGAATTAAGGGAATTACATAATACGATCTATAAATATATTAGTGAACATTCATGGGGTACAGATAATAACGATAAATATTATTTTCATTCAACAATAGCATTGGGAGAGCAGCCTGCTCGTGTCTATAAAGAAATATTCAAGAGCATTCCGGATAAGAAAATTAACCACATTTGCACTGTAAATGAGATAGCGCTATTTTGTATGACAGATAACGAAAGTAAAATGGGAACGTATATTACTTTCAAAAAATGCCTAATGTCGGCTGAAAAAAGATAGTGGTTTTGTCTATATTGTGACGCATTTGCAGCAGGATGTTATTAATCATGGAGGTAGAGGTACAATATATGAATGAACTTGTACAAGGTGGAAGAGAGTTGCTTGATTCTGTACAACCATTATGGGACAAACTCAATAAACATCATGAAATTAGTTCAAAAATTTTTCCTGATAAATATAGAAATAAGACATTTGATGTCAGAAAGAGAAAATTTGCTGAAGAACAAAGTCTTAAGGTGAACATAGATTTGATTAAAAACAGTGAGAAGGACTTATATATAGGGTACTGCATTAGTACATTAAATAAGGAATTGGCAGGGGAAATTGATTCCCTTTTTATCGATGAGGAATATCGCGAACTTGGTTTAGGCGATATATTAATGAATAGAGCATTGGAATGGCTTGATATTAACAATGCAAAAACAAAGAATATTGGTGTGTCAGAAGGTAATGAAAGAGTATTGGAATTTTATAAACGCTATGGTTTTTATAAAAGAAGAGTTATTTTAGAACAAATTAATGAATAGAACATTTCCTTTCCTTTGTTCTCATTAATTGTAGGATATCCTCTATAAATCCAGCTTCAATTTATAGGTATTAAAGGGGTGCTGTCATGAGCGAGTATTTCCCCAATAAAAATACAGCTTTAAAGGTTCTTAAACAGGCGGAAACATTAAATCCCGGATTGTGGGTACGACATTCCGAATTTGTAGCTTTAGCTTGTAGAAATATTGCTGAACATTGTACAAATCTTAACAGCAATAAAGCGTATGTTTTGGGTCTATTGCATGATATAGGTAGACGAGTTGGGATCGTTGCAGAACGTCATACGATTGCCGGATACCAATACTGTATGGAACAAGGCTGGGAGGAAGCTGCTAGAATTTGTGTTACACATTCATTTATGATAAAAAATATTCATTCAGCAATAGGAAAGTGGGACGTTACGAAAGAAGAATACGAACTAGCAGAAAGCATTATTAATTTGACGGTCTATGATGACTATGACTTAATTGTACAATTATGTGATGCTTTAGCCTTACCAACAGGATTTTGTTTACTTGAAAAAAGATTTGTTGATGTTGCTTGCAGGTATGGTGTTAATGAAAATACTGTTGAAAGATGGAAAAGGACAATTGAAATAAAAGATTATTTTGAAAAGAAAATGAATCTTTCAATTTATAAAGTGCTTCCAAATGTTAAAGAAAACACTTTTGCATAATTGCAAGCTTCACAGTATCCATAAAACTGTAGGACATGATGTCTATAATTGGCAGGCAGTCGGAATGTGGGCAAAAAATGGAGGGAGGGGTTATAAATTGTAGGGGGCTATACGGTTAACAGGGATTGATACCTTAAAGCCTTGAACACGAAAAAGCAGGTGCAATATTCCCATGACTCTTAATATGAGGAGATTAAAAATGAATAACAATGATTGGCTATTTGCAAAATTACCAAATTGGTTGAGATGGATTTTATCTCTCCCAGTAGCTATATTAGGATACTTAATACTTCAATTTATATTAAGTTTTATCATACACAATATATTTGGGTGGTCTTACCAAAATGTAATAGTTAGGTCTATAGTTATTTTTGCAGGCGTTTATAGTTTTATTATATTCTTTTTTTATTGTCTTCCAAAACATAAAGAAGGTATTACAGGGGTAGCTAGCATACTGTTATCTATATATTATTTTATCTCAATTATCCTGAATATTGTAAATGGTTTTGTATGGGATTCAGAGAATATTGCTTATGGGATTTCAGCAATTGTATGTATTTATATTGCTGTTAAGAAATTACTTAATAAGGATAGTAAAGGGGTATTTATATAAAACGTAGAATATCTTGATAATCAATAGGTTCCCCTTGGATTATCCATATTGCGTAACTCAGAAAGTCTCGTAAGGAAAGTGGTTCCAGGGGATACATTAAAGCTAGAGGCCGAAATACTCGTTTCAAAGCATGGTCTTATTAAAGCAAAGGTGACAGCAAGTGTAGATGGACAGATCGCTGCCGAGGGAGAAATAAAGATTATGATGACTGACCTGACCTAAAAGAAAATATTTATTACTGCATTTAATAGGGGTAAACGTAGGTGTGCTTAGGCTGATGAAAATTGACAAACAAAAGATAATATAGTTACCCTATAAAACATAAGGGAACTCGCATTATCCATATGCTGTGACGCATTAGTAGGATATAGCGTAGCAAATTTATATTTAAGAGAGGTGGTTGATGTTTATGAAATTCGTGTTGGAAATGGGGTCAACAAAAACAGTATATAAATTCTTTTCGATTGCAACAATGATTTTTGCAGTTTTGGGATTCTTTAATTTAGAAAACTGGTTCTTTCGTATTCTTACGCAAGGTAGTCTTTGTTTAATGATGCTATTTATGGGTATGCATACTATTTCACACCAAAATGATAAATATAAATCAGGCTATTTGCTTATTGGAGCAGCTGCTTTTATTTTTTTTGTTACGATTAATACAATTGTGGTTGGCTTTAAGATAGGTGCTTTCTAATCTAAGTTATAATAATATATTTAAGCTATCTTACTATCATAGGATAATCATTCTTATTTTGTTACTTAAAAAACAAATAATAACAATTCTCTATAGTACTATTTATTGAGGTGATTTTATGAAAATTGGTAAATTTGTTGAAGACAATAATTCAACAATAGATGCTGTGCGTCATTATATGGATATGGGATTAATAATTCCTGAGAAACAGGGTGGACAATATGACTTTGATTCCAGATGTCAGAGTGATTTAGAAGATATTATTTCTCTTAAGGGAATGGGCTTTTCACTAAGTGAGATAAAATCAATTTTTACATTTAAAAGGTTGGGACAACTGACTCAATATCAGGAAAATCAAGGATTTAGAGAGTTTTTTATTAATAAAGACAAGCACCTAGATAGTCAAATACAAGAACTTAATCAGATGAAACAAAGGCTTGAAGTGAGGTCTAAAGCACTTTCTGAGAAGGAAATCAACAGTAAATCTGTGATCGGCATAGACCTTAGAGTACTGGATCTTTTGAATTGTTTAAAATGTGGAAAGGATTTAGAGCTTCGTGAGGGAAGTATTTTAAGAAATCAAATAATCGAGGGGAAATTAGTATGTCCTTGTGGTGAGGAATACATCATTGAAGACGGAATATTAAAGATTGAAAATATTATTATAGATGAAGATATTAAGTGTAATTGTAATTTTATAAATGATTACATCAATGCTACTGATATCGATTACCTTGATAAGGTATACCGTGATATAGAATGGCTACATAGAAAAGCAGATATTATGAGTTTCAAAGACCAGGTAATCCTTGAATTAGGCTCGGGAATGGGATTCTTTTTGAGAGCAATATATGAAGATCTACCTGATAACTCAATCTATATTACCATAGACCATGATATCAATAAGCATAGATTTTTGAAGGATATCTTGGAGATGACAGGGTGCAAAAAGAATATGGTATTTATTTGTGCAGACTTTCTTCAAATTCCAATTAAGGATAATTCAGTCGATATACTGGTAGATATGTCAGGAACGAGTAATTACTGTTTTGAGAATGAAGAGTTTTTATTGAAGCGTGTTGATCACTATATAAAGAATCATGCACAGATCCTAGGCTCATATCTCCTATTTGAGAATTTTGCTACCAACAGTTTGATTCAAGATAAATGCAGATCGAATTTTATTTTGAACCATGTGAAACAGGAAATCTTAGAGCTTGGGTACAATATTTTTGAAGAAAATGTCTCAAACACCCTAGAAAAAGGCGGAAAGTATGAAAGCTATTTTAAAGAGGGTGAAAAAGTATACTCATATTTAATGCTTGGTAAAAGGTAGGGTTAACCCTACCTTTTACTTAATTAGTTGAAGATATTTTATTATTGAACTATTGACGTGGTGATAAGACAACGTTTTACAATAAAGTTAAGGCATCTTTAAAAAATAACACGATGCTTACAGTGAAACGGAGGTTACAATGAGTGACTCCCAGCGTGCGATCAGTGGTTCTTCAAATAATAAAGAGTTAGTAAATTTGATTTTGTTTTCAATTGCAAGTTGTATCTCCCTATTTGGAACATCTGTCTATAACTTTGCCATTGGACTCTATGTATTAAAAATGACCGGTTCAGGATTAACCTTTGCCATAACTCTGGCATTGGGTATTTTATCAACAGTCCTCATCAACCCTTTTGCCGGCGTACTGGCTGATCGACTCGATAAAAAGCTCCTGGCGATCATTACAGATCTGCTGAATGGTGTTTTACTAATAGGACTATATCTACTGACGATCGGCTATGACTTAAATTTATTCATGATTTATGGGAGTACCTTTCTCTTAAATGTATTTACGACGATTTATGGTATAAGTAGTGAGGCAGCAAAGCCAAACTTAGTGTCCGGAAAAAGTCTTATGTCTTTGAATTCTATCAGCAAAATCATTGATTCCTCTTCTTCTATATTAGGACCCATGGTGGGTGGATTAGTCTTCGCGTTCTTAAATATAAGATTCTTTATCATCATTAATGGGGTTTCTTATGTTATATCGGGATTACTTCAAATGTTTATGGATTTTAAATTCAACTATAAGGATGTTGGGAAGGAGAGCGGGGTTAACTTTATTCATGATATAAGGGAAGGGTTTACTTATCTTAAAGATAGAAAACAACTTACAAATCTGTTTGGCGTTTTTATTGCATTAAATTTTTTTATGGGTCTTTCAATCAATGTTCCCATGCCCTATATCATCAATAATGTTTTAGAATTAGATCCTAAATACTATGGAATAATACAAGCTAATTTTCCGGTGGGCATGATTTTAGGCGCAATTGTCATTAAAAAGGTTATGGGAAAATATTCATATCTACAGATAATAAAATCAGCGAGCATCCTATTATCAGCGTGTATGGTTGCCGTTGGTCTTTCGGTCATATTGCACGACACCATTTTGAACGAGACTGTTTATTTAATATATTTCATCTTGATCATGATCTTGTCAGGCATAGCAATATCCTTCATTGATATACCGATTTTTTATACTCTACAGCAGACGATTCCAGACGAATTTAGGGGAAGGGTACTCAGTATAGGGATAAGCATGGCAAAAATAATTCTGCCGGTTGCCCTCATTATAGCAGGAGCCCTAATCAACCTCATTCCATCATACTTTCTACCGATCATCAGTGGTGTATTACTTTGTATTTTTAGCATTTTCTATATTGAAGTTGATTAGCTATTTTTAGTTAAAGTAAAGACTCTGAAGGAGGAAACATAAGGTAGTTGACAATTAAATGTTTTTGTTATCCGGTTCTAAGTGTTGTAAGATAACGTGTCACGAATCTCTCATTATCAATAGTTGTGACACATTCGATAATGTACAATGAAAATTATTCACTCTCCTAATGTAAAAATATCTTCTACGGGTGTTTTTAAAAGTTTGGCAAGTTTCATTGCTAATTTAAGAGTAGGATTATATTTATTTTTCTCAATTGCGATTATGGTTTGTCGGCTTACACCTAAAAGGTTAGCTAAATCTTCTTGCCTTAACCCCTCGCTCTTACGCAATTGTTTGATTTTATTCTTCATCCGCATCATCACTCATTTTCTTATCATAAATAGCTTTGGCAATGTAGCGAATAATATTTTGGCTGGTTAGAAGAATTAACGGTAAAAAGTTTATAGGTGTTTCTGGTGTTTTTAACTTGAAGCACTCATAACAAAACCAAACAAATAAAAATAGGATTGTGTATAACCAAGCCCAACGTAATGACTTTAATTGTATTGTCATTTCCATTTCATCCATTTTGTGAAATCCTAATTTTTTAAGGAAGTTTCTCATAATTACCCTCCAATAATGTTAAACATTCTTTACATTATATTCTAAATGATTTCCTTCAAATGTCAATAACCTTTTACATTATTCTTTAGGATTCTAATTTGTCTATGAGCATAATCTTTGCTTGAATTAAGACGCATACTGTTATTTGTCATGCGCCTGCTGTTTCTTGAGATTCGGATAACAACGTCTGCATCCGGTGGGTTTTACAGACCGTCTTATGACGGTCTATTTTATTGCCCATAATTTTTAGTGTGAATGTACTTAACTTTAAGGGACTGCGGTCTCGATTAAGTATACGTTTAGGGACATTCTAAAAACGCGTATTATAGTGATTAATAATGTATTAAAAGCAGTTTTTAAATAGTTGCAAATTTATATGGACCTTTATAAATGGATATATAGGGTCAAATACAGATATGTTCCCTTGGACGCAGCAGGACGATAGCAGAAAATTATCAGAAAACACCAAGTGGGGAATTTTAAGACAGTTTGAAAGCGGGAAAGTGATAGTCAATACCACAAGGTTTCTCGGCTATGATAAAAATGAAGATGGAGAACTTGTAATAAATGAAGAACAAGCAGAACTGGTTCGCAGGGTATTCAGGGAATACCTTGACGGTAAAAGCTACGCTTCCATTGCCAAAGGGTTGATGAAGGATGAAATAAAAACTGTGATAGGGAAGCAAAGATGGTGGATTCAACAATATGCGGGATGTTGCAAAATGAGAAATATTATGGAGCCGCACTTTTGCAAAAAACAATAACTGTTGATTTTCTCACTCATAAACGCAAGGCGAATAAAGGTCAAGCACAGCAGTATATGATCGATGAAAACCATCCCCCAATCATATCCAAAGAGATATTTGACAAGGTTCAGGATGAGAAGGAACGCAGAGCATTGCTAAAAGGAAATCTCGTGGGTGATAGGCATAAATATAGCAACAAATATCCTTTTAGTGGCAAAGTGTTTTGCGGGATATTTTTAAAAGAAGGCAGTGGAACAGCACCAATACATCAAAGATAGTTGTATGGCAATGCAAAACCTACATAATGGATGGTAAGGATGCCTGTGGTGCCAAGGCAGTCGATGAGATTGTTTTGATGGATTCATTTGTCCGGATGTTTAATGGGATCTATGAAAACAAGCAAAGCTTTATAAAAACACTGACAGAGAATATCCGAATGATTCTTTTGTTAAAACCCGACATTAAAGAAATAGAAACTTTGGATAATCGGATTGAAGAATTGAAAACTGAGTTGAAGAAACTCATCCGGCTTCAAGTAAATAATAACGTCGATTCTGAGGTCTATAATGAGGAGTACAAAAGCATATCTGAAGAACTGAGGGAAGTACGAAAGAAAAGGTTGGAGCATGATAAGGTAAACGATTTGAAGGACGGGCTGAAACAAAGGTTCGATGAAATCCTGCAGACGATAAATAGCAGGGATTCACTACTTGAAGAATTTGATGAACAAATATTTAATGCGTTGGTTGAGAAGATTGAAGTGGTATGCTACCCCCAGACAGGACAGTGAAATAAAAAACTGTTAGTCTGGGGGTAATTATGTCACAACAGAGAAAAATACCAGTAGAAGAGATGATAC
>Ga0209123_1002390_pt1 | contig 16011 bp, 15 predicted proteins | sample BarGraIncu00431A_FD_184500 | JGI IMG/M metagenome (GOLD analysis project Ga0209123, IMG submission 184500) | Arctic peat soil microbial communities from Barrow, Alaska, USA - Barrow Graham LP Incubations 004-31A (SPAdes) (version 2) | ecosystem: Environmental > Terrestrial > Soil > Wetlands >...
GTAAGTTAAAAATATATAATAATGAATAGAGTTAATGTTTCTAATAGTGAAACATTAACTCTGTTTTTTTCTTTGCTCAGCAAGAAGTAAATCCACCATTTCACCATAACTTTTTGTTCCAGAGTTTTGGTTTTGAGACTTAAGGTAACTATCATTAACTGCATTTCCAATTGACTCTATGGCACCAGAATAACCTTTCCAAATACGTTTTTTGTAATTAAGGTCATTAAGAACACCGCTCGTGCAACTGAAAAGCAATTCTTCGAATTTTTCATTATCAATTTTTTGTAATTCATTAAGTGAATAAGTAAGTGCTGAAAGCGTTCCAGAATATTTGAAATATACATCAGGATGATTTATACATGTTACATATGCAATATAGTTTGCTTCATCTTCTTTGGCAAAACCCCTTTGATGAGCCATTTCATGTTCAGTTGTGAAAGGCAGGGATGAATCAAATTCTGCAGTGCTAATATTAGCTTCGCTAGTAAAAGGGAAATAAAAACCTGTAATTCCAGTATAACTCATTGGCAGTGAAAAAAATATAGTTTTAGGGGGTCCATAGTTACCTCCTAATTTGGGGTATTTTAGTGAAGTTTCATCATATCCTAGGTAGGCAGTTTTTAGTATATAACTATTATTGTAGGGAAGTTCCATTAATCCATCTTTATTCTCTTTTAAATTTTTTCTTAAAGAATTTGAACTTTTTATAAGCGTATTACATAGCTCAACAACTTCAGTTGAGGATGACACCCGTATATCTAATTTTAATAATTTATCTAGTGAAAGGCGTTGGTAGTTAAATCCCCACAACATCTGAAATGAAAAATATATTATTCCAGATGTTGCAAGTACATTAAAACCAAAGTTTTTTAATATTTCTGATCTTCTATTTTCAAATTTATATATTAGAATAAATATTTTTAGAACATGAAATAATGAAAAAACGCAAAAATGTATAATTATAAGTTCTGCAAGAGAAAATGGTATAAATCCTGTGATTTCACTTAAAATACTAGCAATAATTTTATAGAAAAATGAAGAGTAGTATGTTTCTATAAAATCCGGAAATATTCTAGATAATTTAGTAAGTAAAATGGTTAGGGGCAAAAGTAATATGAAAAACATTTGTTTGCTTAATGGAAACTTATTCAGGTAAATACCACCTTTCTCTTGTATTTTTTTATTTAGCTTTTAATAATATAGCCTTTATTTTATTATAGTATATAAAAGTGTAAAAACCAACAATAAATATTAATAAAAAAAGACTAAAAGCTTTGTAAACTACATAGCTTTTAGTCTTTTCTACTTTGTTTAAATGGTCAGAAAAAGCATTTATGATTTTTGTTGAACCACTACGTCTGGCGCCTCTTTATAAACAATTTTTAAGAATAAAGGGGTTAAAAGTGTAGTTGCTATTACCACAATAACGATTGGAACAAAAATTGTATCACTCATCAAACCGGCTACAGCGCCTTTATCCGCTAAGATAAGGGCGACCTCACCTCTTGAAATCATTCCAACACCGATTCTTAAGGAATCATTATTATTAAAACCAGTTAGTTTGGCTCCCATACCACAACCAATTACCTTCGATAATATCGCAACTAATAACAAAACAGCAGTAAAAATTAGTAGCGTGCTTGAAATACCGATAATATGTGTTTTTATCCCTATACTTGCAAAAAATATTGGCGACAAAAGCATATACGATAGTACTTCAAATTTACCTGATATGTAATCAGCTTGTTTGACATTTGAAATGATAATGCCTGCCAGATAAGCTCCAGTTATATCTGTTATACCAAAGAATTTCTCAGCTGCATAGGACAAAAGAAGGCAAAACACTAATCCATAAATGGGAACTCTTCGCTTTTGTCCATGTTTATTGCTAAGGTGTTTAAATGCATAATTAAACACAATCGCTATAATTATAGCAAATACAAAGAACATGAGGATTCTAATTAATATACTCTTTATACCAACAGATGAATCTGCAAAACCTAAGATGATAGTAAAAATAATTATACCAATAATATCATCAAGGACGGCGGCTCCTAAAATAGCTGTACCAGTTGGAGTTTTAAGTTTACCCATTTCCCTTAAAGTCTCAACTGTAATACTAACTGAGGTTGCTGTGAGAATAACACCAATGAAAATATTCTGTAATAATTCCATTTCAGTCATGGCACTAAGTGGCGTGTCTGAAAATGCAATTGACACAAGAAAACCACCAACTAAAGGTAATAAAATGCCTAGTAGTGCAATGATAAGGGAGGATTTCCCACATTTCTTCATTTCTTTTACGTCTGTTTCTAGGCCTGCTATAAACATTAAACCGATTACGCCCAGCTCAGCCATTTTATCAATAAATTCTGTTTCATGAACGATGTTTAATATTGTAGGGCCAAGTATTAAGCCTGCAATTAAAGCTCCAATAACCTGGGGCATTTGAATTTTTTTAGTCAAAAGACCTAATACCTTTGTGCTCATTAAAATAACCGCTAAATCCAATAAAAAATTAATGTCTAACAAGTATGGTCCCTTCTTTCAAATATATTATTATTGATTGTGATATTATTAATGTGCGTTTACATTACACACATAATCTCTATTATACACCTTTTAACAGAACAAGCGAATTTAGTGCTTTTGTGGTGCTTAAATTGGCGTGTGCGGATATGAGATATTATGACTTAGAATGTCTACTTTTTTAGGTAAAGGGTATACTTACCTATTAATGAAGTTTTTTAGGATAAAAGAAGTCTTTTAGGATAAAATAAGTTGCAATTAAATAAAACATTGTTATAATTTTACATGGGAGAAAAATTACGTAAGTAAACCATAAATCTCTTTTAGAATATCATAATGTGAATACCTAGATTAAAAAAACTGAAAGGAGTGTGCCTATGAGAAACATAATAGAAGTTAAGGATTTTGTAAAGAAATATGATAAGTTTACAGCAGTAGATAATGTTTCATTTGATGTAGAAGAAGGCAGTATTTTTGCATTTCTGGGCCCAAATGGTGCAGGTAAAAGTACAACCATAAATACATTGTGTACCATATTCGATAAGACGTCAGGAACCCTGACTATTGACGGAAAAGATGTTTCCCGGGAGAGGGATGCTGTTCGTGGTGTTATTGGGGTTGTTTTTCAAGAACCGACGCTTGATAATAAAATGACCGTTATGGAAAATTTAATAATGCATTGTCACTTTTATGCTATACCTAAAAGCGAAGTTGTAGAGCGTATCCAGTTTGTTTTGGAGTTAGTAGAGTTACTTGATTGGAAAAAAGCAATGGTAAGCAGCCTATCTGGAGGGATGAAACGTCGCGTTGAAATAGCCAGATCACTGCTTCATTACCCAAAAGTATTGTTTTTAGATGAGCCAACAACAGGGCTTGATCCTCAGACTAGAGCGCACATGTGGGATTATATTGTAAAGCTACAAAAAGAGAAGAATATAACCATTTTCTTAACAACTCATTACATGGATGAGGCTGAGATTTGTAGTAAAGTTGCAATTATGGACGGTGGAAAGATCGTTGCAATGGACACTCCATATCGTTTGAAACAGCAATATACAAAGGACAAAGCAAACATTACAACTAGTGACGAACAAGGGCTTACATTACTGTTAGACGCAGCCGGGTTTATTTACAAGAAAAAAACCGGTTATTATTCCATTGAAGTTGATAGTATACCAAAACTTATGGAGATATTAAGCGAGCAAAAAGATTCGATAACAGATTTGGAAATTAAAAAGGGTACATTGAATGATGTATTTTTAGCAATTACCGGAAAAGATATAAGGAAGTGATAGACTTATGGATATTATATTAGCTTTATGGTATAGAAATATTAAAATTTTCGCTCGAAATCGTGTTCAGCTTGTTTTCACTATTATCATGCCATTCTTCTTTTTATATGTGTTCAGTTCGATATTTAAAAACGATAGTATTGAAAATCCAGTAAACTATATGCTGGCAGGTATTGTGATAACTACAGTATTTCAAACCTCACTCACTATTGCCACAAGTACAATTGAAGACATTGTTTCTGGATTTATGAAAGAAGTTTTGGTAAGCCCCGTTAAGAGAATTCAAATTGCCGCAGGTCAGCTACTATCAGCAGCAACAATAGCAACATTGCAAGGCATTATTATTCTAATCATTGGTTATTTTATAGGTCTTAAATTTACATCATGGATAACACCATTTGCAGTAATTGGTGTGATGATTGTTGTTGGACTTGTGTTTTCTGGGTTAGGACTTTTCCTTGCAGCTTTGGTCAAAAACTCACAAACATTTCAGATTGTGGTAACTGCTATAACAATGCCCATGACATTCCTTTGCGGCGCATATATCCCTCTTTCAATGTTACCAAAAACGTTGCAATATGTTGCGTATCTCAACCCAATGACATATACAACAGCATTTTTTAGAACAATCATATTGGAAAAGACTTCTTTAACAACTAATCAAATGGTTGCAGAGCAACTTGCTTTTAAAATAGGGGGTTTTGTAATAACACCGCTTATAAGCATGACGATTGTAATTATTTTTGGACTTGTATTTTTATTATTATCGACTTATGTTTTCTCAAAGGTTGATTTTTCGAGAATTAATCGTTCGAAAAGTAAGGAAGCAGATATATTTAGTTAGTGATAACAAAAAAACACAATGTATAAGAATTTTATATATTGTGTTTTTTCAAATGATATAAATTTTGAAGTATTCATTATTAAAATTTGATCTTCATAAGTAATTTTTGCAACACGTTTCTTAAATTTTTTGTTTTTTTTCGGTGAACCATAATTAATGTTACTAGATAAATTAGACTGATTGTCAGGCATAGCGGCAGTAGCTTGTTCATTACTTTGTTATTTTATTGAACCAACTGTAAAACCGTTGGAGGCCTTACTTGATTACTGAGTAGCACCAGTAATGCTACTTTTGACATTAATTGTTGAATTAGTGCTTGAATCTTTATTATTTTTATTCATAAGTTTCTCTTCTTAGTTAAATAAATTATACTGTATGCATACGGTATTAATATAGTTTACCCAATCTTAAAATATATGTTAGGTATAGTTAAAGTGAGGCAAACATAGGTTATATTACAGAACCTAAAATATATTTATATGTTTAAAAAATAACTTTATAAAACGACTTGAAGAAGCATAAAAGACCTGTTATAATTGAAATATAAAATATTTAACAGTGATGGTATAATGTACATGCAATTCAATAAATTTTTAATTAATTACAATACTCACCATTAAAAGTTTTTAAAATCGATTTAAAAACTTTCATATATGTGATATGCTACAAATATAAAAGCTAATATTTTGATTTGTGACACTTTTATGTACATGTGTTTAAATGCTAAAGAAAGTTTGCAAAGATCAGTGAATTGTTCTAAATAAATTATTAGTTATAACGGATTAGTAATTAACATTATAAGTGGATATTGAAATATCAGAATATTTTGTCATATATAAGTAATTAAAACTTAGTGAATAAGCATACTAAATATTATTTAAGAAACAAAATGTAAACGACAACATAGCTAGGACTTTTGTTTTACGGAATTTAACACCATAGTAATTGTTAAGTTAAAACGTGATTTGAATGCCACAAGTTCAAATATTACCTTCATAATTAAAATACTAGAACATGTAATGATAACGTTTAAATATGGTACTTTTAAACAGGTTATCATTTCATAAGGAAATTTGAATGTTTCTAATGTATAAAACATCATAATTAATAAGTATTTGAATGCTAAAAAAATTATGGTGATTTAATAAATAAGGGGGAGAATATAATGAAGAAAAGTCTTGTAAAACTAATGTCATCGCTTATGATTCTGACTGTTCCTTTAGCAGCTGTAGGATGTTCAAAACCAGCAACTACAGATACAACTACTACGGTAGGTGAGAAAACAAAACTATCCATATGGCACATTCAAACCACTGCTCCTTTTCCAGATATAATTAAAGACAGTATGGACCGTTTTAAGGTTGCAAACCCAAATTATGATGTAGAGATTACACCAATGCAGAATGATGCATTCAAAACAAAACTTAAAATTGCTATGAGTTCGAATACAATGCCAGACATATTTCCTACCTGGTCAGGTGGACCTATGAATGAATTTATTGATGCTAACAAGATATCTGATTTAACAACCTATATGGATAAAGATAGTTACAAAGCCAAATTTATGGATGCTGCTATAAGCCAAGTTACGTATAAAGATAAACTGTGGGGTGTGCCAGTTGAAAATGTAGCAGTGGCTACATTCTTTTATAACAAGGATATTTTCGCTAAGTACAATCTACAGGTTCCAAAAACTACAAAGGAACTTGAAGCTATTTGTGATATTTTAAAAACTAATAAGATTACTCCATTTTCATTAGCCAACAAGACTAAGTGGACTGGTTCAATGTATTATATGTATCTAGTTGATCGTATCGGTGGAAAGGATGCATTTGCTAAGGCTGTTGACCGTACAGGTACATTTGAAGATACTGCTTTCACGCAAGCTGGAACTATTATTCAAGATTGGGTAAAGAAAGACTACTTCAACGAAGGATTTAATGGTTTGGATGAGGATTCAGGTCAGTCCCGTACATTATTATACACAGGAAAAGCTGCTATGACATTAATGGGTTCGTGGTTTGTCTCAACAGCTGCAGGCGAAAATAAAGACTTTATGAGTAAAGTTGGTTCATTCTCATTCCCAACTGTTGAAGGTGGAAAAGGAGATGCTAATACTGTTATTGGTACTGTTGGTGATAATTTTTATTCTGTTGCTTCATCTTGTAAGGACGTTGAAGGTGCATTTAAAGCTATTACTTACTTGATTGATGATACAGCTGTAGAAAAACGTATAACTGATGGAAGAATTCCTCCAATTAAAGGCGTAAAAGTTAGTGATTCAAATTTACAGCAGGTTCTCACTGCAGTAGAAAAGGCACCTTCAGTTCAGTTATGGTATGATCAATATCTTCCACCAGAAATTAGTGAACTTCATAAAGATACAAGCCAAGCTTTATTTGGACTTACAAAAACACCGGAGCAAGTAAATAAGGATATGGAAGCTGCTGCTCTAAAATATTATAAAAAATAGTTAGGTTAATTCTTATATAATAATGTGAATATACTGGGCACTCAGTTGCAAGATTTAGTGCCCAGTATTTTTATAAGAATATTTTGTGAAAATAAATGTAAAATATAACATATTAAGATTGAAGTGCTTTAATAATTTATCAATTTACTGTAATCAATATAATATAGGAGGGAAAAAATGAATGTTACTCATTCTTTAGCAAAATCTAGAAAACGACAAACAATTTTTGCAGCAACTGTTTTTCTTATTCCTGTCTTTTTGTTCATAGCAGTATATATAGTTTATCCTATTTTTGATTCCTTTTCCTTAAGTCTGAATTCCTGGAATGGAATTGACTCAGCAAAAAAATTTATTGGTTTCGGTAATTGGATAACATTAATGGGTGATAAGGTTTTTTGGAAAGCGTTTTCTAATAATATAATTATTATGATTTTGTCAATCCTAATTCAGCTCCCTATAGGGATGGCTCTTGCTGTTCTTTTAGATGTAGGTGGAAGAAAATTGAACTTTTTTAAAGTGATGTATTTTATGCCAATGCTTATGTCATCCGTGGCTATAGGCTTTTTGTTCAAGTATGTGTATGATCCACAGTTTGGATTTATAAGTGCAATTATCAAGTTATTTAATGGTTCAGCTATGGTGGATATTCTTGGAAGCACAACGCTTGCTATATTTGCGGTAGTTGCAGTTATATGTTGGCAATTCACACCATTTTATATGGTTTATTTTTTAGCAGGACTAAGTTCATTGCCACCTGAAATATATGAGGCTGCAATTATTGATGGAGCTACTCGAGGCAAATATTTTTGGAGGGTCGCACTACCAATGCTTAAGGGCACGGTTAAAAGTGCTATTGTTTTATCGTTAGTGGGAGCATTGAAATACTTCGATTTAATATGGGTTATGACAGAGGGAGGACCTTCTGGTTCTACTGAACTTATGGCAACATATATGTATAAAAATGCTTTTCAATCAATGAAAATGGGATATGGCGCCACAATCGCTTCAGCTATGTTTATAATCATAACCGCAATATCATTATTAACTATCAAAGGTATGAACAGGAAAGAGGAGGAATAATGCGATGAAAAATAAAATTACTGTAACTAAAATCATTATTGCTATTATTGCACTGATCTGTGTTGTAGTTGCTGCTGCACCATTCTACTTTATGATCATATCTTCTTTTAAGGAGCAGTTTGAATTACTCACAACAGGTATTTTTGCCTTCCCAAAGGGATTGTTTTTGGATAACTACAAAGCAATCGTTGAAAGTAATTTTTATAAATATTTGTTTAATAGTTTGTTTGTAGTTTCTGTTTCATTAGTATTAATATTAATGACAGCTTCATTTGCAGCATATCCGTTTTCAAGATTAAAATTCAAATATAATAAACCATTGTTTGCAATAGTTGTAGCGGCAATGGCGGTTCCAATACATGTAACATTGATTCCATTATTTCAACTTACACAATCACTTCATATTTATGATACGGTGTGGGCATTAATAGGGCCATATGTTGCCTTCAATATTCCTATTTCAGTATTTATTCTTACCAGCTTTATGGCTGATATCCCAAAAGAACTGGAGGAAGCTGCAGAGATTGATGGTTGTGGAAAGTTTGGAACTTTTTTTAAGATTCTATTTCCACTCTCGAAGCCAGGCCTGGCAACGCTTGCCATATATAATAGTGTTAATATGTGGAATGAGTTCAGTTTTGCGCTAGTATTGACGCAAACAGAAAGGAGCCGTACATTACCACTCTCAATTTGGGAATACCAGGGACAGTATTCAGCAAATATGCCTATGATTATGACTGTTTTAACTCTCTGCGCAATTCCGATGATTATTGCATTTATAATTGGTCAGGATAAACTTGTTAAAGGTATGATGGCAGGAGCTGTAAAGGGATAAATAATTATAAAAGGAGAGAGTTAAATGGCTATTAATACAAAAATAGATCATTGCAATGAGTACTTTAGTCTTTCGAGGAGCGAAAAAAAAGAATTTGATCAAAGTATTTTAAATGAACTTAAGGAAAATCCTATAAAGCACATTACTACCGAGTGGGGCATGTTTGAAAATTTGGGGCCTATGAATGAAGTTGAAATTGATAATTTGGCTGGGAATGTTTTAAGTAAAATGACATTAAAAGAAAAGGTAGATCAGATGTCATGTGACAATGAACCAAGATATGCTTGCATCAATCCACCAAGGTATAATTACTCTCCATATTATGCAGGAGAGAATTTGAAGCTGGATATTCCTGCTGTTAAATTTACAGATGGACCTACAGGTATTGTAATGGGGTATCATTCAACTGCATTTCCTGTTTCAATAGCACGTGGCTCTTCATGGGATACTGAACTTGAGGAACGGGTTGGAAATGTAATTGGTGTTGAGGGACGTTCAGGTGGAGCAAATTTTTTCGCAGGGGTATGCATAAATCTACTTCGTCATCCTGCTTGGGGGCGAGCTCAAGAAACTTATGGTGAGGACACATGTTTGCTGGGCAAGATGGGATCAGCATTAACTCGAGGCGTTCAAAAACATATGATGGCTTGTGTTAAACATTATGCTGGAAATAGTATAGAGAATGCTCGATTTAAAGTAAGTGTTGAAATGGACGAGCGAACACTAAGAGAAATATATCTTCCACATTTTAAGGCTTGCGTTGATGAAGGTGCAGCAGCTATGATGAGCTCTTACAATCGCGTAAGAGGAGTATGGTGTGGTCACAATGATTATTTAATTAATCAAATTTTAAATAAAGAGTGGGGATTTAAGGGATTTGTTATGTCAGACTTCATATGGGGGGTAAGAGATACAGTTGATGCTGCGAATGGTGGACAGTGCATTGAAATGTATGCGACTCAGTATTTTGGAGATAAACTTGTTCAAGCCGTAGAGGATGGGAAAGTTTCTGAAATTAAAATTAATGAATCGGTAAAGAGGATACTAAGTGAAAAAATTAGATTTTCATTTGTTGGACGTAATAATTCATATTCTGAAGATAAGATGGGTTGTAAGGAGCATGCGAGACTTGCTCGTGAGGTCTCTGAAAAGTCAACAGTGTTACTGAAAAATGACAATATTCTTCCTCTTAATAAAACAAATATAAAGAAGATTGTTGTTGTTGGAAGGCTGGCTGTTACGCCAAATACTGGTGATTTAAAGGGTAGCAGTGCTGTATTCCCACCATATGTAATCACACCTCTTTCGGGTATTAAAGCTGTAGTTGGGAGTGATGTTGAAGTTTGCTATGTAGATGGTAAAATACCACATCAAGCTCAGGTAATATCTAAGGATGCAGATGCAGTTATTGTTATAGTTGGGCTTACGTCACTTGATGAAGGTGAATTTATTACTAATGGTGGAAATATTGGAGGTGACAGAAGAAATCTTGGTTTACATCCAGATGATGAGGACTTAATTGAGGCTATATCCAAGGCAAATAAAAATGTTATTGTATGTTTGCAAGGAGGAAGCACAATTATCATCGAACCATGGAAAAATTATGCAAAAGCGATTCTTATGCAGTGGTATCCAGGAATGGAGGGAGGAGCGGCACTTGCAAACATACTGCTTGGTGATGTAAACCCTTCGGCAAAAATGCCTGTTACGGTTCCAGCATCGGCGACGCAACTACCGTATTATGATATTGAAGCTACATCAATTGTTTATGACTATTATCATGGGTACTTTCTTGCTGATAAGGAGAAATATCCCGTAACATACCATTTTGGATTTGGAATGAGCTACACAACATACAACTATAGTAATGTAAAAACATCAGAGTCAGAAGACACAATTTTTGTTTGTGTTGATGTTGCAAATGCAGGAATGATGGCTGGTGATGAAGTTGTACAGCTTTATATCGGATATAAAAATTCAAAGGTTGAGCGACATGTAAAGGATTTAAAAGGATTTACAAAGATACATCTTAAACCTGGTGAATGTAAAACTGTAAGTATTACACTAGCAATAAAAGATCTCGCATATTATTCAGAGGAATTGAGTAGCTGGATTGTGGAAGATGTTAATTATATTGCAATGATCGGTTCATCATCAGACAATATGGATTTGTTAACTGCTGAATTTAGTTTAGTGAATAAGAATGTTTAAAAGCTTGTAACTAAACAAATGTTTAGTTATTAAAAATTATGTGTCACGGACAACTACGAAAGGGATGATTAACAATATGACAGAGTTCAATAATTATAAAAATGAAGAGCTAAGTTTTGAAGAACGTGCAAAGGATCTTGTATCAAAGATGACACTTTTTGAAAAAGTCAGCCAAATGACTTATAATTCAGCTGCAATACCTAGACTTGGAGTGTCTTCATATAACTGGTGGAATGAAGCATTGCATGGGGTTGCTAGAGCTGGCGTTGCTACAATGTTTCCACAAGCCATTGGTATGGCAGCTACATTTGATGAACAGTTGTTATATGATGTTGCCGAGGTGGTGTCTAACGAAGGAAGAGCTAAATATAACGAATCACAAAGAAAAGGTGATCACGATATTTACAAGGGATTAACTTTCTGGGCTCCGAACATAAATATTTTTAGAGATCCAAGATGGGGACGTGGTCATGAAACATATGGTGAGGATCCATATTTAACAGGGAGACTCGGAGTAGCATTTATAAAAGGAATGCAAGGAAATGATAAAAAATACATGAAGTCGGCTGCTTGTGCAAAGCATTTTGCAGTGCATAGTGGGCCAGAAGGTGAAAGGCATAGTTTCAATGCTGTAGCTTCACCAAAAGATCTTAGAGAAACATATCTCCCAGCGTTTAAGGAGGCTGTAAAAGAAGCTAATGTCGAAGCTGTTATGGGTGCCTATAACAGGACCAACGGAGAACCTTGCTGTGGAAGTAAAACATTACTAAATGATATTCTCAGAGAAGAATGGGGATTTAAGGGACATGTAACATCAGATTGTTGGGCAATAAAAGACTTTCATGGCGGTCATGGAATTACAAGTAATGCTGTAGAATCAGTTGCTCTTGCAGTGAATAACGGGTGTGATTTAAATTGTGGAAATATGTATTTAAATCTTTTTCTTGCTCATAAAGAAGGACTTATAACTGAGGAAACTATTGATAAATCAGTTATAAGACTAATGACTACCAGAATGAAACTTGGTATGTTTGATGACCCATCACATGTTCCATTTGCAAGTATTCCATATGAAAAAAATGACTGTAAAGAACATAGAGAATTAGCTTTAAAGGTGTCAGAAAAAACTTTAGTTTTATTGAAAAATAAGGATAATATACTTCCATTAAATAAAAATAAAATAAAATCTATAGCTGTAATTGGACCAAATTCAAACAGTAGGGATGCATTAATAGGCAACTATTTTGGAACAGCATCAAAATATGTGACAATATTAGAAGGTATACAACAAATTGTAAATCCGGACACAAGAGTTTATCACTCTGAAGGCTGCCATTTATACAGGGATAAGGTTGAACATCTTGCAATTCCAGAAGACAGAATAGCAGAAGCAATTTCTGTGGCCGAGAGATCTGATGTGGTGGTTATGTGTCTAGGACTTGATGCAAATATAGAGGGAGAAGAAGGCGACGAATCAAATCAAAATGCTGGTGGTGATAAAAAAGATTTAAATCTTCCAGGGTTACAGCAAAAATTATTAGAAGAGGTATATAAAACAGGTAAACCTATAATTCTTGTACTTTTATCAGGAAGTGCTCTTGCAATTAACTGGGCTGATGAGCACATACCAGCAATTGTTCAGGCTTGGTATCCAAGTGCAGAGGGTGGGAAAGCTGTAGCTTCATTACTTTTTGGTGATTATAGTCCGTCAGGGAAGCTACCTGTGACTTTTTACAAATCTTCAGAGGAACTTCCCGATTTTCGTGATTATTCTATGAAAAATAGGACTTACAAATATATGGAAAATGAAGCTCTTTATCCTTTTGGATATGGACTTAGCTATAGTAAGTTTGAATACAGTAATCTTAAAATTAATAAGTCAGAAATTCAAGTTAGTGAAACCGTGGAAGTTAAAGTGACGGTTAAAAATATTGGGAAATATGAGTCTGATGAAATAGTACAGATGTATCTTAAGGATGCAGAAGCTACTACGGTTGTACCAAAATATAAACTAAGTGGAATTAAAAATGCACGGTTAAAGCCAAATGAAGAAAAAGAAGTAAGCTTCGAATTAACACCTTTGCAAATGGCACTTATTGACGATGAGGGCAATTGCATACTTGAACCAGGATTATTTGAAGTATTTGTAGGTGGAAGCCAGCCTGATGAGCGAAGCAGGTTGCTTACAAGTGCAGAAATATTAAAGACTACATTCAATGTAAAAGGTAATGTCGTAAAGTTTGAAAACTAGTCGTACTGAGGAGGTTTTATATTATTGGATTATTTAATAGGAATTGATATAGGAATATCAGGCACAAAAACGGTTCTTTTGATATTGAAGGAAATACGGTTTCTTCAGCTTTAAAAGAGTACCCCATGGAGCAACCACATATTTGCTGGGCAGAACAAAATCCAGAAGATTGGTGGGACGCAACGTACAACACAATTAAGGAAGTTATCACAAAAAGTGGTGTAGATCCAAAACAAATAAAAGGTATAGGACTCGCAGGACAAATATTTGCTTATACCGATAAGGTCACTATAGACCCAAAAGGCAGGGTACACACATTTTGCCATGCTGTACCAAATACTTGGCATATAATGTAAGTAACTCAAGGCGCTGGTCTTTCTTTAAAGTGGTTTAGAGATAATTTTTGCGCGGCAGAAATTGAGGCGGCTGAGTATATGGAAGTTGATCCCTATGTTCTTATGGGCGAGGAAGCTGAAAAAGCTCAGCCAGGTTGTGAAGGATTAATTTACCTTCCATATTTGATGGGAGAAAGAACACCACATTTAGATCCTTATGGTAAAGGTGTGTTTTTCGGAATATCTGCAAGGCATAATAAGAGAGACATGCTTCGGTCTGTAATGGAGGGCGTTGGATATAGTTTAAAGGATGGCCTAGAAATAATAAAAGAAATGGATATTGATGCTAAAGAGGTTAGAGCTTCGGGTGGTGGAGGAAAGAGTCCATTATGGAGGCAAATTCAGGCAGATTTGTATAACTGTGAAGTTATAACTACAAATTCAACTGAGGGGCCAGCACTTGGCGTTGCGATTCTTGCGGGGGTATATCCTAGTGTTGCAGCTGCTTGTGAGAGAGTTATTAAAACTGTGACCTCTCAAAAACCAATTAATCAAAATATAGAACTATATAATAAATATTATGAGGTATACAAAAAACTGTATCCTGCTCTAAAAGATCAATTTAAGGTAGTGGCTGAGATAATTTCAAAATAAAAAATACAGGAGGAATAATAATTATTCAGATGTAAATAGCAAATTATAATATAGAGAGGAAGGTAATTAAATGAAAGAATTTTTTAGTAATATACCAAAAGTTAAATACGAGGGTAAGTATTCTAAAAACCCTTTAGCTTATAAAATTTACAATGCAGAGGAAGTTATTGATGGCAAGACAATGAAGGAACATTTACGTTTTGCAGTTGCTTACTGGCACACGTTCACTGCTGGTGGGAATGATCCGTTTGGAATGCCAACTATGCAAAGAAGTTGGGATAATTTAAGTGGAATGGAGCTTGCAATAGCAAGAATGCATGCTAATTTTGAGTTTGCAGAAAAATTAGGAATAGGATATTTTTGTTTCCACGATAGAGATATAGCACCAGAAGGTGTGGACCTTGCAGAGACTAATAAAAACTTAGATGATATTGTTTTGCTTGCAAAAAGATTATCAGCAGAAACTGGAATAAAACTTTTATGGGGAACTGCAAATTTATTTAGTAATCCTAGGTTTGTACATGGAGCGGCTTCTTCTTCAAATGCAGATGTATTTGCTTATGCAGCAGCTCAAACTAAAAAGGCTCTCGAGGTAACAAAGTTACTCGGTGGGGAGAATTATGTTTTTTGGGGTGGACGCGAAGGTTATGAAACTTTGCTCAATACAGATATGGGACTTGAACAAGATAATCTTGCTAGATTCTTTCATATGGCAGTGGATTATGCAAAGGAAATTGGGTTTACTGGCCAATTCTTAATCGAACCTAAACCAAAAGAACCAACAAAACACCAATATGATTTTGATGTCGCTACAGTCCTGGGTTTTTTAAGAAAATATGATCTAGACAAAAATTTTAAGTTGAATATAGAGGCAAATCATGCTACTTTAGCGGGTCATACTTTTGAACATGAACTTCATTTGGCTAGGGTTAATGGTGTACTTGGAAGTGTAGATGCAAACCAAGGCGACTCGAATCTTGGATGGGACACAGATCAATTCCCTACAGATATTCGCACAGCAACCCTTGCAATGTATGAGGTAATAAAAAACGGAGGTCTCCACAGCGGCGGGCTTAACTTTGATGCAAAAACAAGAAGGGCATCATTTGAACCTTTGGATTTATTTTATTCTCATATTGCAGGAATGGATACATTTGCAAAGGGATTTAAAATAGCTAGGAAATTGTTAGAAACTGGAGAGCTCGAGGAGTTTGTAAAAGAAAGATACTCAAGCTTTAGCAGTGGTATAGGTAAGGATATAGTGGATGGGAAAGTTGGATTTAATGAACTTGAAAAGTATGCATTAGAAAATAAAATTATAGTAAACAAGTCAGGACGACAAGAATTGCTTGAAGGTATATTAAATAGATATATTTTAGAATAAACCTAAAATGGCCTAAATCATAATGGAAGCAATTTCTATTTTGATTTAGGCCATTTGTTTTCATTCTACTTAAATTATATTTATACTAGGTGACGTTCACATGAAAAATATAATTTAAGT
>Ga0209123_1002392_pt1 | contig 15991 bp, 11 predicted proteins | sample BarGraIncu00431A_FD_184500 | JGI IMG/M metagenome (GOLD analysis project Ga0209123, IMG submission 184500) | Arctic peat soil microbial communities from Barrow, Alaska, USA - Barrow Graham LP Incubations 004-31A (SPAdes) (version 2) | ecosystem: Environmental > Terrestrial > Soil > Wetlands >...
CACTAGCTGGGGTATACCATATTGGCAATAGGCCTCCTGCCACATGCCTGATGAAATCAGGATGTCTTGACAGACCTCTTCCATTTCCGAAGGGTTATCATTTAAACCACATGATTCTTTGGCGTAACGAAACGCCGCGGCTTTGTTTCCAAGTTGTAAGAGTGCCTGCACGCCGAACCGCCGATAATGCCACCAGGTAAACGAAGCCAGTTCTAACACTTTTAGCAGTTCTTCATATCGCTCGGCAACAAGTAGGCAGGATAAACAAGCCGGCGAACCTGAAAAATAACCACCAAATTGCAAGGAATGTTTCGTGACATTCATGAGTTCATCCGCCCATCGAGAGGCTATTTCCTGCTCTACACAAAGTTGCCCCCAATAATCGGCAAGGCTTTCATTATAACTGTACCCATCATCTTGCACCGCTTTCCAAATACGCTCCAACCATATCCCCCTTGATTTCGCCTCTACCTCTGCCTTGCTAATTATGCCTGCCAGCTCACGCAAAGTATTACTCACAGCCGTCCCCAGCGCACCGGATGAACTATCAATTTCGCCGATTGCCGGCACTAATTTCTCGATAAATAAGATGGCCCCTTCGGCAGCCATCCGTCGATCCTGTTTGTTGACCAACTTGATTTCGCTTACAGCTTCCTTAATTCTTTGTATCGCGAGACTGCTCCCTTTCCAGCCATACGCCCCTGCACGAAACCTGCTTATAAACGCCCACTTATACTTGTTAGTTTTTTTCGAAGCAGAATTCACATTATCAACTCCTTGTGATCCTAGTATATTTCTAATTCGCCCTCTCTCTTTTATGTTGCCACATTATCCTAACTCTTCATAAAATAAGCAGCAATAGGAATTGTTAATTGCCATATCATACCCATGGGCGGCTCCCCTGCGATGATTGAAAGGAAGCGATTGCTAAAATTACTTATACTCTTTCGATCACATCCTATTGTTTGATTATTTTCAATAATTTAAAATATTCTTTTATAATAGCTATATTTACCATAAAATACAAAAAATCCTGCCAATTTTCTACAATAATTTGACAGGAGCTTCTTTGCTATTAAAGCGTAGCCAGTACTGCTTACAGAAAACTCTTGCAGGATATCATTAGGCGTTCCTATTAATACCCCGTAAATAATTAGCAGTCGCATGGATCTTGAAATAGCCACGATAATAAACTATTGCTTATTGAAAAAATAGTGTATACTACAATCATCTACTAATGGGTGGAGTATTTATCCCCTGTGTTAAAGGATACTCATCATCAAATCATCTCAACTCTGTCAGCAAGGGCAAAATTCGGACACAGGATGGCCAACTCACTGATATTTTTTTAAAGCCTTCTTTTGCTTTGCACAAAAGAAGGCCTGTATTATTTACGATGGAATAGGATAATATGGGAAAGACAAAAACCCTGGCTGACTGGAATGAGGTAAAAGTTCTCATAATTATCTAAAGGAGCCTAAAATGGAGATAAGACATTTAGAATATTTCATAGAAGTGGCGCGTCAAAAGAGTTTTAGTAAAGCGGCTAGTGAAATGTATATATCTCAACCATCGATCAGTAAGATCATCAAAGAGATTGAAAGTCATTTTGGAGTTGCCTTATTTTACCGTAACACAAAATACGTTGAATTGACTGATGCAGGTCAAATTATTCTAGAGCAAGCAGAGAAAATTGTTTCCTCTTTTCAAAATATTACTGCTCATTTGGAAGGCGGATCTAAATTAAAATCAGGGAAAATAAGGATTGGAATCCCCCCCATTACCGGTCTTACAACATTTTCTCATTTATTCGGCCCCTTTAAAATAGAATATCCAAATATTGATATACAGTTATTCGAGTTTGGATCGAAAAAAATTGAACTTGCCATTCTTGATGGAATATTAGATGTAGGCATAATCTCGATTCCACCCAAGGATACTGAACTTTATGAAATAATTTGCGGTATTCAAGACCCCCTACGACTTGTCGTACATCCTAAACACCCTTTGGCTCAATGTAAAGTCATTGATTATGATCGTCTGATTGATGAATCATTTGTACTTTATAGTAGCGATTTCAGCCTAAATGATCTAATCATTAATCGGTGCATGCAGGCTGGTTTCCACCCTAAAGTGATTTTCGAAACGATGCAACTTGAGCTTATGATACAACTTGTAGCCGATAATTTTGGAATCGCTCTTATGCCAAACAAGATATGCCAAGCATTAGATTCAAAATTGCTCATTTCTCTGCCAATGGCAAATCCGCAAATATATTTACAATTAGGAATGGCGTGGAAAAAAGATAGGTATCTTTCTCACGCCACTACTGAATGGTTGGAATTCGTAAAAAATAAAATGGGTTTCGTTGATAATGTAAACGATGTTACGCAACATGAATGGTTTTGGAATAAGGCAACGTTGTCATAACATATAGAAAAATTATGGCGTGGTATATTCAAGGCAAATATTTTCTCCTCTCTTTTCAGGTTACTTATTCATTATCTAAATACACTATATACCTGATTTGTATTTTACTTAACATACTCCGAGAGTTACAATGAGGGCAAATAGCAGTGTTTTACGTATATTAAAAGGGTAGGAGGGGTATTTATGGCCAGTCATACTAATGTTCTAAATGAGGGAATGTTCGGCAATGATAAGATGGAATCTACAGATAAAATAATTCTTACTCGTGACAGTAAAAATGAAGTGATCAATAGTAAAGTCAAACTATTAGATATTACACAACAACAATGGTTCTGGGATCAGGGAGTTATGTCATAGAAATGTGATGATTGCATATTGATGATACTGCATCCCATGAATTGAGTGCTTTAAGAAAAAGAAATTTGAGATCCAGTACTACTACTGGATCTCAAATTTCTAAGCCTTGTATTTTTATACAAGGCTATTTTTTCGATTATTAATGCCAATAACTAATCAGACGGCCTGGTTTTTAGCAGGGCCGCCTTTGCACAAGATGTAAGCAGTATAGATAATCCTAAAGCCGGCTGTAAAAGTTGGCTTTTTTTATATTTACCTTCCCCATCGCACTATCCTTAGGCCGGCTCAAGAAAACCTTTGGTTAAGCAGATTTCTAATGATAGTATTTTGATAGTCCCATTAAACTTAATATCAATATTCGAGGAAGTGATAGCAACAATTTCCCCTCGGCCAAATGACTGATGATTTATTAAACTGCCTATTGTTAGTTGATTTGCATTTTTGATGGCATTTGAATTATAGGTTACCACGGGGCTGACTTTTGTCCTTGGATTTACATTAAGCTTAGGAATTACGACTAGTGGACTAATTATATTTCTTACAGAAGCCACAAATTGAGACTCCGACACTTTTTCACGATCTCGTTTCTCATATGTTATTAACTCTAGATGGGTTTTGGCCCGGGTCATTCCAACGTAAAATAAGCGGACAGCCTCCTCCATCGCCTCAGGTTTTCCTTCCTTTTGGTACTCAACATCACCCCGGGTCGGAATAATGCCTTCTAGCAAATCAATCATATACACCCGGTCAAACTCCAGTCCTTTAGCACTATGGAAGGTAGATAGTGTAACCCAGCTGTCCTTGTTATTCTTTGAAGACTTTATCACCTTTTCCAGATATTTCAGCCTACTAGCGAAATCTTCCATGCTACTCAGCCCAGCAGCAACTTCTTCCAATGTGTTTAGTAAACCAAGCAAGTAATCCTTGCGGAACCCCAACCGCTCACACATTCTCTCAAGGGCCTTCTCGTATCCTAGCTTATGGCGAATGGTGTCTATGACTGCAACAGGAGCCATACCTTTCATAAGCCCTATCGTTTCTTTGTTTTCTTGGATCTGTTTTAACTGGTAATCTTGCAGCGAAGCATATTTCAACAAATTATCAAAAACTGATTCATTATTGTTAATTTTTTTAACCGTTTCCAGCTGTTGCTTGGTAATATAACCATTCACCTTGGTAAATATTTTTTCAAAAATATCTATTCTTTTATCCGTATAAGTCAAACGCATAAAATTCAATATATCCTTAACTACCCAGTGTGAAAAAAAACGTTTATCCTCATCTTTGATATAAAAAGAGATGCCAGCACGGTCTAGTTCGTTTATCAGGATGATCGATGACGAATTATTTCTGTATAGTACTGCAGTCTTACAAGAATGATCGAGTTTCTTTATTTCTGCGATCAAATATTTGGCCTGGGCTTTATAGTCGGTAAGGCTATGAATGATGATCGGCTTATGGGAGGGATTATGAGTAAACATATTCTTGTTATAGCGGTGTTCATTACGTTTTATGAAGGCGTTGGCGGTATCAACAATATCTTTGGATGAACGGTAATTCTGTTCCATGAACAAAATAGTAGCACCCGGATATACATTTTTTAAATTAAGTAAATAGGTTGGCTCAGCCCCCCGCCAGCTGTAGATAGACTGATCATCATCGGCAACAACGCATAGTTTACCATGTTTCCGAACCAATTTTTCAATGATATAGTGCTGAACAAGGGAAGTATCCTGACTTTCGTCTGTCAGTACATAATCATAAAGTTGTTGATATCTAGCAAGAAGTTCCCCATCCTGATCGAAAGCCTCATTGGCATAAATCAGCATATCATCGTAGTCTAATAACAACTTATCCGAAGTCGATTTAAACTCTTCATATTTTTTCATAATTTCCGCAGCCGCTGGTACATTACAATCAATTTCAGACCATTTTTCCTGCACAATAAGCTTATTTTTAATAAAACTAATGTATGTTGTCAGCTCATCCATCTGATCTTCCGTAATATTTTCCTGGGTAACGCTTTTAAATATTTCGCGCAGAATATGTCTTTTATCTTGATTTTGACTACCTTCAATCAGCTGGTAATTAAGCTTCTTGTTCCGAAAGTGCTCGCGCGCTACTTCAAACGCTAGGCTATGTATCGTCGAAAAATCAACTAGAGCAAGGGTAGGGAAAAAGCGTTTGAACCGTATCTTCATTTCTTCTGCCGCTGCCCGGCTGAAGGTTACCGCCTTAATTCGGGTCGGATGAATACCTTTTATCTCTAAAAGATAGCCAATTTTCATTATTATCGTGGTTGTTTTCCCTGACCCGGGTGACGCCAACAGCAAAAGCGCTCCACCAGTATTCACTACGGCTTGCCGCTGAACTTCATTTAATACAATACCTCGCTCTTTTTGCTTACCCCAAAAGATATCTTCTTTTGTACACATGTGAAAATATCCTTTCTATTTTATTTAAATCAAATACCCTAAAGCGGTATGAAGTTGAATGCGCCGCCATTAACTTGCACATGTCCGATGCCGGGAAATGCAACATGCGCGCCGCCAACAAGCCAATTGTTTTTCACTGCCTCGACCAAAATTTGCTGACGCACTTTCGCGGCTCCAGTTTTGTCGCTGTCGTAAGCGATTGTTATTGAAGGATCTTCGAACTGCACTGCTGCAACATGAATAATGTCGCCCCACAGGACTAAAGTATCACCTTTACTCTCGATGACATAGGCAGTGTGCCCGGGTGTATGGCCGAATAAAGCTTCAGCTCTGATACCCGGGGTCAATTGGATATTTTCTTCAAAAGTCTTAAACGCACCGGCCGTTGCATATGGGGTGATCGTTTCTTTTGCCGCTTGGAAGGTTGGCTTTGCAGCATCGGTCGCAGCATCCCGGTTACCATCGTCCAGCCAATAATCAGCTTCGCGCTGATTGGCGTACACTGTTGCATTGGAAAAAACGCGCTCCGTTCCCGATACCAAGCCCCCAATATGGTCGCCATGCATATGAGTCAAGTAAATTTCATCAATTTGCTCAGGTTGGTAACCTACGGCGCGCAAATTATTAATTACGTTCCCCATGACCGGGCTGCCCATTTTTCCATTGCCCGTATCAATCAACACCAGCTTAGATCCCGTGTTAATCAGAAAAGCATTCACTGTGGACTGAATTTGCCCGTCTGGATAAGCACGCTCTAATACGTCTTTGATTTTCTCATTGTTACCTTGCAACAGCTGTGACTGCTGCTCAACCGGTCGCTGATTGATACCATCAGACAGCGTAATTACCTCAAAGTCTCCGACCATCATAGGATAACCACCTTTCTGATTACTCCACTATTTTCACAACTACAAACAAAGGTGTCTTGCACCGCTTCTGCATTCAAGGAATGAAGTTATTGCTAAAAAATGTAATATACCATTCAAAAATGCTGTTTATCCACTTTCATTTAGAATCAAAAATAATCAGGAATTATATCTTTATTGACATTGATCAATTCATGCCAAGCATTATCTTCACAATAGGCCATACAAATACTCTTCGGATATTTCTGTAATTCCTGCGGTAATATACGAAATCCCAGCTTTTTGTAATAACTCGGGTTTATATCGGAATATAAAATGATAATCGTATTTTCATTGCAGTTTAACGCTATACACTTTTTTACTAATTCGACACCATAACCTTTCCCTCTAAAGCATTGAGAGGTGAGAATGGAACCAAATCCATAAACAGTTCTTTCATCAATGCTTTCTAACTGAAGTATAACTGCTGAACATACTATTTGGCCACCCTCATCCAAAATATAGCGAATGCCATTGATATCGTCTTTGCTATTATCAAAACAATATTGCTCAAAAGTTCTGTTTTTAGGCCACTCTTTATAACCTTCTTGAAAAAGAAAAGGTCTTTCTTCTATGGTTGCTTCTCTAAAGATCATTCTTTTACTCTCCATTCTTTCCTGGCCCAACGCCATTTTTCGCTATAATCCACTCTCAAGCGTTCGTGCCCAATAGCTCATACGTAATCCTGCACCAATTCGATTTTTATTGCTACTCGTGGGATAGGAATCATTTTCTTACATATCTAACAGTCGGTAATGGTATTCGAATAAAGGGGTAAACCCATGTTTTCGATATAGCGATAAGGCAGGTAAGTTATCTTTTAGGACCTGTAAATACAATTGATCTGCACCGTTACACAACGACCAATTGACAAGACAATGGAGTAGAGCCGTCGCCGCCCCTTTCCCCCGGTGTTCAACGTCAACAACAATATTACTGAGGCCTGCCCACCCTCTCTCTACCACTACAGTGCCGAGTGCGATTAAATTCCCGTTATCACGGAGGCTAACGAACGACTTCTTCGGACCAATCGCGGAAAAAATATGGATATACCCATCATAACGGTCAGGCGAGTAACCTTCTAATCTCATAAAATCATAAATCCAATCTCGACTCGCTTCTCCCGCAAACTCAAAAGTAAACTGACCAGACTCCGCGGAGCGAGCCATCACTTCACTACATGATGCGACCATCGTGTAGCATTCAAATATCTTACGATATCCACTAGAATGCAAGATGCCATCCAATTCTGCTGGTGATGCCTCACTGATATAAAAGCAAGGCAAAAGTGATCTCCTCCTATAGAAGTCCTCTACAACGTCCATCCACTCCCCATACTCAGGAAAAGTGCCGCATGTATACACCGAATTTGCCCGCTTTGTTACATCCATATTTGCCCGCAACCTCCACGCTCCTAGCGTTTGCTGGATGCATGAAGGCCAACTATTGGCTGCGAGTTCTTCAATTACTTGAATAAGTTTTATATCTCTCCTCACAACTTATCCTCCTTTCAGCCATTAAAATTCCCTCAGCACCTCATTGCTTCAGCAACAATCAAAAGAACTTATGAGTTGGATTCTTTGTTATTTATATACTATTGATTTGTTATACATCTTTAAACTAGTTGGATAGGTGTTTCTTTCTCCCTCAATAGTCCTATATTTTCTTCAATCGTCTCCAGTCTCCAGTCTCCATAATATCTCTATTTCTCATAAAATATAAAAACTCCTGCCAAAATTTTATTGGCAGGAGTTCTTTTTAGCTATTATAAATGATACGGATCCCTCAGATTAATCTTAAACTCCCGATGCACCTGTTCAACCAATTGCAACGGCAATATCGTTTTCCCACAGAATAGCATATACCATTTTTCGTAAGTTTTGCCAATGAATCGGCTAATACTCCCCACAAGAGCCACAATAAAAATTGAAATAGTAGATGACCAACTATCAGCGTTTTTTTAATTTAATGAAAAGCGGTTATCCTCTAACCTATTTAATAACGACTCATCAACAAACCGAATTGCTGCTGCCGCTAATACTGAGGTTGGGTCAATTGCCGGTCGGTCAATATGAAACAGCTCAAATGCAACCGGAAGTTCTGTACAGCCTAGTACCAATATTTCTGCCCCTTTATTAAAAAGTTCATCGATTGTTCTATAAAACTCATTTAGATTGATATTACTATTTGACGCCTTTATCCCATTATAAATAACATCCATTACACTCATCTGTCGAATTGGCGAAGGAATAACCAAATCTATTCCCGCGGCCGCTAAGGCCATATGATACACTCTGGACTCAATGGTTCCATCAGTTGCCAGCAATCCAATTTTTCTTATTTTTCTTTTTTTGATTTCTAGAACTGTTTCTTTCAGCATATTTAACAACGGAATATCGAAAAAGGGCGTAATCTTATCATAAAAATAATGCGCCGTGTTGCATGGCATAACTAATACATCGGCCCCCATCGACTGAAGTCTAATGCCGCTTCTTACCATCTCAGGAATGGGATTCTCCCCACCTCCTAATATGGCTTTCGTCCTATCCGGAATATTGGTATTGCAATCTATACAAATATGGATATGTTCTTGGTCAGACTTGGCATCCGTCATATCTATAATCTTTTTAAACAAATCGCATGTAGCTAACGATCCCATGCCACCAATAATCCCAATTGACTTTTGCATTTTACTTCCCCCCGTTATAACAAAAACTTATTCTGTATTTGACTTCATTATAAATCTCAAGTACCATAGAATCAAATACATATATTAATATAAATAATATAATCATTTGATTATACTATGGAGGCATCATGTTTAGAGGAAAAGAATCTATCTATGAAGTATACAAAGAAAAAAGCTTTTCAAAAGCAGCACACAATCTCTATATCAGCCAACCAGCTTTAAGCGCTGCCATTAAAAAAATCGAAAAGCGCCTTGGCTGCTGTATCTTTGACCGCAGTAGTAATCCTGTGCAATTGACAGAAGCTGGCGTAGAATATGTCAAAGCCATCGAAAAAATTATGGATATCGAAAATCGATTTGAAAACTATCTCAGCAATTTAAACCAACTGAAAACAGGACGCCTATCTATTGGCGCAAATAACGTTTTTGCTTCATTTATTCTTCCGGCAATAATTACAAAATTCACCAATAAATATCCTTCCATTAAAATTAATTTAGTTGAAGCCAATAGCGCCCATTTAGAAGATCAGCTCTTTTCGGGGGCACTTGATTTTGTAATTGATAATTATCCGCTGAATGAAATAATCTATGAACAACACTTATTCTGTCGCGAATGTCTTATTCTTACCGTTCCTCAAAATTTTTCTTCAAACAACCTGGCCCAAGAATATCAGTTAACAATAGACGATATCCGCCAAAAAATACACTTAAAACCAGCGACAAAACCCGTGCCTTTATCGTTATTTTCCCATGATCCATTCATTTTTTTGCGGGCCGGAAACGATACGCGCATGCGTGCAGATAAAATTTTCCAAGAAAACGGCATAACACCCAGAATCATTCTAGAATTAGATCAGTTAGCTACAGCTTATAATGTTGCCTGTTACGGCATGGGAATTACCACCATTAGCGATACCTTAGCCCAAAAAGCAAGCTATCATTCAAATATGCTATATTACAAAATAAATAGTACTCATACATTCCGCGACGTATTTTTTTACAATAAAAAAAATAAATATATCACCAAGGCCATGGAAGAATTTATAAAAATAGCACAAATAACAGATAGCATACAATAACTAAAACGATATTTTCCGCTCCAAAACCCTACTCATATGTCTAAAAAAATGCCATCAACCCTTATTTTTTTGGGGTTGATGGCATTTTCGCCGTTATTATGTGTCATAGGGACGTTATGGAAACCTTCCCATACGTGCTACCCAATATCCCAATCACCATAAACTTATTCCCTGTAACTTCTAATGAATTAACTTCAGAACTAGCTTTTATTTAAATTCCACAACAAAGTCCCTTTACATTAAAAGGAATTTGTTTAATTATGGCGAAATATTATATAAATTATTACATATATGGAAAAATACACAATTTTACTTACACTGCAATTTGCTACTAGAAAATTTGATTAAGAGAGGTGCTACATATTAATATAAAAATAGATACATTCATTGGTGATGAATCTCAATTCTCATTTAAACAACGACTCTTTAACATAGTATTGATTATCGCTAATCTCGTATCTTTATGGAGTGCTATTACTAACCATATGTTACACTTAGGAACTACGCTGGTAATGACTTGTGTCATAAGTTCAATCGCTTTATTATATCTGCATTATTTATCTATTGTAAAACGAGAATATACATTGGCTCTTTGCCTTACGGTATTTATTTCTATTTTTATCATAATCCCGATGATGTGGATTTATAATGGCGGAACATTTGGGAGTATTCCATTGTATATCGTGTTATTCTCCTCGCTGGGTGCAGCTCTATTCTCCGGCCTAAAAAGAGTCGCTGTAATAATTCTCCTGATAGCAACTACCAATGTCCTTTTAGTATTAGAATATAAATACCCTTCATTTATTACAGCTTATACTAATGATATCGCTAGATATGTTGATACGTCGATTGGATTGACAACCTCTATCGTGGTAAATACACTGTTTTATGTTATTATTCTAAATTATTATAATAAGGAACAGGAGAAGGTAGGCTATTACTTAGCACAAATTGAACAACAAAAGAAAGATATAGAATTTCAAGATCATTTGAAGATGATAAATCAAAAACTTCAACAAGAAATTGGCGAACGTGAGGATATAGAAAAAATACTGATAGATCGAAATCAGCAATTACAACATGAAATTACGGAGCGGATCAGAGCTGAGCGCAAAGCAGACAAACAGAAACGGCAGTTAGAAACAATTTTTCAGAATTCACCTGACATTATAGTCAGTTATGATAAAGACGCACGGCACACATTTATAAGCTCATCTGCCGTAAGATTCGGTTTAGATCAACAGGAACTTATCGGCAAGGATGCTACCCAGATTGGGCATTCCGAACAGTGCGCAAAAGTGTGGAATCAACAATTCAATTGTGTTTGGAGTACAGGCCAGTCGACAGGATTTGAAATGGAACTGCTCCTAAATGGGCGCAATAAATTCTTTCATTCTCAGTTGGTACCTGAATTGGATGAACACGGGGAAACCATTTCCATGTTAGGTTTTTTCCGTGATATAACAACCTTAAAACATACGGAAAAAGAAATGGTCAGGCTTGACAGATTAAATCTTATCGGCCAAATGGCCGCAAGTATTGGCCATGAGGTCCGCAATCCAATGACAACAGTAAGAGGATTCCTGCAATATTTTGGCCTAAAAAGTAATTTTTCCACGTACGCAGATGAATTTAATATCATGATCAATGAGCTTGACAGAGCGAACGGGATCATTACTGAATTTCTATCTCTTGCTCAAACAAGAACTATCTCATTAACCCAAAGCAGCTTGAATCATTCCATCAAAGCGATATATCCCCTTCTAAAGGCCACTGCACTTGAGAAGGGGCACAACATCGAATTAGAGCTTGGCGTGGTAGACGACCTTTTATTAGACGAAAAAGATATTCGTCAATTAATATTAAACCTCATTCATAACGGATTCGAAGCCATCATGGGTAGCGGAACTGTCAGAATTAAGACATATCAAGAAGGAAATATCGTAATTTTGGCTGTGCAGGATAATGGGTGCGGGATATCGCAGGAAGTTCTAAGTCAGTTAGGAACACCTTTCGTAACTACAAAAGAAAAGGGCACTGGATTAGGCCTGCCTGTATGTTATCGAATTGCCGAACGGCATAACGCAAAATTAGAAGTAGAAACCAGTTCAAAAGGAACTATTTTTTCCATTAGTTTCAATATTTCACAATCTGCTTAATGAATGGTTTTTCTATTTACAGTATAGACACAGGGAATCATAGCAATCATTCATAGGTGACTGTCACAGGGACGTTGTCAGTGACCTTGTCCCTGAGCATTTTAAAATTGATGTCAATAATCCCGGCTCCATGATATCCCCAAAAACAAATCCGGATGGACGTTACTAAATCGTCACTATTCTATTTAGATGTCACTATACCTTGTAACATCTAAATTACTCTTACCCTTGGGAACCACCACTGCATCAGTCATGTTCATCACATATCCCTTTTCTGTGCATAATTATCTGTTCTCAGGAACGAATTGCATCAACGTAACGGCTCTCGATAGGTTTCCTTGGCCATAAACAAAACCACCAAAAAAGTTAACATTGAACCAGCAATGAGATAAAAAATTGGTGCTAACGGATTACCCGTTGCCGATATCAACCAAGTCGCTACAAAAGGGGCCGTTCCACCAAAAGCAGCCACTGCGAAATTATAACCAACACCGATAGCACTACAACGAATATGTGTAGGGAAAATTTCTGGAATGTAAACGGTTGCCCCCCCACAAAGCAATGCCTGAAGCAGCGCAAGTACTAATAGTACAAAGAATAAAACACCTGCCGTCTTTACAGTACTCATCAAATAAAATAAGGGATAGGAAAATAAGATAAATCCTGCTGTGGCGATCAGCATAACGGGCCTACGTCCAATGCGATCGGCCAGCATCCCCGCAAAAGGAATGGCAATCATAAAGATAATCAGCAGTACCGAATTAAAGGACATTCCAACCCATAAAGGATATTGCAGCACTTTAGAAATATATGTTGGCATATAGGCCATGATAATCCAATACGAAATGGTCCAGCCGATGACAACCCCAATATTAACCAATGTCTCATACCGATATTTTTTAAATAGCTCCACTACCGGCATATCAGCAACACCGTTAGAAAGTTTTACCTCCTTATACTTAGGAGTTTCATCCACCTTTGAGCGAACATACAGGCCAAAGATGGCAATCAGTAATCCTGTCCAAAAAGGAATTCTCCAGCCCCAAGCATAAAGACTCTCCTGAGATAATGCGGCAGTGAGTACCGTTCCTAAAGCAGAACCCATCAATAAACCCACTGCAATACTAAATTGGGACCAGCTGACAATAAAACCACGATTATCAGACCGTCCGTATTCCGCCAAAAAGGACATACAGCTTCCCCACTCACCACCAGTTGAGATGCCTTGAACTAGACGACAAAGAGCTAATAGTATGGGAGCGGCAACACCAATTTGCGAATATGTTGGTAAACAACCAATCGCAAATGTGCTCACTCCCATTAGCATTACGGTCGCTGATAAGGCCTTACTTCGACCAGCTTTATCAGCATAATGACCAAAAATCATACCCCCGATGGGCCGCATGACAAAACCAACGCCAAACACAATAAATGTCATCATTAAAGATGTGAGTGGGTCTTGGGACGGAAAAAACAAGGTGGCTATTACCGAGGAAAAATAACCATACAGTCCATAGTCAAACCACTCTAGAGCATTACCAATGGACCCTGCTACGATTGCTTTAACCATGGATTTATCTTTCTTTACCTTAGGTAATGTATTATTATACGATACTTCCATAAACACTTCTCCCTTACAACTTTTTATAATTCTAAGCTATTTTTTCACTCTTAACGTACAACAACTCCATCTTTGACGACCGTAATAATCTTATCTGCAAAATGTAAGTCTTCTAAAGGATTGACTGATAGCAACAATAAATCCGCTTTCATACCGATTTCAATACTGCCAACAGTCGTCAGCCCTAATGCCTCGGCAGCATTCACCGTCGCCGCTTGCAGTACAGCCAGTTTACTCATGCCAAGCTCATGCATTACAAGAAGCTCGTCAAAATACATGGCTTCAGGTAACCGGGGTGAATAACCGTCCGTGCCGGCAGCAATTTTAACACCTTTAGCCACAGCTTGACGAAAATTTTGAAAGTGTGCCTGATGAAGTTGTTTTGCTTTTGCCACAGCATATTCGGGCGTTCCAGTATTTCCGGCTTCTGACAAGCGTTTAAAGACCATTAATGTTGGCACCAAATAGGTCCCTTGCTGTAGGAAAATATCCCAAGCTGATGCATCGGCAAGATTGCCGTGCTCAATAGTATCCACTCCAGCCTTGAGTGCATTCATGATCCCTGTAAGTCCTTCGGCATGAGCGGAAACTTTTACATTTCGTTTGTGAGCTTCTTCCACCGCCACTGTCATCTCTTCTACTGTCATCTGAGGGGACGCTGGTTCTTCTCCTTCTGTGTAGACACCACCGGAGGCCATCACTTTTATGACATCGGCACCTTTTTTTAATAGTATTCTTACTGATTTTCTCACTTCATCTACACCATCTGATTCCATGCCAATTGTATAAACATGCCCACCAGTCATACAAATAGGCGGCCCGGAAATTAATAAGTTAGGTCCGGTAATAAGACCCCTCCGAATGGCTTCACGAACGGCAAACCCCACATTTCGTGGCGAACCAGTGTCGCGAACGGTAGTAATGCCAAGCTCTAATGTCTCCTGGGCATGCTTAGCCATCTGCAAAGTAATTAATTCATCATCCATGTTCATAATCGTTGCATTGGGATCGTCACTACCATCCCAGACAAGATGTACATGACAGTCAATTAATCCCGGCAATAGATATGCGCCCTGAGCATCGAGTACCGTCTCTGATTCCATTGCAGGACATTCGCCTTGATAAATGGCAGCCACTTTCCCCTCTTCAACGAGCAGTTGAGTGTGCAAAAGCAGTTTTCCTGACTTTACATCTACAATATTGGCATTTGTGATTAACATCTGTTAACCTCCTATAAAATAATTACAATCTATATAATATGCAAAAAGCGTGCCAAGAGCCGGCACGCTTTTTCATAACATTTATATCATTATTTTAATACATTTGTTTCTATGGAAAATACATTTTGCTTGTCTCTTGGTTTGGTTACCAATATTGTAAAATCAGAATTGTAATCTATGCAAAAATTGCACGACTCCTATTTTTTAGCCAGCTTTTCTAAGCGATAATATACTGTCCGCCGAGAAATTTTCAGATAGTCAGCTGCTAACGTTTTATTTCCATCATACATCTGTACGGCTTTTTGAATAATATGATCGATAAAGCTTTCAAGAGGAAACTGGTCTGGCGGCAAAACAAATTTATCAAGTTTTAAGAATCTTTCATTGTGCTGATTGTTCATAAGTACTTTATTTTTAAATGGCCCAAGCAACGAAAGATGCTCCGTTGTTAACTCTCGATCATCATGCAGGGCAACAATCCACTCAATCACATTGCGTAACTCCCTTATATTACCTGGCCAATCGTACTCGGTTAACATATCTTGCGCCTTTTCATCAATGTTACAAAATTTTTTCCCTTTAGCACTAGCAAATTCCTGTAGAAATAGACTTGCCAATGGAACAATTTCCTCTTGTCGCCCTCTAAGAGGTGGTACAAATACATGGCCAACCTTCAAACGATAATAAAGATCTTTACGAAAAATCCCCATTTCCACGCGCTGAGCTAAATCTACGTTTGAAGCACAAATAATGCGTACATCAGTCTTGATTTTTTTTAATCCACCGACTCGGAAATATTCTTTTTCTTGAATAACCCGCAAGAGCTTTGACTGTAATTCCAACGGCAACTCGGTAATTTCATCAAGAAAGAGTGTTCCACCCTTCGCTAAATCAAACTTTCCCTTTTGACCTTTCTGTAGTGCCCCAGTAAAAGCCCCTGCCTCATAACCAAATAACTCACTTTCAAATAAATTGGCTGGAATGGCCGCACAATTGAGGTCTACGAAAGGTCGCGAATGCTGCTGGCGATCGCCAAAGTGAATTGTTTTTGCAACCAACTCCTTGCCTGTTCCTGTTTCTCCCTCTATTAAAACAG
>Ga0209123_1002393_pt1 | contig 15981 bp, 21 predicted proteins | sample BarGraIncu00431A_FD_184500 | JGI IMG/M metagenome (GOLD analysis project Ga0209123, IMG submission 184500) | Arctic peat soil microbial communities from Barrow, Alaska, USA - Barrow Graham LP Incubations 004-31A (SPAdes) (version 2) | ecosystem: Environmental > Terrestrial > Soil > Wetlands >...
ATCATAATAATACATACGCTTGTCCACATTAATGTCGACTCCACCTAAAGCATCAATTACTTTCCGGAAACCGTCCGTATTTATTGACACATAGTAATCAATCGGTATCCCCAACAAATTGGATACAGTTTGTTCAGACAGTTTAGGTCCATCATAAGCATAAGCGTGGCCGATTTTATTCCAGTCATGACCAGGAATTTTAACCCGGCTATCTCTTGGCACCCAAAACATCGAAATATTTTTTGTGTCAGTATCGATCGTCACAACACAAGTTACATTAGAACGCCCGACATCATTTCTACGTTCATCAATTCCTAAGAGTAAAATATTTATTTTTTTATGAGCAGGTAAACCCAAAACTTGCTTTGCTATGTCAGTTGAAGTTGAAGAACCAGTATCCTTAAAAGATACTGCGGCAACAATCGACATCACCATTAATATAATAACAGTGATTACTATTATCCGTCTTTTCCGGTAAACACTTTGTCCTGCTATACGCTTTTCTAATTCTGGTATCATAAAGCAAACCACCCTCTCTATAAAGAAAGGCCTCCGTATTCGGAAGCTTCCTCACATTATATCAGAACAGCAATTAAATATCAACAAAATAGTATCCCCTTCGACAGTCAATACATACACTAAATTTGTAGAAAAGAAGAGGAGGAATGGCTTTTTGAGCAGTATTTTTTTAAGTATAGCAATTGCCATAGCGGCAAATCTCGATAACCTAGGAGTCGGCATCGCTTATGGTATTCAAAAAATCAGAATTTCTCACATGTCTAATCTTATCATTGCTTTAATATCTTTTATTGCGGCTTGGTTATCTGCTGAAACAGGCAAAATAATAAGCCTTTTTCTCAGTCCGCAAATTGCAAATGTTATAGGAGCAATTCTTCTATTTTGCGTAGGAGTATGGATTTTCTTTCAGCCTATTATTACAGCCCTCAAAAATAATCAACCTATCTTAGATTTACAACGATTTGGGCAAAGATTCTATATCGGTCCCACCGAAATATTAAGTTATCCAGAACGGGCTGATATTGACAATTCACGCAATGTTGGCAATTGGGAAGCAGTGCTCTTGGGTATTGCTCTTTCGATAAACGCATTAGCAGGTGGATTCGATGCAGGTGCAGTTGGTATATCATCTCTAGTAGAAGCAATTTTTGTCGGTATATTCAGCTTTATCACAATTATTGCAGGATATTACTTTGGTAGAAAATATGCCGCGGAGCAAATCGGCAAATATGCGACTGTAATTTCGGGAACATTATTGATGGTAATAGGAGTCCATCAATTATTAGGCTAGCAATTTTTATATCAAGCGTCATCTATACTTTTATAACCATAACTCTATGAATTAAGCCACCTTTTCTGCAAGGCGGCTTATTTTTATGTAAACCATATATTTTTTATAAGAAAGTGTACAACTCACTAATCGCTTAATTTCTTCATATTCTAAAGTGTAGCTACCTTAGTTGTTAGTCTGATGAAACATTTTATATTTTAGGGATCCACCTACCTTTCGATATTATTATGACCAGTTTGACAGGTGATTATTATTGGGGCAGAAAAAAGACTCTCATTTTGAGAGAGTCTGTAAATATTTATATAATATTAAAAAATATGTTAAATATGTAAATCTATATAAAAGATCGACATAGTCGTGAAGTTAGGGAAGGAAAATTAGTAACCGCCACTACGTCGATCTGTTATTTACCATCATATCAAAAAGATGTGACAAAAGAATGATAATATAAAAAATACCCCACCAAGCAGGTCCATACCAGATGAGGAATTTTTATGTTAGTTGATCGCTAAACCGATTGAGATACCAATTATACCGGCTAAAGCTTCATTCATGATATTGCATTTCTAACTCATCTCGCCATTATTAATCTCTATCGATGTCCCGACCATTACGTTCGTGATCCTAATTCTCTTGCCACTGACGATCATTCCAATCCCGACCACTCTCATAGTCATATCGTTGCAATGCCCGTTCATGACGAACATTCTCTCTGTGTTGCCGTTCATCACGGACATTCTGTCGCTGTTGTTCATGCCAAGCGTCACTTCTTGGCGAAGCCTCTATTGTAGCCGTAGCTGCTAGGCCAAACTGAGCCATCCCAACCAACAATGAGTATACAATTACTTTCTTTATCCCTTTCTTCATAATAAACTTCCCTTACTTATTCTATTATAGTTGCGAACCAATTACGATACCAACCACACCAGCTAAAATTTCATTCATCGTATTGTCATGACGTTGGTTTTCTCTCCACTGACGATCGTTCCAGTCCCGATCACTCTCGCGGTAATGACGATGCATTTCCCGTTCATGACGTCTATTTTCGTTTTGACGTCGTTCTTCACGTCCATCATGTCGATCTAATTGTACAAGTTGTGGTGTACCATCAGTATGTAATGGTGATGCTTCTATTACTGCTGCACCGAGACCGAACTGCATGATGCCGGCCAATGAGTAAATCATTATTTTTTTTACCATGTTGTTCATAAAATTGACCTCCTTCATATTCACTATCTACAGCATAACATATAAGTGTGACAAAATAATGACTACATAGTCATTATTTACTAAATAGAAAATGCCAACCATCCGAAGGCATACGGTTAGATTGGCAGTTGATTAAACATCCGTACCGATAATCTTATTTAATAGCCCCTATTGTAACTAACGAGTAAACGGTGTATATTAACATGTTCACACCTCCCTGACCCACATATAAAGATCTATATAAAAGATCGACATAGTCTTAGTTGTGATGAAAATTAGTAGCCATTACTATATCGATCTGTTCATTGTTTTATATCAAAGTATGTGGCAACAGCATGATAACATCAAAAGCACCGTACCCTAGAGACAAAAGACTCTTTATTTATTCATTGTTTTCTCTTTAAACTTTTGCACAATCAAACTTTTTGTTTTGACTCTTTGCTTAAGACAGCACATCCACATTACATATGGACCAGTAAGTTCAAAACCTCCTTGTTTCGTATCTATTTAAATAGCATCTGCTATTAGTTCTATTTTACCGTATAATTCTTAAAAACTTCTTAAGTGTGTACAAATTGAATATTATATTTAGATAAACATAACAATCTGTCATTCGGGAACTTTTACCAATATATGACTGAAGGAAAAATTGTTTTTTAGCAAACTCAAAACCACCCTACCACCATCATAAACCACTATCTTCTCCACCATAGCATTAAAAGCCCCCACAAACGCCTGATACAAAACCGCATCATCAATGTGCTCACTTAGGCATCCCTTCTCACCTTTAACCGCATATTTATCATTACACCGCCAGATAATCCGTCTCTACTTTTCATTGGTAGAATTTCACACTTTTCTCCCAAACATATGACCACAAGTCCCGCATATTACTCTCCCTGCAATACATTCCATTTTTCTCAGCGCAATGCAGCTGCAACAATAGCTTCTGCATGAATCGTAAGTGTATCAAAAACCGGGCTATCACTATCTTCCTGTTTGATTAACAGCGGAATCTCGGTACAGCCCAAAACAATTCCCTCTGCTCCTTGAGAAACCAGCTTGTTAATAATTCCCTTGAATTTTTCTTTTGATACTGGATTTAGTATTCTTAAGCATAGTTCTTTTAAAATTACATCATTTATAAAAACTCTGTCTGCTTCATTTGGAACCACTACATCAATATTATGCTTGTTTTTTAAGCGATCCTTATAAAAATTGCCTTCCATGACAACCTTCGTTCCCAGTAAGCCGACTTTCTTAATACCACTAGATTTAATCTTTTCCGCCGTTGCGTCAGCAATATGTAATACCGGAATAGAAACGTTATTTTGAATATCGTCGGCCATTTTATTCATCGTATTAGAACAGATGGCGATCAAATCCACCCCGCCCTTTTCTACCTTAACAGCGGCATCTATCAGGATCTCTCCTATTTGTGCCCAATTCTCCTCGCGCATCATTACTTCAACCGGACCAAAATCAACCGAATACATCGTGCATTGGGCAGAGTGTAGCCCTCCTAACCGCTGCTTTACCATTTCATTGATCAACTTGTAGTACGCTAAAGATGATTCCCAACTTAGCCCGCCAATAATTCCCATTGTTTTCAAAATAATTACCTACCTTTCTCCGACGCATAATTTATACGGCCTTTCTTCATTGTCTTCATAAATTTTCCATCAACCTGGACGATAAACTATATTAAGAACCTGGCATAATTTTTGTTCTACTATTAAAATTAAAGACTGTGAAAAGTTAACACCAGCCCAACGGTTGAAGATCGCGGAAATATGAAATTGAGGATATTAGTTACTTTAAATAAGTCAGCAGTTATAGTTGTGTATGTTCCGAACAATTGCACAATAATATAGGACGTGCGTTAACACGTCATATACCTGGCTTTGCGAGGGCTACATAATGGGGACAGAGATAGGATTGCTCTAGATCCTATCTCTATTTTTTATTTACGAAGCCATATCCTTGCTGTCTTTTACGCAATGACATCACCTTTATCTAATACCCATAGAACTGCAGGAGCAGCACGCATAAAAAAAAACCGATAGCATAAAGGCTCGCGCCTACTACCCATACCGCCCAGGCTATACTAGCTCGAGGATACGATTTAATCTCAATTTGACGATTACCTTGATTATCTATTGCTCGCTTGTCGAGTTCAGGCATTGCGCATCAACCTTCCCTTAATATAATCAATTGTGTCTGATGCTATGGTAATATCCACCTTTATAATCTGTTGCCCAGGCCGAGGGTTGACGTCAATGGCTTCATAGGCGAAGTTGGTGATAAAAACAATATCACATTCCCCCATTATCTTGTTTAATAGCTCGGTATTATTCAACCCGGATATTACCCGGTTAAGCCTCTTGTGCCCTGAAAAGAGAGCACTATTATAATAGGTCTCTGCACTACGCTGGCTGATACAGACATAACCTACTGTCGTTCCATTAGGAACTTTGGTTATAAAATCAAGCACTCTATTATCTGATTGTAACGTTACTGCAGCAATTTTAGTTTCAACAGCTGGAAAAATTCTTATCAGATCTTCTACATGATTAAAGCCACAGACTACCAATCGACTGGTGTCGAAACGGCCCTTAAATGCATCTGGGTCTTTCTCTATATCTTGAATAAGAATCCCTTCTGTCTCAACGTGTAGGTTTACGGTCATTTTTTTGCAGAGATGCTCAATCACTGGATCATTGCATTTCACCACAATGATCTTCCCAGAGTAATGATCCGTGGATAAACCAATACAAGCACAGAATACATCTGTGATATCTTCCGTATCAAATCCTAGGTCATAAGCCTTTCTAACTGCTTCATGAATGACTTGATGGAGTTCCGTTCTGTTCGCAAGAACTATACTAGCACTTACAAATGTGCCAGCCCCTGGAACAGTTATTACTACTCCTTCCGCAGTTAGTTCTTGATAGGCTTGCGCAACATTATTGCGGTTTACGTTTAGAAAAGACAACAAATCCCGAACAGACGGAACTGCCTACCCAACTTGCAATTCTCTATTTTCAATTCTCATCTTGATCTGCCGTTTGATTTGGTTCCTGATGCTTAACAAATTGTTTTTATTTATTTTGTTCATGTTGTCATAGTACGATATGACAGTTGCTTTCTCAATGAAGCTATTTCATTCATAAATGATAAATATGGATAACTTTAAAGAAACACAGTAGCGGATGTATAACTAAGTGATCATATATGATATTAAATAGATTGATCTTTTACATAAAATAGTTATCAAGCAAACTAACCACCCCTCTCGCCATCATAGACCATCATCTTCTCCACCAGTGAAAAATACAAATCCACCTCAAACTCAGTCATCACCTCTGCCTCCGTTATTATTCCAATAAACTGTCTCGCCTTATATCGCTTTAGCATATTATCGCTACCCAAGCGTTGCTGCCACTTTTTTAGAAAGTAATCCTTATTCTCACTCATAGCAGTAAAGGCACCCACAAACGCTTGGTACAAAACCCCATCATCAATGTGTTTACTTGTACACCCCTTCTCACCTTTAACCGCATACTTCCCATTGCACCTCCAGATAATTCGCCTATGCTTTTCATCTGTATCCTAGCTTAATATTCTAGTTAAATAGGTCTATTTGACTTTTTTCATAATTTTATTATAGTTACAAATCTAGCATCTACGCACATTCATAGCCACTACAAAAGGAAAGACCAGAAAACGCAAAAAGTGTTCTATTGACTTTTTTTAACCCTTTTAATCAATAACCATCTCTTTGCTTGTACTATAATATTGAATTTTCTTTGTTTCTTTGTTATAATTATTTCAAGGATATTTTATTTTCATTTGCATATATTACAAAGGAGATGTTATTGTGCTCGCTAAAATTATGGAGCGTGGTCATATGGAGAGAAAAATCATTAGTGTTTCTCAAAAGCGCCAAATCACTATCCCCCTTAAGTTCTTTAAGCAGCTTGGTCTTGAAAGCGAAGTAGAATGCTTTGTTAAGGATGATACCATCGTTATTCGCCCATTTCACAATACTCATGATGATTTCTCTGTCGAAATTCTAAAAGATCTTGTCGCTAAGGGAGTTTCTGGCGATGAGCTTGTACGTCAGTTTGAGGCCGAAACCAAGAACATACGAACGGGCATCGGCAATATGACTGCAGAAGCCGAGCGTATTGCTGCTGGCGAAAGTCCAGACGCCACTTTTGATGACGTATTTGGCGAAGACCAATAGAGATGTATGAAATATTATTCAGCCCCGCTAGTGAACGGTATTTGAAAAAACTTAAAGATAAGCAATTGCGCTTAAATTTCAAGGATGCCATTCTCTCTATACAAATTGATCCATATATTGGTCAGGCCAAACGGGGTGACCTTTCTGGTCTTTACGGCTATTATATTTACTACAATAAAATCAACTATGAAATTGCCTATTCTATTTTCGAGGTTGATGGTAAAAAAGTAGTTGTTTTACTTGCTGGTACTCGTGAGAATTTTTATGAAGAGTTGAAACGTCTAACAAAAAGAGGTTAATTGCCCCCCATTATCATCAGAACCACCTGTCTTTGTTATCATTAAGGCAGGTGGTTAACTATTTTGGAAAAAAAATAGACCATGTCGTAGGAATACTTTTCCTAGGCATGGTTTAAATATTATCACAATATATGCAGAAGTTTAGCCTACCTTTTCATAAAATCCTCTTACGCCTAAGAAAATCAACACTTTCAACCATAATAATTCAAACAGGCAAAGTCCGATCTTTTATGATAATTCCATTGCAAAACATTACCAATCCACTTATACTATATCCTTATAATGGCATATTGGAAAGAAAGACTATAATTTAGCAATGGATATTTAAGAAATTTACTACATTACCTTTCAAGCGTCTATGATATAGGCGGGAAGTGGCGCAGTTCGCCTCGTCAACCAGGTGGCTACGCACTGCTTAAAACTGATTTGACTTTACCCCCTCTTTGAGTGATTAATATAACGTTCTATTTATAGTATGGTATTCAAGTCGATTTCATCAATAATTTGGCCAATATTATTAGGATTTATTAGATTTTTCAACTCGTCTATATGATAGTATTCTTCATTTACCTGTTTATCTTCAAACCTAACCCATACTATTTCACCAAAATCAATTTGCGTGATTATAGCTTTATGCTGCTTGTCATTGAAATATAATATTATTTCCAGTCCTACTTTTAGAACTAACATAACATAACCCCTTTCCTCATATTTTTTTTAAAGACGTCGCGTTTTTTCTTTTATTCGTCATATTTCTTACAAATCCTCTGCTTAAAGCACTAATTTAATTCAAGATAGTACTACATACAATTCGAGCTATAAATGAATGGGAAACCACGACTGACAGTAACAGGCATGAGTATTTTGGTGTGCGCAACCTGCACTACCTTCCTGCTACCCAATATCACAAAAAAGCACCACCAGCATTATCCGACGATAATATTAGCAGTGCTTTACTTTTTTGTCCTGCGCTATCACAGCACAGGATCTTTCTCATTAAATCTGAAATGGAGCGGGAAAAGAGATTCGAACTGTCGACACGAGGATTTTCAGTCCTCTGCTCTACCGACTGAGCTATCGAGGCAAGATAATGGCTCCTGGAGTAGGACTCGAACCTACGACCGATCGGTTAACAGCCGATTGCTCTACCAACTGAGCTATCCAGGAATGAATGGCGACCCAGATCGGATTTGAACCGACGACCTCCGCCGTGACAGGGCGGCATTCTAACCGCTAAACTACTGGGCCATATGGTATGAAAAACTAAAAATGGTGGGGGATGACGGGATCGAACCGCCGACATCCTGCTTGTAAGGCAGGCGCTCTCCCGGCTGAGCTAATCGTCCATATTGAAACCCAAAATGCCGTCTCTTAGTATGTCCAAACCTGCACTCAGCAGGTGGGCATCCTGAGATATGTTTTTGCCCTCCACCCTAAGATGGCTCGACAGCTACATACCATTGAATTCCCGATATATAAAAGTAGGTTGGACATATCTAAGATAACATTTCACCTCAGGCAAATTTTTGGAGGCAAATCATGGTGACCCCGGCAGAATTCGAACCTGCGGCCTTTTGATTCGTAGTCAAACGTTCTATCCAGCTGGGCTATGGAGTCAATTACTACATGATTTATTTGAGGCTGGATAGATATAATATCATTTTCATAGTATTATGTCAACTATAATCGTGAGATAACTATTAGGCATAACTACATTTAAATAATTGCAATGACATACTTTTTACCGCAATTTTCAAGTTTACGGTACGAGTATATCATGGCTTTATTTTTTGCAACAGAACCCAAAACTAAAGGATACCCTTGCTATCCACAATTGCAATATCCACATTATTCCGAGAATGGTTCCGAAACCAACGATGAACCGATATCCTTCATGACAGTGTGTAGTTCTTTTCTTTCATGCGCCGGTTGATTTCGCATACCGGTAACGACATATAACTCTTTAACATCAAATTCGAGCAACTGAAACATGTTTTTCGTATAATCAAAATACACCTGGAACATGCCGGAATCAGGATTACCCTGGTTAAACACAAGAATTAGCTTTTTTTTTGAGGCATTTTCTTCTTTGAAATACGGAGAGAATCGCGGAGAGAAGCGCGCAAACAACCTGTCAGTGAATATCTTCGCCTGGGCGCTCATCTGCCCCATGTAAACCGGCGAGCCAAGAACAAGGGCATCAGCATGTTCAAGCGCGCAATAAAGTTTCTGCATGTCGTCGTTGATAATACAGCCCCGATCGCCCTGTTTGCAGCCATAACAACTCTGGCACGGTTTGATATCAAGATCGCTGAAATACCAGGATCGAGTTTCGGCGCCCTGTTCTTTTGCACCTTCGAGTATTTTGTTTACTATCCAAGCGGTATTGCCTTCTTTCCGCGGACTTGCGATAAATCCCATGATTTTCATCTTTTCTCTTTCCTCCTTCTCAACGGTTTGTTCTGTAGATTGTGTATTGATTGATTGAAATTAACATATTTAAAAATCTCGCCTCTCGAAAAATAATAATTATGTTTCCTTGGCAACATAATTATTCTATCGCTTTATTGTTTCCTTGTCAACAATAAAGCGGAGCTGTATCATACGCTGATTGTTCCAGCGTTTTAATACAGCCCCTTTAGGCTACTTTTTGATACAACCCCATTATTCAAAATCATTTTGATTTGTTATATCTACACCTAGCTTCTTTATTTCTGCATCCAAATGCCTACTATACTTCTCCACAAAGCTAAGCATGATATCAAATTGTTCCTCGGTTACCTGCTCAAATACGGTTTTATCCCGCTCTTGGAACTCTTTGTGCAGTCCCTCATGGACTTTATTAATTACTTTCCCTTGCTCAGTAAGCCTAAAATAGATTTCTTTCTTGTTATCCGGCTTCTGGTAGCTTTCGATAATGCCTTTTTTTATGAGCTTCTTAGTTAGTTTACTTATGGCACCCCTAGTCACATAAAAGGACTCCGCAAGTTTTGTCACGTTGGAATCTACATTTCTTCCAATGTATTCGATGCAATGTACTTCAAAAGACTTATAACCCTTAAGACTGACTTTCATCTTAAATTTATTAAGTGAAACCATCTTGTTAAATAAGTCACTGAAACCCATTATGACCTGTTCTTCTTTGTTCATGACCTGTCCTCCCACCCGTTGGTGTATTAACAATATTATATTAAACTTTTGTTTCCATTTCAACAATATTAAATAATGTTTTTAAGATGGAAGTGACTTTGTTCCTCGGTATATTCTATTCATAGGAATAAAAATAATCGAGTTCCTACAAATTATTAGAACATTCTGCAGGAACTCAATTATTTTTGTATTACTTGGATTACAAATTATTTTAACTTCTTATTAGGCAATATGTACGGCACCTGTCTTCATCAACTTCATGCTCGATGTAAATCGCATGCAAAACTTCCATATATCCAGGGGTGTCGTTTCACCCTTTTTCACGATACTTTTTCACAAAATACCCCCATAATTCCGTGTATTTGTACATAATTTCGTGTATTTGTTTAGCAATTCCGACACCCTACAGGTGTTCGCCCCAAAAAGTGTGGTCTATGTAAACATATTTGCACACTTTAAAAATTATCAAAAACCTGCAACATCCCGCCAATACAGGCTATTTACGTTGTATCAGTGCCACTGACTCAGCATTTTCATCTAAAAACTATGTTCTTCTAAGATTCATAGCATACGGCGGCTCCAGTTTCTAACATACCCGTAATGTATTTGGATACTTCGATATGCACCGGGTGAATCAGATAAGCATCAAAATCTTCCATAGAAGCAAATTCAGTAATTAATATAATGTCATAAGACGACGTTCCATGACGTATATCTACTTTTACTTTCAAATCGTCGAGAAACTCAATTTTCCCCTGCATACTTAGCAACATATCCCTTGTCTTTGCAACGTTCTCATCATTCCTATCCTTCAGAAGTTTAGCCTACTCTATTGAAAAAACATCTTCCACCTAACAAAATCAACACTTCCAACCAAAATAATCAAAACAAGCAAAGTCCGAGTATTTCTGGGAATGCCCTTGCGAAATATTACCAATCTACCTATACTATATCCGTATAATGACATATTGGAAAGAGAGATTATAATTGAGCAAGGGATATTTAAGAAGTTTAATACAGTATCTTTCAAGCGTATATGATATAGGTAGGAAAATAAAGAAATTAAGAGACAACAGAACCAATCCTAAAATAACGACAAGCTCAATTGCTTTTACATTACTTATTGGTTTTATGCTAAAAATACGTAGTTTTAATCAGTTAGATGATTGGCTCGAGCATAATGATTTCAGAAGAATCGTGCCACGGGAAATGAGATTACCTCGAATTGATGCGATTCGAGATAGCCTGAAAGTTATTAAAATAGCTAGTCTAGAATCACTTCATCATAGCATTATTACAACATCTATAAAAAATAAGCTTGTACGTAGCGGCACCATTGATGGCTATAAAGTTGCAGCTTTTGATGGTGTAGAGTTGTTTGAAAGCACAAGGAAAAGCTGTGCTAATTGCCTTACTAGAGTCATCAATAATGTACCTCATTAATTTCATAGATCCATCATTGGCGCATATGTCGGGCAGGATCCACACATAATTATTGGACAAGAAATGCTTAAACCTAAGCTTGATAGTGCCAGTAAAGATGAAGGTGAATTGTCTGCCGCTAAAAGATTGTTGCGCCAATTACATACACAGCATCACCATTTTGCAGATGTTATTGTTTATGATGCTCTTGCCTGCAATGCTCCCTGGATTAACACTGTAAAATCATATAACATAGATGCCGTTGTCAGGGTTAAAGAAATGCGATTAAATATCGTCAAAGCTGCTAAAGCAGCATTTAAAAATACTACCGCAACTTTTACTTGGTCTTTTTACAAAACCTCGTCTAAAAAAATCACAGTATCTATCTGGGAAACTTGTGTTCAAATGAACGGCGTAACTGCCCCTCTACGATTTATAAAATTTGTAGAAAAAGCAACTGACTGTAATACCAATAAAAGCAAGTATAATCAGATGTTCATTGTTACAACTTCTCTTTTTGTAGGCAAAATTCCTGTAATAATATAAAAGATTTGGCAGGCTGATACTACAATATCAGAGAGTTTATTTTCTACTGCAAAAATTTCGCCCAAACCGAAGTCTGAGTGAATACAAGCGACACGTATGAAATTAGTATAAACCTGCGTGTCCCCGTTATTACTAGCTATTTTCATCTATCATCGCCACTGTTTCAGGCACCTTTTGTGGATAGTTTGATGTACAAAAGCTACTATTATTTTCTTGCAACTCGGCTCTGAGATCACTAATAGGCTTTTCTCTTATTGGCAAATAACAAAGAGCAGCAACAACACTCAAGATTATTGTTGTTATCCAGATAGTTTGGTAGGAACCAGTACGGTCAAATAAAAGTCCTCCTAGCCAACCTCCTGTAAAACTTCCTATTTGATGCATGACAAACACTATTCCAGAAAGCGTTGAAAGATATCTCACTCCGAAAACACTTGCCAAAATCCCATTCGTTAACGGTACTGTCGCTAGCCAAATCAAGCCTATAGCAGCTGAAAAAACATATACTGATATCTCCGTAATCGGCGTAGCTATAAATACTGTAATTACTATTGCACGGAGAAAAAATATTAGACTCAGCAAGTACGATTTTGGATACTTCCCACCCAAATATCCTGCAAGATAGGAACCAAACATATTGGAGAATCCTATAATTGCTAAAGCATTCGCTGCAACTGCTAAAGATAAACTATTATCTTGAATAAAAGCCGCAAAGTGAGTAAGAATGAAAACCACTTGAAAACCACAAACCGAAAAACCTATGCCTAGTAGCCAAAAATCTCGGTGATTAAAAGCTTCAGTTAACGCAGTTTTCGTATCACGTTTTTCTTCCAATGGATCTTTTCTTTCTATCATTCCTAATGAAAGAGGGAACATCAAGGCACAGGTAATTGCGAGAACAATTAAAGACTCAAACCAACCCCAGTAATTTATAAAAAACTGGCTATACGGCACCATGATGAACATTCCAAAAGAAGCACCTGTCCTGCTATTCCCAACACCAGACTCCGTTTACTTGGATCAAATGCCCGACCAAGCGCACCAAATACAACGGCAAAGCTACTTCCACCAAGTCCTATACCTATTAACATGCCAGCACTAAGAGTTAAACCTATGCCAGATGAAGAATTAGCCATAAATATGAGTCCAAGCACATAAGCTACGGCACCAATAAGCAACGCTTTACTTGCCCCGTATTTATCAGCTATCCACCCCGTAAATGGCTGGGCGATCCCCCATACTAGGTTCTGTAATGCTATGGCAAAAGAGAATGTTTCTCTACTATAACCTAAATTAAGATTCATCGGTCTTAAAAATATTCCAAAGCTTTGCCTTGTTCCAAGTGCCAGTGCTAAAATAATACTACCGCAAATTAGTACCATTAACGGTGATGGAGTGAAATTCTTTTTATTTACAGTCATGCATTTCCTTCTTTCTCTACTTATAATACTTAGTACACTTTTGCTAGCAGCAGGATCATCGGATAATGAGTTAATACTACGAGAGAACTGCCTTATCCCAGAAGGATTGTTCCTTGGTTATGTCCACAATTTTTGGTGATTTACCCGTTTCATTACTCTGAAGTGTCTTTTTTTCTGTCCCTTTCGCTGTCTCGACGTGAACCGAGGACACCCCTTCACTTAGGTTTGTAACATACTGATGCACCTTTACATCGCTCCATTTCTATCTATTATTCTTACTTCAGACACGTCTTGGAAAAACTGATTACCTCTTTTTGAAACAATCGATGTCTCTTTTAAAGGTGCATCATATGACCGGCTTCGGAGATGATAGCATCGTGTTTGTACGAACTGGGTATCCGCGTAAAGAATGGCAGTAAACCTTCCATATCAGCCACATTAAAAATCCTCATTTTTACCGGCATCCACAACCTTCATCGTCTCTATGCGAAATTATTTGTTCATCTTCCATCAATTTTGAGACGAGCTGATCCATTTTATAGGCTGCACCTTTCCTAACCGTTTTTCCCACTTGAATTGCTTCTTTAATTTCCGACTCGGCAACTCCTACCTTTAGAGCCTCATTTATGTGGAATTGTAAGCAAGGCTGGCAATTTACTGCAACAGAAGCCCCGAGGGCAATTAATTCTACTGTCCTTTTGTCAAATGTCATTCTTATCACCTCCTCTACACTTATAGACGGAGATGCGATGAAAAGGATACACTTAAAATATTTAAAAAGTAAGAAAAAGCACTGACAAATTTAGTCAGTGCTTCATAGAAGTAAACGGTTTTATTTTTTCACTTTGGTTTCCTTCAATTCACAAGCCAATTCATTACATTCAGTTCTATAAAAAGTGCAATTTGCTGTGAGTAGTTCCTTTAGCTTTTCTTTCCCACGATGTAAACGTATTTTGACCGTACCTATGCTTAACCCCAGTATTGAAGCAATCTCACTATTCGTCATTCCTTCTATCTCACTAAGAATTATAGCAGCCCGATAGTTTTCAGGAAGGATTGCGATATACCCCTGAATACATTCGTTCATTTCCTTACGAATAATCTTTTCTTCAGTTAAAAACGGTTTCTTACAGGAACATCCCATTTCCTTGCACTGGTCTACTTCTGTCAGACAATATGTTTCAGTAGACTCCTGCTTAAATGAACAGCTTCTCATTCTATCAATGGCCGCATTAGTTGCAATTTGATAAATCCACGTATACAATTGTGATTGATTATTAAACGTAGCTAATGCCTTACTAGTCTTGACAAAAACATCCTGAGTTAAATCCTCTGCTTCCTTAATACCAATCAGCCTGACAAGATATCGATAAATTCTGGGTTTAAATTCGTTATATACCCGTTCAAATTCCAGTTCATTGATTACCATTCCAGTTTTCCTCCACAATAAGTAATTGTCAAATAAAAATACTCATAATATACTACTAGGCATGTTATGAGTATTTTCTCTATTTATATTCCATCTCCTGCTATTAAAGGATATTATTTCTTTATTTGTCGCGCTATGACTAATTACCTTCCCCCTTAATTCGTTCTTGAAATTGTATTGAAATTTTTCTACGCCTAACTAGCGTCTTAGCTGTAAGGGGTGTCACCTCCCCTCATGAAAAAGTCGCCCAAACCGAAGTCTGAGCGAACAATAAGTACACGCATATAATTACCATCAGGAATGGCTAAGATTACACTATTTCCAATTATTGTAAAATACGATCAAAGTCTGCATTGGTTTCCTGTCTAATCAGAATTCCCATATTAAAAACCCTGTTTTCTTTTATTTTTCTCCTTGATAAACTTTCGTCCATTTTTTATTCCGCCCACTTCCGCGAACATTGCAGTAAACTTTTCAGTTTCAATCTGCTTAGAATTTAGGCCCTCATACTTAGCTTCTTTTTTTAGTTTTAAATAATTTCCAAGCCTTTCCTCAGACAACAAGCCATTGTTTATGGCCTTTTGTACCGCACAGTTAGGCTCACTAGTATGGGTACAATCATGAAACTTGCACTTTGTTGCTAGTTCATCAATATCAGCAAAGGTTTTTGATAGGTCAGCGCTTTCAATTCCAAGTTCTCTCATCCCCGGAGTATCAATAACGACGCCACCACTTGGAAGAACAATAAGTTCCCGCCTGGTAGTAGTATGCCTACCTTTATCATCATTTCTTATTTTTTGGGTTTCAAGAGTATTTTCGCCAATGAGCCTATTAATCAAGGTCGATTTCCCAACACCAGACGAGCCTATAAATGCAATAGTCTTGCCTCTACTAATATAATTTTTGACAGATAAGTATCCGTCCTCACTCATACTTGAAGTAACAAG
>Ga0209123_1002394_pt1 | contig 15980 bp, 16 predicted proteins | sample BarGraIncu00431A_FD_184500 | JGI IMG/M metagenome (GOLD analysis project Ga0209123, IMG submission 184500) | Arctic peat soil microbial communities from Barrow, Alaska, USA - Barrow Graham LP Incubations 004-31A (SPAdes) (version 2) | ecosystem: Environmental > Terrestrial > Soil > Wetlands >...
CAAATTTACCTGCGAATGAATTTCCTGCTAAAGTTTTGAAAGAATTATATAAAATGCGATGGGGTATCGAAACTTCATTCAAAGAATTAAAATATGATGTTGGATTAGCCAGCATTCATAGTAAAAAACAAGATTTTATATTTCAAGAAATTTTTTCAAAGTTAATTATGTACAATTTTGCAGCTTTAATATCTTATCAAGTTGAACATCCAAAAGATAAAAGAATCAATTTCGCTAAAGCAATACATTTTTGTTATCAGTATTTCAAGGGCAAAATTTCCGAAAAAAGTTTTTTGAAATTTGTTCAAAAATTCATGTCTCCAATACGTCCTGGCAGAGTATTTGAAAGATATCAAAATATTAAAAAGGCTGTCGGGTTTGCATATAGAATTTCTTAACAACAACTCTTCATATCTGCATGTTGTACAGATGGCTTATAACGTCATCTGCTTTTGGTATGCTTAAATCATAAAAATGGTGAACACTTATCATAGCGTTCACCATTTTTTGATACATTAACCTGCTCTTAACTACTTAACTTAATGATATTGCCCTAAAGGTAGACAGGTTAAATAATAAAAACCTACTACCGGAAAGGGGAGCATTTTCATGTCCAAAATAAATCAATATAGTGCATCGGAAAAACTAGCGATTTTACAAGAACTTGAAATGGGTCAAGCGATACGTTTAGATGTTGCAAGAAAATATGACCTTAGCAGTGTGTGGCGAGGCGAAGATACCTTGTGTAGCTGGTGTGATGACGCCTACTGAAGCCGTTCGTGCCTACACCCTTGGTGCTGAGATGGTGAAAATATTTCCAGCAGGATCATTAGGACCAGAATATTTTAAAGATCTGCGTGGTCCATTGCCTCAGATTATTACCATGGCTGTCGGCGGGATAAGTGTTAGCAATGCAGGAGAGTTTATAAAAGCTGGTGCGGCAGCGATTGGTGCTGGTAGCCAATTGCTTGATATGGCAGCAATTGCACAAGGGGATTGGGAAGCCGTTGAGAAAAAAGCGGCGGCGATGGTAACTGCCGTGGGAAACGCTCGCCTCTAATCAGGGAAGGTAAAATCCTTATAACCTTTTGGTTATAAGGATTTTTGCAGTGAAAAGACCTCCAGCAAGGATCATGTCACTCAAACGTACATTTTTTAGGATAATATGGGTAATTTGAAAGATTAAGTTAACGTACATCACTATGAGCGGTAGAGGAATGGTACTCAATAACAAATAAGCACTTTTGAGGACTCAAATTTCATTAGTTCACTTTTGCCGTAATGATTGTGAAAAATGTTAAACTTCTGATTATTCTAATAATAATGTAAAATAAGCATGCAAGAGGGTGAACATTATGTTATTAAATGAACGCCGTAGTAATGTACTTCTATATATTTTGGAAAATGAAGACTGGGTGCGGATTCGAGAGCTAGCTCAGAAATTTCATGTGAGTGAACGTACCATTCGTTATGACTTAGATGTACTGGATGATTTTTTAAGTTCTAACAGTTTATCTGTGCTTATTCGTAAGCAAAATGGCGGCGTGAAGTTTTCTGACTCGGTTGAAGAAAAAACGAGGCTGTTAAGATTGGTGCAACATTTAGGATTATATCAATATGTGTTGTCATCAAGTGAACGAGTGCAACGAATTGTAGCGGAATTGCTATATGTTAAGGATTACATTAGGATCAATGATCTAGCTGAGATTTTGTTTGTTAGTCGAGGAACGGTCATTAAAGATTTGCAAAACGTTCGAGAGTGGTTGGACATGAGGCAACTGGAACTGCGCTCTATTCCCAAATACGGAATTAAAGTGGTAGGACCGGAACGGAAAATCCGTCAAGCTATCGTGGAAATTTTGCAGAAAAATCTATCCTTTACACGAATGTTGAAATGGATCACAACGACGGAGCCCAATGGAGGCGATAGGGATCTATTTACCTGTTGGCTACAGAACATTGATATCTCCTTTCTTCAGACTTGTGTGCGTCAGCTCGAACAAGAGCTGCAGGTTGTATTTTCAGATGTAGCCTTTGCTGGGTTAGTCATTTATTTAATCGTTGCCATTCATCGAATCAGGGCGGGGCGGGATATTGTTCTTGGGCAGTCCGAAGTAGAAGTAGTGCAAAATTCCCGAACGTTTGCCATTGCTCTCATGACGACTCGTCTTTTGGAAGAACAATTTTCTGTAGTGCTTACTATTGATGAAGTCAGCTTATTTACTGAGTACATTCTAGGAAGCAATGTTGCGTCTTTAGCAATCGAAGAACAAGAAAGCAGAACTGAAATGCAGATGCTGGTCTGCGATCTAATTGCTCATGTAAGCCAAGGGTTAGGGTATGACTTGACAGAAGATCATCAGTTATTTGAAGGGCTTTTGGAAGAAGTACGACCCACCTTGTATCGAGTAAAATATGGATTAAACTTAGAAAATCCCTTCTTAGATGAAATTAAAGCCAGTTATCCAGCGTTATTTGAATCAGTAAAGCAATACACAAAATCTTTGGCCGATTATATTGGTGGACAGCTATTCGATGAGGAGATTGGTTATTTAACCATTCATTTTAGTGCCGCCCTTGAAAGAATAAAAAACAAAGAAAAACGACGGCCAGCAGTTCTTGTCGTTTGTGCCACAGGTATGGGGACAGCAAATTTGTTATCTTCCCGCTTACAGTCTTTATTTAATATAAAAATTGTGGGTATAGCGCCTTGTCGCCAGGTTCAAATGATGCTAGAACGTTACCAAGTGGATATTATCATATCTACCGTACCGATTCAAGCCCAAGGAACCGTACTCATTGTCAATCCTCTATTGCCGCCACAAGATATTGCCTTATTAGAACATCATATGGATAAAGCGAAAGGGACATCTTCTGTTGATGAAGTCGTAAAAATTATCAAAAAATATTGTAGTATTCATGATTATCCACAATTGTGTCAAGAGTTAGCCATCACGCTCAATTTCACGCCTGCGGAGCCTCATATTAGCTCTGATCCACCGCCTTTGTGGCAGTTATTACCGGCTTCCAATATTAGGCTGGATGTGTCAGCCCTCAATTGGCGGGAAGCTATCTATGAAGCTGGGAACGTATTATACCAAGAAGGATATGTTGAGGAAACCTATTCTCAGGCCATGATTGATGTAATCGATAAGATGGGACCATACATCGTATTTTGGCAAGGTATTGCCCTCCCTCACGCCGATGCAGGTAGTGAGGGAGGCGTTAAGAAGGCTGGGTTTAGTTTTATTCGACTTAAAGAACCCATTCCTTTCGGGTCACAGGAAAACGATCCAGTTGATATGATCTTTGCTCTCGGAGCAGTGGATCATTCTTCCCATGTATTAGCATTGTTAGAATTAACAAAAATCCTTAGTACTCCGGAAAAAGTAGCATATCTTCGCAAAGAAGATGATACTGCCAAAATAGCACAAACCCTTATGTCTTGGTCTGAAAATAAGGTCATTTCAATATAAAATTTTCCAGCAAAGCCCTGTTAGGGGACTATAATCGTAGGAGGCTTATCGAATGGGTAGCAATCAAGTGATAACAGCAGATTTAATAATCGTTCAGTTAGAGGCGATCAATTCCCAGGAAATAATTCAAGCTCTTGGTAATAAACTATTCACCATGGGGTATGTGAAAGGGTCTTATGTACCGGCGGTTATTAACCGAGAAGGACGATTTCCCACGGGGTTGCCTCTTGGAGAGATTAATGTCGCCATACCCCATACGGATGTAGAACATGTCAATAAACCGGCTATCGCCGTGGCAACGTTGGCGCATCCAGTAGCTTTTAATAATATGGGTGATCCAAGTGAAACATTAGACGTTAGTATTGTATTTTTACTGGCAATGAAAGAACCCCATGCTCAGGTAGATTTGCTGCAAAATTTAGTTGAAACTTTTCAGAATGCAGAAATACTAGAGCGTTTACTAATAGCAACAGATGGGGAAGAAGTTGAAAAAATTCTGCTCCAGTATGTGCAACCAAAGGAGGTTCACTCATGATGGAACGTGCCATTGATCGTTTAGAACCCTATCAGCGGGCTATCGCTAAGGTTCATCTGGCATCTGCAGGAGTTTCTCTGGATGCGCTGGACCATAAACCGCTCATTGCGGTTGCCAATAGCTGGAATGAGATATGTCCTGGGCACCAACCCTTGCTGAAATTGGCCGAAGCCGTTAAGACTGGGATACGAGCAGCTGGTGGTGAACCCATTGAATTTAATACCATTGGTATGTGTGACGGTATCAGTCAAGGACATCTTGGGATGAGATATACCTTGCCCCATCGTGATCTGATTGCAGATTCTGTGGAGGTCATGGTTCTAGGTCACAATGTGTTTGATGGTATGGTTTTACTCGGTTCTTGTGACAAAATTATACCCGGTATGATGCAAGCTGCCCTGCGCATTAATCTTCCAGCTGTTATTGTCACTGCTGGCATCTCTGTCCCAGAATGTAAACCATCGGATTCTAAGAAATTACGGACAAAGTTTCTTGCTGGTGAAATTACAGAACGCCAACTCATTGAAGGGTCACTGCAGTATTATTCTGGCCCGGGGGTATGTCCGTTTTTTGGTACTGCCAATACAATGGCCGTTCTTTGTGAGGCTATGGGACTGATGCTGTCAGGCAGTAGTGTTCTTCCATCACCAACAAGTTTGCGTAAATTTTCTGCCGAACAGTCTGGTGTTGCTGTTATGGATATGGTCAAGAAGAACATTAGGCCACGGGATATTGCAACAGATGATGCCTTTTATAATGCCCTAGTGGTATTAAATGCGTTAGGTGGTTCGTTAAATGCTTTTCTCCATCTTCCAGCCATTGCCGCTGAGGCAGGACTTTCCTTATCATGGGACAGTTTTGCCCAGGTGAGTGATAAAACTCCATTACTGGCGGCTCTTGTGCCCAATGGTAATCAGACTGTATATGATTTATATCGTGCTGGTGGCCTCCCATCTGTACTCAAAGAATTACAATCCTTACTCAAGAAGGATGCCATAACGGTAGGAGGCATCACGATTGGAGAGGTTGCTCGAATGGCTCCCCAAGGTGATCGGGAGGTGATCAAGGCTTTTGACGCTCCTCTTGCCCTTACTGGTGGTGTTCAAGTATTATATGGTTCATTAGCCCCCCAAGGTGCATTGGTTAAAGCATCGGCGGTATCAGAAGAACAGCATGTATTTAGTGGGCCAGCTATTGTCTTTGAAAGTGAGGAGGAATGTCATAGCGCCTTGCATTCTAATAAAATTCAGCCGGGACAAGTCGTTATTGTCCGTTATGAAGGACCTAAAGGAGGTCCTGGTATGCGAGAATTGCATCGGGTCACTGAGGTGCTCAAAGGAGTTCCTAATACGGCATTAATCACAGATGGTCGCTTTTCCGGGGCTAGTGCTGGACTTAGTATCGGCTATTTATGTCCTGAAGCAGCTGAAGGGGGGCCAATTGCTTTCATTAAAGATGGTGATATAATCACGATTAATCTTAACACAGGTACCATTGATTTAAATCTAGATGCTGCAGAACTAGAAAAACGAAAATTGAACTGGCAACCTATTGTAAAAGAAACTGGCTCCAAATTACTTCTAAGGTATAGTAAACAGGTTGGTCCGACAGTTAAAGGCGCAATCTGGGGATTATAGATAGTAATCAGTAGCACTAAATAGTATTGAGGGGGAATTTATCATGGCAAAAAGAATATTGGTATTATGTGGAAATGGGGTAGCAACCTCTACTGTGGCTTGTAAGAAAATTGAGGAATATATGGAAAAATCTAAGGTTCGTTGTGAAGTTATTCAAGCAAAAATTGGAGAATTGGGTTCTTACGTTGATAAAGTCGATGTTATTGTATTGATGGCGATGGGGGCATCCCTGCCAGACATGGCTAATAAACCGTTGCTCATTAAAGGGCTTCCTTTTCTCACCGGCATGGGTCTGTCAGACATCTTAGAAAAAATCAAACAACACATACAAAAAGATTAAAGAGGAGGAAATGAAATGGAAGTAATCGCAAGTTATTTTAAAGTTATATTTGACTTTGGACCCAATATCGTACTCCCTTGTTTTATCTTTCTATTTGCGTTAGCCCTCGGGACCAAGCCCAGTAAAGCCATTCGCGCTGCGATTTTTATCGCCATTGCTCTTATCGGCATTAAAATGGTTGTTGCGTTTATGGGTGATAATTTAGGACCAGCCATGAAGGCACTATCAAAAAATTCCGGCATTAAGTTAGATATTATGGATGTGGGCTGGGGCGCTGTGGCGGCGGCTATCTGGGCTACTCCCATGGGCGCCATTGGTATTCCAGTTATTCTGATCTTTAATTTTGTATTACTGTATTTCCGTGTGACTAAAACCTTAATGGTTGATATTTGGAACTATCACCATCTCATCACTGTTGGTGTACTCACTTATTATGCGACTGGTAATGTATATCTAGGTTTTATTGGCATGCTGTTAGCTGCATTAATAACATGGTTACTTGCAGATTGGGCAGCACCTTTTCTACAAAAATTCTATGGTTTACCAGGGATTACCATGCCAACCTTGTCGTCCATATCGGAGTGTCTTATTGCGGCACCACTCAATGAGTTACTGGATCGTATTCCAGTTGTGAAAGACATCCGTGGTAATTTTGGCTCGGTTCAAAAATACCTTGGTGTGTTTGGTGAACCGGCAGTATTAGCTGTTTTTATCGGTTTAGGAATTGGAATGATGGCTCAATATTCTATAAAAGATTCTTTGAATTTAGCCATGAATTTGGCTGCAGTTATGATTATTTTACCCAAAGTTGTTGCTATATTAATGGAAGGTTTAATGCCCATACAAGAAGCTAGTCAAGTCTTTTTGCAAAAACATATGAGTGGTCGGGAAATCTTTCTGGGACTTGATTCGGCCATATCCATTGGACATCCTTCGGTTTTAACAGCAGCTCTTCTCTTGACGCCTTTTGTACTAGTGTTAGCGGCTGTTTTGCCAGGTAATCAAATGCTCCCTTTTGCTGATATTACTGTAATCCCTTTTCGGATTGCTTTCGTTGTGGCCCTTGTGAATGGCAACGTATTTCGTACCTTGGTTATCGGTGCGGTGGTACTCGTACAAATATTGCTATGTGGTACGATCACTTCACCGGTTATGACGCAAATCTTTTTATCCGTGGGCGGTAAAATCCCTGAAGGCGCCGTCGGTGTTGGCTCATTCTCAGGTGGTTCCTTATTTGTCACTTATGCAATTATGCAGACCTTGTCTTTCGTTGTGAGTGGTATTATCATCTCGGCGATTGTGTTTGGACTCTTCTTACTCGTGGCAAAGTCACAAGCTCGCAAGGCCGTTGCATTAATGGAAGCTGAAGAAGAAAATACCTATGCTGGTGTAAAAAATAGTCAAGGCTAAAAGCTAAATAAAGGAGCGTGATTTTATGCATACAGTACTCGAACATGTGGCTGAAATTGGTGTTGTCGCCATCTTGCGTGGTGTTGATCCTAGGATACTCCTGCCACTTGGCCATGCATTAGCCGACGCTGGTATCGGTGCAATTGAAGTAACGTTAAATAGTGAAGGTGCTCTTCAAGGTATTGCGCTACTACAGGCCGCAATCGGCAAGCAATTGCCCATTGGAGCTGGGACGGTCATGACAGCAAAAGACGCCCATGCCGCAATAAAGGCTGGTGCAACGTTTATACTCAGCCCACATCTTGCGGAGGAAGCATTACTAGTTTGTCGCCAAGCTAATATTCCAGCCGTCATTGGGGTCATGACACCATCAGAAGCCGTACGAGCCTATAATTTAGGGTGTGAAATGGTAAAAATTTTCCCCGCTGCAACCCTAGGACCTAACTATTTTAAAGAACTTCAAGGTCCATTACCGCAGATCGCAACCATGGCAGTTGGTGGTGTGAACAAAGAGAATGCCATCGAGTTTATAAAAGCTGGTGCAAAAGCCGTTGGTGCAGGCAGCCAACTTGTTGATTTTGCAGCTGCTGGGCGAGGCGATTGGGAAGCCGTAACACGTAAGGCTAAAGAGATTGTAATGGCTGTTCATTTTGCCAAACAGTAAAATTCTATTAGGCAGGCAAGCAAAAAAGATTAACCACTATTTATAGATGGTGGTCTTTTTTGCCTTTTAATCAACAATGATGAACGGGGGAATTATCGTGTCAAAATGGAAGGTTGTTGCTACTGCAGTTACATTTGGTAAAGCGGACCTTGAACCTATCAATCGTCTCAAAGCCATAGGATGTGAAGTGATTACGAACTCAGTCGGTAGACCTTTGACGGAAAGTGAAATGATCGCTGCTGCCAGGGATGCGGATGCTTTAATTGTAGGAAATGATAAAGTTACGGGTGTAATCATTCGTTCTTGCCCCAAATTGAAAGTAATTGCTAAGCATGGTGTTGGTATCGATGGTATTGACATTGAGACCGCAGCGCAGTGTGGTGTTGTTGTTACTAATGCGCCTGGTGTCAATAGTCATGAGGTAGCGGATTTGGCTTTTGGATTACTCCACATGCTATCGCGCGGGTTATACATTGCTAATGAAGCAACTAAACGGGGGGATTGGGTAAAACCAATGGGAGTTGGTCTGTGGGGTAAAACGATTGGCATCGTAGGTGTGGGAAAAATAGGCTTAGCCACTGCGCATCGTGCCATAGGATATAATATGAATATTTTAGGTTTTGACTGTATACAACGACCAGAAGCAACGGCCATTGGTATTCAGTATGTTGCTCTTGAAAATTTATTACAACAATCTGATTTTGTGAGTCTTCATTTACCTCTCACGAAGGAAACTCGAAATATTCTTGATCAACCTAGGTTAGGATTACTAAGGTCTGGGTCCATTCTTATTAATACGGCCCGTAGTCAACTGGTAGATTATGAGGTGCTGCATCAGGCTTTGCTCGATGGCCGTATGAGTGGGTATGGTACAGATGTGTATGATACTGAGCCGCCACAGCTGCATCCCATGTTTAAATTAAAAAATGTTATAGTGACACCACATTTAGGCGGAACTTGCTTTGAGTCAAATATTCGTATGGGTAATACTGCTGTTGATAATGTAATTGCTGTATTAAAGGAGTGTATTCCGCCAAATCGGATAGACCCTAATCCAAATAGACTACCATAAATATTGGTAGTCTATTTTTTACGCTCATGACTCAGTAGAAACAGTTGTGGGGAGATTATTTTTATTTATTGGAGAGTAAAAACAGTTTACTGGGGATACTAGGGGGAGAAGGAGGGGGCTGAAATGATAAATACTGGTAAGGTAATGCATGTTGTCAATGAAGGCGATCAAACAATCGTAGACATAACTTTCATGCTTGATGATCTTAAAAAGACTGTAGTTTTACCCCATGAAGATATTACTAAGTACAAAGATAAATATGTCATTTGTGCAATGGATTCTGATGATAACACCACAATCATAGAGATTGTTGACGAGTAAGGAATACAAAAGCTGTCTTGCTCTTACAGGAGTAGGACAACTTTTTATTTTAAGCCGAATTAAAATAATTTTAGGGGAGATATTATAATAAGGAGGCGATATAAGAATGCTTTGGTTTTTGGTGATTGGACTAGTCTCTGGCTGGTTAGCGGGTTTGATCTCACGTGGTGGCGGGTTTGGTATTTGGGGGGACTTAGGTACAGGTGTTGTTGGTTCTTTTATTGGTGGCTATTTATTTAAACTGGTGGGAATTGCGGCCGTTGGAACAATCGGATCTATCATTTCAAGTACTGTCGGAGCTCTCATCCTTCTGTGGGTTATACGGTTGTTTCGTGTAGCGCCTGCTGCGCAAAAGAAAAAATAAATCGTCTATTTCGCCGTCGGCCTAAAGGCAGACGGTTTTTTTACGAGATCAGCAAGAATAAAAATTTCTTTATAATCAAACCATAATTTGACATATTTTGCATTTGATTATACATATAATGGGTAATGCGAAAGAAAGATGGAAAGATAAAAGGAGATTTGTCGTGGAATTTTTATGGAGTAAGATCGAATGTTTACGGCAAGAAATGCACGTAATGGCACTGGAAAAAGGAATATCACATTCAGATGTTTTAATGGTAAGTCAGCGTTTAGATGAAGCAATAAATGAATTATATAAAATAATTCTAGTGCAAACTATTGGATAGGTGAAGAAGAGTAAAGCAATGAAGGAAGGATATAGTAATATTTTTTGAAGTTTTATCTAGTAAAATATCATAAAAGGAGGTATATTGATAAAGGCTTGTAGCAAAAAACAACATCGCCTCTTGTTTTTGTGAATAGCACATTTTAGTAGAGCAAGTAGGTGAGACTTTCTTGGACATGAAGATGAAATTGGCTTATTTTATTATTGATTTATTATTTCCACTAATTATTGGATATTTACTGCGCGTTAAACAGCAGTTTAGCGAAGGCTTTTTTGATAAAATGATTAGCTATAATATTTTGCTATTGTCTCCGGCGTTATCCGTATTAAGTTTTTGGGTGTTGCCCTTAACGTGGAAGCTTATGTGGCTACCTATATTTGGCGGACTTCTCTGTTTCATCCCTGGACTCATAGCATATGGGATGTCGAAAAAAAAATATGATAGCCCCCTCGACACTGGCAGTTATATTTTGTCGGCTATGTTATCCAACGTTGGCACCATAGGTGGGCTTTGTGCCTTTATCGTATATGGTGAAGCAGGTTTTGCTTATACACAATTGGTTGGTCTCATGCAGACGGCAGTGCTGTTTTTAGTCTGTTATCCCTTGGCCCAATATTACTACGCTAGTGAACAAGGTGATGAACATAACAAGATATCTCTTAAGACCTTGTTGTGGAACCCTAATCAGTTGCCCGTAGTAGGAATCATTGTGGGCCTTATGTTATATAGCTTTCATGTTCCCCGTCCTGAGATGTTAGGCGATTTATTTAATCCTCTTGTGCATCTAGCGGCCTGGACAGCACTCATTCCCGTTGGTTATGTAACAGAATTTTCGGCACTGAAGAAATATTATTCCAGCACCTTTGATCTTGTACCACTAAAATTTATCGTTGTGCCACTGTTGAGTTATGTCATTGCTAAAAATGTATTTGCCGATCCCATCCTGGTCAATACCATTATGATTCTGGCGAGCACACCAACGGCTATTAATGCGGTGATTACAGCGAGAATTCACAATCTTAATGTTCATATTGCGACCGCCTCTTTTATTGTCACGACTGTGCTGTTTCTGTTGGTCGTATTTCCAATTATATTTTTTTCCTTGATAACGGGGTGACAAGTAGGTGACTGGGGGAATTTTTTCAATAAAGTAAAAGAGTGATCTTAGCAGAGATATGTAAAGAAAACTAATTCAAAAGAGTATATAAACAGGAATTTAGTGCTTTCCAAATTTAGCAGACTAAAGTACAATAGATAGATAAGTATCTATTATATTTGAGTGGAGGACGTACATATGAAAAAAATAATGTCATTCCTATTGTTACTGATGGTGGCTGGTCTCATTTTAGCAGGATGTGGCAACACTGCCACAAAAGCTCCCGTTCAGAAAAAAATTATAATAGGATTAGATGATAGTTTTCCCCCTATGGGTTTTCGCGATGAAAAAAATAATATTGTCGGGTTTGATATCGACATGGCTAGGGAAGCAGGTAAAAGATTAGGTATGGAAGTGGAATTTAAGCCTATTGATTGGGGTAGTAAAGAAGCAGAACTTACGGGTAAACGGATTGATGCCTTATGGAATGGTATGAATATTACTGAGAAACGTAAGGAAAATATATTATTTAGTGAACCATATATGGACGGTAAGCAAGTCATTTTTCTTCCTAAAGGATCAAGCGCTAAAGGTATTGATGATTTAAAAGGAAAAATAGTTGGTATTCAAAATGCCAGTACGGCTGATGAAATTCTTGAAGCTAACGCCGCTATGAAGTCCTCATTTAAAGAAGTAAGAAAGTATGATGACTGTATCGCAGCCTTCATGGATCTACAAAGTGGTCGCGTTGATGCCGTCATTACTGATGAAATTTTTGGCAGATATTTTATATCAAAAAATCCTGACACCTTTGTCGTATTAGATAAAGCTGTTGGTGAGGTTGGAGTGTTAGGTATCGGTTTCCGTAAGGACGATAAAGCACTGCGTGATCAAGTACAAAAAGTCCTTGATGAAATGAAGAAAGATGGGACTTCTACAAAGATATCAAAACAATGGTTTGGTGCAGATCTAATTAAATAATAAGCAAAGGCTGATGGTGGTTTGCCATCAGCCTTCTAATTATACAAGGAGAAAATCAATGGAAAAAATAGTAACAATGATAGGTCCCATGATGAATGGCGCCAATCTTACACTACAAATATTTTTTATCACCTTAGTACTCTCATTACCCTTGGGGTTACTTTTATCCTTGGCTCGGATGTCAAAATACCGACCATTAAGTTTTCTTGTAGAGACATATATCTGGCTGATGCGGGGGACACCCCTCATGTTACAACTTTTATTTGTCTACTATGCACTGCCACTCATACCTTATATTGGCGTAAAGTTACCGGATTTTTCGGCGGCGATAGTGGCTTTCGTTTTGAATTATGCAGCTTATTTTGCTGAGATTTTTCGTGGTGGCATTCAATCTATCGGGCGGGGACAATATGAGGCTAGTAAGGTCCTCGGTATGACTTATGTGCAGACAATGAGAAGAATTATACTGCCCCAAATGCTGAAACGTGTACTTCCACCCATCAGTAATGAAACCATTACATTGGTAAAAGACACCTCTCTCATTTATGTTCTAGCCATGAATGATTTACTTAGAACGGCGAGAACTATTGTGCAACGGGAATTTGATATGACACCCTTTGTCATTGCCGCGGTATTTTATTTGACAATGACATTGGTATTAACATGGATGTTTAAAAAACTGGAGCAACGTTATGCGGCATATGATGAGTAGGAGTGAGTGGGTATGAAGATGATACGTTTGAAAAATATACATAAAAGCTTTAATAGTATAGAAGTGCTGAAAGGCATTAGCCTGGAAGTTGGGCAAGGAGAAGTTGTTGCCATTATCGGACCGTCAGGTTCCGGTAAAAGTACGCTACTACGATGCTTAAATAGATTAGAAACCGTCGACCAGGGAACCATCGAAATAAAGGATGAAGTCTTGGCCAAGGAAGGCTCAGATGGACGGTGTCAGTATGTTCGTGAGGATAAGGCCCGGGAGATTTGTTATAAGATGGGGATGGTTTTTCAACAGTTTAACTTATTTCCCCACATGACGGTCATCAATAATATTATTGAAGCCCCCATGGTCGTAAAGGGAATAAAAAAAGAAGTGATCCTTCCTGAGGCCGAAGAACTGCTGAAAAAGGTCGGCCTATTTGAAAAAAAGGATAGTTACCCATCAAGATTATCGGGCGGGCAGCAACAACGGGTTGCAATTGCCAGAGCTTTAGCCATGAAACCGGATATTATGCTCTTTGATGAACCGACATCGGCCCTAGACCCTGAACTTACAGGAGAAGTATTGAAAGCGATGCGTCAGCTTGCTCAAGAGCATATGACAATGCTCGTCGTAACCCATGAAATGGCTTTTGCCCGGGAAGTCGCACAGCGTGTTATTTTTATGGATTATGGTGAAATCGTTGAGGAAGGAACGCCAGAACAACTGTTTAATAACCCTACACAGGTTCGCACACAGGCTTTTTTAAAGAGTATGTTATAAAAGATGATACAGAGAATTGCCCCTTAGAAGATCTCTTAAGGGGCAATTCTCTGTATCATCTTTTATTAGATATCCTGTAATGGCAGGATAAGTGCTGTTGCTAACGGAATTTAGTAACTATATAAGTTTTATTAAAAAAAAGATAGCCATATTGTGAGTCTGCTGAGGATGGGGATAGAAGGCATCCTCGACGATTGCCATCTAGAATGATTGGAGGTTGGCAATGGTAAAATGCTTTGGATGTTTTAAGGATATAATAACAGGCGCCCGTTGCCCACATTGTGGGTACCAGTTCATAATCGATCCGAGTCAAGACCTTTAGTGGTAAAGGCAGTACCAACTCTTTAGAAATGTATTTTCCAAAAGAAAATATAGAGTTTTATAGTGATATCATTACACATTTAGAAGCTAATTTTAAAGCAGGTGACTTACGTAAAGGACATTAAGACAGGGGTCATAATACAAATCATCAAATGATTTATATAGAATTTTATTGTAAAAAATGCCATAATGGTAACTATAAATCAATGCCAACAACAATTAGAGAAGGTTTTTACCACTCAAGGGTAAAACCACAGGTAATAAGGAGTTGAGAGTATGTTAGGTGATTTAAACATCGATCCAACGGTTATTTGCATCTTTGGTGCATCAGGCGATTTGGCTCAGCGTAAAATTGTACCGGCTATTTATGATTTATTTCTTAAAAAGTTACTACCAGAACCATTTTCTATCATTGGGGTGGCCCGTACTCCCTTAACGGATGATGACTTTCGCCAACAATTACGCAAAGGCGTCGAACAATTTTCTCAAAAAGGTAAAGTTGAGGATGAAAATTGGCATACTTTCGCCAGTAATATTAAATATATTGGGGCCGATTATAATGATCCCAAGGTATATACGTCTTTATTTGCCGAGCTGGAAGAAGGCTGGCGAGCTGGGGCGAGTAAGATTTTATATATGGCTACACCACCCGCGGTGTTTACAACCATTGTGGGGCAGTTAGGACAGTTCCAGGTTTTTCGGGGCAAAGAAAAATATCGTGTTGTCATCGAAAAACCATTCGGACGGGATTTAGAGTCAGCTCGAATGCTCAATAATACGTTGGCTCAGGTTTTTGATGAGTCGCAAATTTATCGTATTGATCATTATTTGGGCAAAGAAACAGTTCAAAATATCTTAGCTTTTCGATTTGCGAATGCCATGTGGGAACCCATTTGGAATCGTAGCTATATTAATCATGTACAGATTACAGTGTCAGAAGAGGTAGGCGTTGGCCGACGCGGTGGCTATTATGAGAATGCAGGGGCTTTGCGGGATATGATTCAAAATCATTTACTACAATTGTTATGTTTAGTCGCTATGGAACCGCCAACTTCTTTTCATGCCGATGAAATTCGCAACAAAAAAGTCGATGTCCTTCATGCTATCCGCCCAATATCCCGGGATGAAGTCGCTACTTGTGCAGTACGCGGTCAATATGGTAGTGGTATTGTGGCAGGAGAGAAGGTCGTTGCTTATCGCGAGGAACCAAATGTGGCCGCGGACTCTAACACGGAGACCTTTGCTGCTATTCGGTTTTATATAGATAACTGGCGTTGGCAGGGGGTACCCTTTTATTTGCGTACAGGTAAGGGCATGGCAGCGCGGGTTTCAGAGATTTCCTTGCAGTTTCGTCCGGTACCTCATCATCCTTTTTCTAATAATGTCATCGAACCTAATCGTTTGGCCATTCAAATTGAGCCCACCGAAGGCATTATGTTATTGACCCAAGCCAAAGAACCGGGACTCGTCATGAAAATAAAACCCGTAGAGATGCACTTTACCTATGACGAGGTGTTTCAAGATTCATCCCCTGGGGCTTATGAAACCTTGTTACTGGATATTATGCGGGGTGATCCAGGTCTATTTATGAGAGGTGACCAAGTAGAAATGGCTTGGTCAGTACTGAATTCTATTTTAGACGTTTGGCAGGATACCCCGGCAACGAATTTTCCTAACTATGGGGCTGGAGAATGGGGACCACAAGAGGCAGAAGATCTTATTGCCCATGATGGACGAAACTGGTTATTTCCTGCTTGTTTAGAATTTGTGGAGAAGAAAGGAGACAAACATGGCCATAGTTAACGTCTATTCTAATGTAGAAACACAAAGTATGGCGGCGGCTGAATTATTCGCGAAAAAAGTTTGCCAGGCCGTTGAAGAGCGGGGGCGCTGTAATGTCGTGTTGGCTGGTGGCGGGACGCCACGCCTCATGTATGAATTATTGGCGGGGAAAA
>Ga0209123_1002395_pt1 | contig 15969 bp, 11 predicted proteins | sample BarGraIncu00431A_FD_184500 | JGI IMG/M metagenome (GOLD analysis project Ga0209123, IMG submission 184500) | Arctic peat soil microbial communities from Barrow, Alaska, USA - Barrow Graham LP Incubations 004-31A (SPAdes) (version 2) | ecosystem: Environmental > Terrestrial > Soil > Wetlands >...
TTTTCCCTCTCTCTGTACCTGGAAGGTGAAATTCCCATTATTTTGGTAAATATCCTGCTGAAATAGGCTGCATCCTGAAATCCCAATTTTGGATATATTTCACTGATCTTCATGTTTGTCAACTCAAGATATTGGCAGGATTTTTCAATTTTGAGTGTGATAAAATATTTGATTGGAGACTGCTTGGTTTCATGTTGGAAACGCGCCGAGAATTGAGACTGTGACAATTTGAATTGTTTGGAAAGATGCTCGAGGGTCAGATTGTTCTCCACATTTTCACGCATATAATAAATAACCTTTTCGCTGAACTCATGTTCTCTGACATCCCGGTTTCGAACCCTACGGAACTGTTCGACAAATTTGAATGAAGCTAAAAAGTGATACAGGCAAAGAGACGCATAACTATAATGGTCACTATGATAGCTCAACTCCAGGTTGTCATATATTTCTTCAAACATTTGCAAGCGATCCTGTAATCTGGAATCTGACTCAGGCAAAATCTGATGCGGCAACATGGGTGTGTTAAAAAAAAAGGAAGACAAGGCGCCCTTGAAATGTATCCAATAGATGGTCCATGGATTTTTGACATTTGCACCAAAGCTGTAGGGCGTGTTTGGTGGAAGCATTATGTACTGATTTTCTTTGATTACATAGGTTTTATCGGCGATTTTATACCAACCTTCACCTGATGTGCAATATATCAGAATATAGTAATCCACACCGTTATCCTTCCTGTTATAGTGGTATTTTACAGCAGGAAAAAACCCAATCTTAGTCATATAAAGACTCTTTGTCAGTGGGTTATGCTGACTGCTCAACAGGATTTCCGGACTGATGGTGATGAGGCGCTGTCCCTTAAAACCTTCTTTCAGCTTTGGCATGTTTCAGTATTTATTAAAATCGTTAGATAGTACAAGTGAATCGTAACAAAGTTATACATTAATGAATAAATCATTCGCATTTTTACACAAAAATATTTATTGATTTTTTTGATTATCAAAAGCATTTTTTTGTAACCCTAAGAAATGAACAGTATTATTAAAAAAACTGTTCAATAGATGTAAATGCAAATACCTATGATCTAATATGTTTAATATCAGTATTATAAAGCGATGATCCAGATTGATCATTAAATAATTTAGTAATGTCGAATTATAATAAAACACCTTTTTTTTCTATTACTGGTCAATCTTTTACTGGTTGGGATTCAATCAGGGAAGGATTGAACTATAAAATAAACAATTCATTATCCAAACGCTACATTTTAGTAGTAGAATGTTATCAGGGCGTGTATCATAAAGAATTGATTGATGAATTAAACTGTTTGAAATACAGTTGTTTCATTCATTCAGAAGAAGCTTTTTATCCCGAGGAAAAAATACTTGAAATGACATATCCGGATGTGACAGACGATGTCATATTCGGTTATATGTCCCGACTTTCATATAATGAGTTTCTTGATACTGAAAAAATTGAAAAACGCCGCAATAAAATACAAGATCGAGCCGGTTTGGTGATTGTTTATGGACATGTAGCTTCTTTGATTTGTGAAGGCAGCAGTCGGTGAGTATACGATCAGACCCTTTGGGGTAAGTGAAAATAGGGAGTGTGCCACCATGAAAGCATATGTAAGGCATCAATCCTGATAGATAAAAACCTTTTTCCGGAAGAAGGCGATTATTGCAACCTTTTAATATCTAATAAACCAAACAATCTAAATCATGACAAAGAAAATCACATTTTTTCTTGTGTTGCTAATCATGTTGGTAGCACAGCATGCTTACGGACAAACTGAAAGAATTACCGGTCTTGTTACCGGTGATGACGGTAAGCCAATTATAGGTGCATCGGTTACTTTAAAAGGAACAACGATTGGTACTGCTTCAGATGTTGAAGGCAATTACTCATTCAATGTGCCAAATGGAAAAGGAACTTTGGTCGTTTCATATCTTGGATATATAAAACAAGAAGTGTTAATTACCAAATCTAAAATGAATATCACACTTATTGCATCAACAAAAGCTATTGATGAAGTAGTGGTGGTTGGATATGGAACCCAAAAGAAAATAAATCTGACCGGTGCTGTCTCGTCGGTCTCAATGAAGGATCTGGAAGGAAAACCTGTGATCAATGTAGTGGAAGCTCTTGAGGGTACTACTCCTGGTCTGACAATCCAGCAAACCAATTCTCAGCCCGGAAGCCGCCCCAGCATTAATATCAGAGGTCTGAACACCTTAAACGACAATGATCCTTTAGTCATTATTGATGGAATCATAGGAGATATTCAAAATGTGAATCCTTCTGATATTCAAAGCATATCCATATTAAAAGATGCTTCTTCTACAGCCATATACGGATCGAGAGCTTCGAACGGAGTCGTTTTGATAGTTACAAAAAATGGACAAAAAGGAAAAACAGTTGTCAGGTATGATTTCATGCATGGTAAACAGGAAGCAACCTGTTTGCCCAAACCTGTGGATTCCTGGATATATTGTGAACTCCGAAATGAAGCCTTGGTCAATTCCGGTAAGAGTATTGCTTTCACACCCGAGCAAATCAGTGCATACAGGAATGGTGGCACTAATGATAGCTGGATCGATGACATTTATAAATCTTCTGCATTACAGCAATCTCACAACCTTTCCATAAGCGGTGGTGATGAAAAAACGACCATGATGTTGTCTGTTGGATATCTGGATCAAAACAGTTTGCTTGAAGGCCCATCTTATGGTATGAAAAGGTTAAACGGAAGACTCAATGTAGAACATCAACTGACGAAAAACTTAAAAGTGAACGCTAATGTGGCTTATACCCGCAATACAGTCAAAGATCATGCCTATTGGACAGACTGGATTATAGAACAAGTCATGCGTATGCCAACCATCTATCCGATCAAGGTTGACGGGGCATATAACTATCCTTCCGGTAGTAACAGCAATGCACTGGCCAGATTGGAATCAGGAGGTTATACACAGACGTCAAATGATGATTTGTCAGGGGTATTCAATGGTGAATTGACATTGTTAGAAGGATTGAAGTTAAAAGGTATGGTAGGTGGACAGCTTTACAACAATCGGACACATGAAAACCGCAAGGCAATTGAAGGAAGCGGAGACCAGGAAAACCACATCAAGGAAAATTTTGGTCGGACCGAAAATATCACAACGAATGTGATGTTGACTTATGACAAGAAGTTTGGCAATCATACGGTAGCTGCAATGGGTGGTTATTCCTATGAAGGTAGTCGTGACAACAGCTTCTATACTATGCGAAAAGTGGAGAGTCCTGATTTTGACATCATGGCGAGTATTCAATCTACCAATACTGAAAATCAGGCCTGGGCAAGTGAATGGTCCATCTATTCAGGCTTTTTGCGCCTTAACTATAATTATAGAGAAAAATATCTTTTTGAATTCAATATAAGAGATGATGTTTCTTCCAAATTTGCAAAAGGTAAACGTTCAGCTATTTTTCCTTCATTTTCCGGAGCATGGAGAGCATCTGAAGAATCATTTTATTCGGAACTTGGTGATAAACTTCCATCGATAAAATTTCGTACATCCTTGGGTTTGGTTGGAAATAACCGAATTGACGATTATGCCTATATTCCTTCAGTATCCATTTCTAATGGCTATACTTTCAATAATAATGTGGTAAGTACATCCAGTATTTCTGCTGTTAATGTAGATCTGAAATGGGAAACAACACGAATGTTTAATATAGGTACTGATCTTGGATTCTTCAACAACTCATTGAATTTCACTTTTGACTATTTCACTAATATGACTTACGACATCCTGATCGATCTGCCTGTACCAACTACTTTCGGAGGAGGAAGTCCAATACAGAATGCAGGTAAGGTCAAAAATTACGGATGGGAAGCATCTGCAAACTATAGATTCAAGACAGGAAGTATTGAACATAGCCTCACGGCCAATATTTTTGATAGCAGAAACGAAGTTGTTGATACACAAGGAAAGGAATGGATTAACGGAACTGACATCAATACAATTATTAGAGAGGGCTACCCGATGAATTCCTATTATGGTTATAAATCAGACGGATTTTATCAAACGGATGAAGAAGCAGCTAAGGGTCCACACCTGGAAGGTGTCACACCCAAAGCAGGCGATATCCGTTATATTGACAAAAATGGAGATAATCTGATCAAACCTGATGATGACCGCTTTGTTTTAGGAAATTCGTTCCCAAGATATTCATATGGTGTAAATTATGGTGTGAGGTATAAAGGATTTGATTTTTCCATGTTCTGGCAAGGTGTCGGACAAAGAAGTGTATGGTTGCGCGGAGAGTCTGTAGAAGCATTCCATAACAGCAATGAAGGTCCTGTGTATGATTTTCATATAGACAGATGGACACCAACCAATACTGATGCTACCTATCCACGTTTGACAGTTGGTACAGAGTCAACCAATAATGCTGCTAAGTCTGATTTCTGGATTTACAATGGCGCATATATTCGTTTGAAGAATATTCAATTCGGCTATACATTACCTAAACTATTGACTCAAAAAGTTTCAATCAATACTTTACGGATATTTTTTACTGCAGAAAATCTATTGACATTCAGTAAGATGATTGGTGGATGGGATCCAGAAACAACTGCAACTTCAGGTGGTAGGATATACCCTGTTTCCAAAGTTACTTCTATTGGGTTAAGTCTGAATTTTTAAATCGAACTAAAATGAAAAACTATATAAAATATAAACTGAGCATCCTAGCTACCGGCCTTTTAATTCTGGGCATGGCAACATCTTGTGTTGATCTGAATGTTGCACCACAAGATCGGGTAAGTGATATTGTTTATTGGAATAAGGAAAATGCAGCAGTCATTTCACTGAACGGATGTTATACCGGCTTGATGAGTGCGGATGAAGTCCTTTACAGTGATGCCATGACCGATAATGCTTATTGCAAAGTTAACAGTATTAATCAAGCTATTGGCAACGGTTCACAATCAACAGATGATGCTTATGTCCTGTCAGTTTGGTCAAGCAAATATTCAGGTATTCGTTCATGTAACATATTGATGGACAATATTGACAAGGTTCCAAATTTATCCAACGAACTAAAGAATCGCTATATTGCTGAAGCAAAAGTGATTCGCGCTTATCTTTATTTTGAATTGTACTCAAAATTCGGAGATATACCTTTCTTTACAAAGACCATTACAGTGGAGGAATCTCAGTCTATTGCCAGAACACCCAAGGCTGATATTGTAGAAAGTCTCCTGACCGATTTGAATGAAGTCATTGATAACAACTATTTGCCGGAGTCCTATTCAGGAGCCGATCTGGGACGTGTAAACCGTTACGCAGCAATGGCCTTAAAAGCAAGAATATTGTTGTTTGAAGGCCAATATTCAGAAGTAAAAACTGAGACTGAAAAGATTATCGGTAAATTTAGCTTATTTCCCGGTTATGAAGGATTATTTTATTCCGCAAATGAAAGTAATTCTGAAGTGATACTTGATATTCAGTATATGCTAAACAACAGAGAACATAGTGTAGAATATCAATTTATACCCCCTTCACTTGGTGGATATGCACAACTCGCTCCTTTGCAGGAATTGGTTGACAGTTATGTTGCCTCTGACGGACTTCCTATCAATGAGAGTGGTCTTTATTCAGAAACCACCCCATACTTGAATCGTGATCCACGTCTGGCTGCAACAATAATTTATACAGGCAATAGTTATCTGATGGCTGATGGTACAAAAAGTGTCATCAATTGTGACAAGAAAAGCAATAAGGATGGTTATGGTTTTAGCTCTGACTGTACTCCAACCGGATATTATTTTAAAAAATATTGGGACAAAGATCATAGGGATGGTCTTAATTCCGGACTAAACATCCTATTAATACGATATGCAGATGTTTTGTTGATGAATGCGGAAGCTGCAGCAGAAACCGGCACACTTGATGAAGCCACCTGGAATAGAACCATTAAGCCAATCAGAGTGAGAGCAGGCTTTACCAATGTATCAGCATTGAATTTTCCTACCGGAAAAACACAAGCTGAACTTATACAGATCGTTCGTCGTGAACGTCGTTCAGAATTGGCGTTTGAAGGTCTTCGACTAAAAGACATCATCAGATGGAAAACAGCTGAAACTGTAATGAATGGATACTGCCACGGATTAAAAACAGACGATATTGTTAAAGTTGACAATGGGCATATACAAGTGGAAAATCGAACTTTTGACACAGCAAAGCACTATTTATGGCCCATACCACAAAGCGAGAGAGATTTAAACAAAAACCTTACGCAGAATATCAATTGGTAACCCTTAAAACACAGCGTTATGAAAAAAATAATATGGATTTTCACTCTTTCAATCCTTTTAGCCGGTTGCAATCAGGAATATGAATTTTCAACTGAATTTACGACTCCAACAGCCTTAAATTCTCCTGACTCAGTGACTATTGATGTTGCTTCTCAAAATAATATTGTACTTTCATGGACTGGTGGAGGTGCTGTCGTAGGAGATGTTATTTATCAGGTGTTGTTCGATAAAGTGGGGGGCGACTTTTCAAACCCGGTTTATACTACCCTGAGTGACCTCGGAGCAGAACCACAATTAACCATCACACATGCCCTGCTCAACACCATCGCCAGAAAGGCAGGTTTAGCACCTGCAAGTACAGGAAACATTATTTGGACAGTCAGTGCCTCAAAAGGAGGAGAGGTTAAACTGGCCAATCTGTCAAAGGAGATTTCGGTAACTCGTGGAGGAGGGATTGACTATACAGGCGATACGCTCTATTTATTCGGAACAGCCACAGAAAACAATGGTGCAGGTTTGGAAATGCGCAAAGCTGCAGATGGCATATTTATCATTTATACAAAAGCGGATGTAAACGGTAACATCTTCTTCAAGAGCAGTAAAACAGATCTTGATGCATTTACTTGTTACGCAGACGCTAACGGCAAAATTATGGAAGGCACCGGTACCTATGATATAACGGCTAATGCAGAAGGAGAAATTTATCGCATCACAGTGGATATGAATACTCAAAAGATCGCTATAGACAAAATATCCGATATCAGAGCTATTTGGGGAGCCACCTATAATGTCATCGGAAATTTAATCTATCAGGGCAATGGAATCTTAAAAGCCGATAATTGTGAAGTCAAATTTATCATGACCTCAAGGCCTGAAACAGATCCACCTTCTTGGTTATCCTGGACAGAAGAGCGCTATTATTTCATTGCAAACGTCAATGGAACGGATAAATGCTGGGGCCGTCGTGACGGTGTCAGTGCAGAAAGGCCAACCGGCAGTGAAACAATGGCTTTTTATGAATTGGAAGAATTTTCTTGGAACCAATGGGAACATCTTTGGAAAATGAGTGGATCTCTTGATTTGAAAAAGTGTACCATAACAATTGATACCAATAAGAGTGGTTTGATGGTGCATGAGTTTTCAAATATCCAACCTATTTAATTTATTGAATACAGCCTGAGTAATCAGGCTCAGGTTGTATCCTTTCCAATAACTGCTCACAATAGTAGTATTTGACTGAATTTAAATTTGTAATAATAGATGATGAAAAATAGTTTAGTGATAGTGGTGGTGTTTTTATTTATGTCCTGTGGTGACGGATCTGAACATTACACTCCAAACACAACGGTACAGCCCCCTGTTGTGACAGATACTGTTAAATATAACGAAAGAGCAAAAGAGATTTTTGATCTGATTGACCAGTATTATAAATACTCAAATGGACTTTATAAAGAAAGTTTTCCCGCACAAAGCGGGGATCCTGATTCAGGTTCCTATTTGTGGTCTTATGTTGCCCAGGTTTCAGGTGCAGCAACACTGGCTCAAATAGGTTATAACATAAACTATGCTTCGATGGCAGATATCTATCAAAAATATTACAGAACAGGAGCCAATGGGAACAATATCGGAGGCTACGGGTCTTCAACCAACGGAACAAGTGGAGGAGGCACCAGATATTATGATGATAATTCCATTGTCGGAATCAGCCTTGTTGAATCATATAACATCACCAATGAACAAAGATTCCTGGATAGGGCTGCACAAGTAGTCACTTTTTTAAGAAGCGGAGTCGATGAAGTTCTTGGAGGAGGCATGTGGTGGAACGAAGATGAGAAGAATATTACGGGTAATGCTAATTCAAACAAACCAACATGTGCCAATGGTTATGCAACACTTTTCCTGTTGGATTACTATTTAGTTTGCCCTACTGCAGATAAAGTATCCATCCTTTCATTTGCAAAATCGGAATACACATGGCTTAAAGCCAATCTACGTGACCCAAGCGATAAATGTTATTGGAATGATAAGAATGCATCCGGTGTAGTAGGTACGACCAAATGGGCCTATAATACAGGCGTGATGATTCAGAATGGAGTACGTCTGTATCAGATAACCGGAGAACAGGTATATTTGGATGATGCCATAGAATCAGCGCAAGGTTCGTATGACTTTTTTGTGAAAACCCGAAATAATTTGACGCTGACCTTTCCGGACAATGATCCTTGGTTCAATACAAAACTACTCAGGGGCTATATTGATTTGTGCCCACTGTATAAAAATGCAGAGAATTATGTAAAAGCCTATTCTAATTTTATCAATTACGGCTACGATCATGCCCGCACAAATCAGGGCTTCTTTTATGAAGACTGGACAGGAGCCAGTCCCAAGAGATACTATTCATTGCTTATGCAGGCGGCAGTCGTAGAATCTTATGGAGCATTGTCCATTTATTACAAAGAAGTACTTTAAAAAGAATTTTAAATGAGAAGGACCATCTTGTTTTTCACTATATGTATCACGTTTTCACTCCAAGGAAAATCGAGTAAGACTACTTATCTTGATAGGGCTGAAATGATGTATCATAAAGTCTGGAACATGTATCGTGTCCCTAAATACGGGCTTTTTTCAGAATATTATCCCAATAATTACAAACCAAATCTGACTTATTTCCAGGACAGCGCAAAATTGACTCAGGAAGTTTCATACTTATGGCCAATGAGTGGTGTTTTTTCTGCAACTAACGTTTTGATGGAATTGAATGCTGACGAATTTAAACCTTATCAGGATTCTATGATTACTGCTGTCGAATCCTATTACGATAATAAACGTACACCTCCCGGGTATCAGGCTTACCCAGTCAAATTGGGAAACAGCGACCGGTATTATGATGATAACGGATTGGTCGGGATAGATTATGTCGATGCTTACAATACAAGTAAAAATAGTCATTATCTGGAAAAGGCAAAAGAAGTTCTGACATTCATAAAAAGTGGATGGAGCGATGATTTTGGCGGAGCTGTCAGTTGGCTGGAAGGGGTTCGTGATCAAAAGCCGGCCTGTTCCAACGGAAAAGCAACCGTCTTGTGTCTGAAATTGTATCAGGCTACTCACGAAAAAGCCTATCTTGATCAGGGAGTACTTTTCTACAATTGGATGATGAAAAATCTGGAGGATGACTCCTTGCACATCATCTGCAATTCATTATTGACCAAAAACGGACTACCGACCAAAGATTTTTATACCTACAATACGGGCACCATGATCCAGTCTTCCGTCAGGTTGTACACCATAACCCATGAAAAAAAATATCTGGATAATGCCCAAAGGTTGGCCGAAGGCAGTTACAATCATTTTGTAAAAAAAACGAAACAGGGTGTTTATTATATAGATGACCTGCCCTGGTTTGTTGTTGTCCTTTTTCGTGGATATCAGGAATTATATGAGGTTGATCACAATTCCAAGTACATAAATGCTATCATAGCAAGCGCCGATTGGGCTTGGGAACATGCCCGCGATGAGACAGGACTGATTTATAACGACTGGACAGGTCGAAAGGATGAAATGAAAAAACCAAAATGGCTCCTTGATGAATCTTGTATGTCGGAATTATACGCCAGGATTGCACTTATAAAAGGTGAAAAAATAATTTTCAAAAATAAAAAAATATGAAACGACTAATTTCAGTACTTTGTTTTGTATCCCTGTTTAATTTAAATGTCCATTCTGAGCAATACGGCACTTATGTAAAACCAAACATTGGTACCGCTCATTGCCGTTGGTTTTTCTACACTCCTGCTGCTGCTCCCTTTGGAATGGCAAAGTTGGGACCTTCCACAAATGCACATTATGGAAATAAAGAAGGCTGGGAAGCTGTTGGATATGATGCCCGCGACAATTCCATCGAAGGTTTTGCGAATTTCCATGAATTTCAGGTTGGCGGAGTTGTTTTAGCTCCGATTACAGGCAAGTTGCAGACCGTTCCCGGTTCACTGGAAAATCCGGAAGAAGGTTACCGTTCCCGTTTTGACAGGACGGACGAATTTGCTACTTCAGGCTATTATTCCGTCCTATTGAAGGATTACCATATTAAAGCGGAATTGACAGCTACAAAAAGAGTTGGTTTTCAACGATATACTTTTCCTGAATCCAAGGAATCTCATATACTTTTTGATATTGGGAACAGACAAGGTGAAAGTGGTAAAGTCAGAGATGCCGAAGTGACTATGACCAAAGATGGCCGCATTGAAGGATTTGTTGTTACGGAACCCGAATATGTCAAGAAATATCAGAATGGAGCAACTGTATCCATGTTTTTCTCCGCCGTTTTAGATAAAAAACCACTTAAGTGGGGAACATTCAGACATAGTGACATCCAGGCAGGAGAAAAGCACACCACTGGTGAAGGATCCGGTCTATATTTGTCATTCTCAACCCAGAAAAATGAAACCATAACCGTTAAAATCGGACTTTCCTATACATCCATAGCCAACGCTCGTTTAAATCTGAAAACTGAAGCTAATAATCTGACTTTTGATAAAGCCAAAAATTTAAACCTGAATACCTGGGAAAAATATTTAGGAAGAATAAATGTTGCATCAAAAAACAAAGCGGACAAGACAAAATTTTACACCGGCCTTTTCCATGCCTTATTGGGTAGAGGTCTTGCAAGCGATGTGAACGGAGCTTATCCCAAAAATAATGGTGAAATTGGGCAAATAGAACTTGATGGCAAGGGTCATCCTAAACACAACCATTATAATACAGATGCTATTTGGGGTGGATTTTGGAATCTCACTCAGCTTTGGGCACTGGCCTATCCTGAATATTATGCCGACTGGATTCAAAGCCAGTTGTTGGTTTACAAAGACGCCGGTTGGCTTGGTGATGGTATTGCCTGCAGCAGATATGTATCGGGAGTCGGAACTAACTTTACAAGTCTGGCCGTTGCATCTGCCTATAATTGCGGAATTCGGAATTTTGACATTAAAACCGCCTATGAAGCAGCCTTGAAGAATGAATTGACCTCTGTAAACCGTATAAAAGGAGCAGGGAAAATGGATGTAGGTCAATTTGTAAAGCGGGGTTATTCGCCTTATATGAGCAACCTGGGCTATGATTCTGATTCAAGTGGTTCAGGATTTGGAGCCTCACATACCTTGGAATATTCTTTTAGTGCATTTGCGGTAGCTCAATTTGCTAAACAACTTCATAAAATAAAGGATTACAACCAATTGATGAAAATGTCAAATGGATGGAAGAATCTTTATGATGGTTCAACAAAATATATTCGTCCACGAACTGCTGATGGAAAATTCATCGAAAATTTTAATCCGATAGAACCTTGGCGGGGATTTCAGGAAGGCAATGCCGCACAGTATACTTTTTATGTTCCTCAAAATCCGGAAGCACTCATTGATACGATAGGCCGTGAAACTTTCAACAACCGATTGGATAGTGTCTTTCTATTGTCTCAAAAAAATATTTTTGGTGCCGGTAAGACCATAGATGCTTTCGCTGGTATTGCTGCTCTTTACAATCATGGCAATCAGCCTAATTTACATATATCATGGCTCTTTAATTTTTCCGGCAAACCTTATCTGACTCAAAAATGGGTACGTGCCATTTGTGATCAGTTTTATGGTACTGAAGATATTCATGGTTACGGATATGGTCAGGATGAAGACCAGGGTCAATTGGGTTCCTGGTATGTTCTTGCCGGAATTGGTCTTTTCGATGTTAAAGGCCTTACAGAAGCAACTCCCCGAATGCAAATCGGCAGTCCATTGTTTGATTCAATAACCATCCATCTGAATCCGAAGTATTACAAAGGGAAAATCTTTACCATTCAGACAATCAATAACTCGAAAGAAAACATGTATGTTCAACAGACTTCTTTAAACAATAAAATACTGAACACTCCATTTATCAATTTCTCAGACATTGTAAATGGTGGTCGTTTGGTATTAAAAATGTCAAATGAACCTTTGAAATAATTTAAATTTTTTCACTTAACCTTTTTTTTCACTTAAAACTTTACAACTATGAAGAAAATTTTCTCACTTTTTGCAGCTTCCTGTTTTAGCTTGATGCTGTTTTCGGCTGAACCTGTCACATCCGTTCAGTTCCTGGGTACTACCGGCAGTCAAATTGATTGTGGTTATAATGATGCTTATTCTGTACTTACCGACTTCACCCTTGAGGCTTGGGTTAAATTTACCACTTTTGATGGTGGTTATGTCCTTTGTAATGAATCAGCTGAACCTAGTGCTAATGGTTATGTACTTAGAGCAACCGGTGGACAGATGCAGTTAAGCATCGGTAATGGAAGTTGGCAGGGTGTAAATGCAACTTCAGGTGTCGTTGCTGATACTTGGTATCATGTAGCAGCAACCTGTACCTCTTCTGAAATGAAGATTTATATTAATGGTGTGCTTGAAAATACAACAGCAATCAGTGCTTCCGTTCTTGCATCTACTCAGCCTCTTGTCATTGGAGAAGGCACTCAATGGACTGACAGACGTCTTCGTGGTTTCATGGCTGATGTCAGATTATGGAATGTGGCAAGAACCCAGGAAGAAATTGCAGCTAACATGTCAGCATCATCACTTACAGGTACCGAAACTGGTTTGGTTGCAAACTGGAAAATGAATGAAGGTGAAGGGTTGGCTGTTGCTGATGCAACAGGCACTTATCCACTGACCATTACAGATGCAGTTACCTGGACTGGTGAAGTAAACGGTCTTCAAAAAAATTCGGCTGCAAAAGTTGATGTATTGGTCAATGGTCGGGCATTGAGCATTGTAAACAACACCGGCTCACGTCTGAATTTCTCAATCTTTAGTTTGGCAGGCATTAAAGTGTTAGACGGTTCTGTTAAAGCAAGCGCAACTTTTAAGCTATCAACCAATCTTAATGGCGTTTATATCTTAAAAGGTATAGCAGAAAATGGCTCAACCATCATCAAAAAAGTAATTCTAAATTAATAAACTTTGTGTTTTTGGTTTTTTACAGACTATTTTCGTAAACCGTCAATGTTTTCGGAAATAGTTTGTATCATTTTATTCTTCAATGATCAAGATAGGTTGAATTGTTGAATGATAAAAAACTTATCGAAGAAATTTGCTATTTTAATTTTTACAGACTATTTTTGCATTCACTTCTATGACAACAGGTTTATTCTGTGTTTTTTAAGGTTTTTAGGGTTTTCCGGGTATTAGTAGTTATTATTGATTCAATTTTATTTCATGTACCAATTTGATAATCGTATTGTTATGACTTTGGATGCCGGTGGCACCAATTTCGTATTTTCAGCTATTCAGGCCAATGAGGAAATTGTTAAAACAATCAGTCTGCCATCCAATTCAGATAATCTTCCAAAATGTCTCGAAACTTTAGTGGAAGGGTTTACTCAAATAAAAAAGGCTTTACATGAACCTCCGGTTGCTATCAGTTTTGCTTTTCCAGGGCCTGCTGACTATGTAAATGGTATCATTGGAGATCTGCCCAATTTGAAAGCTTTTAGAGGAGGTGTTGCTTTAGGACCTTACCTCGAAGAAAAATTCGGCATACCTGTTTTCATTAATAATGATGGAGATCTTTTTGCTTATGGTGAAGCCATTGGCGGAATTCTACCCGAAATCAATAAGAAACTGGCAGATGCCGGTAGTCCTAAAAGATTCAAAAATTTATTGGGTGTTACCATAGGTACTGGATTTGGCGGTGGAGTAGTGACCAATGACAAACTGCACATTGGTGATAATGGCTCCGGTGGTGATGTCTGGGTTTTCAGACATAAGAAATACAGAAATTGCATTACAGAAGAAGGTGTTGGTATAGCTGCTGTTAAACGAATGTATTCTGAATTTTCAGGAGATACAACTTCCGTTCTTTCACCAAAAGATATTTGTGAAATTGCCTCAGGCTTAAAGGAAGGAGATCAGGAAGCTGCTAAGAAAACATTTGCCGAAATGGGTGAAGAAGCTGGTGATACTATAGCACATGCCGTTACATTGATCGATGGATTGGTTGTGATTGGAGGTGGATTATGTGGTGCTGCAGAACATTTTATGCCGGCATTGATGGATGAAATGAACGGCTCCATTGGCAAACTTGACGGAGAATCTTTTACCAGATTGCAAATGAAAGCCTATAATCTGGATAACGAAAACGAATTGGAAGACTTTATTAAAGGTAACTCTGAAATGGTGATTGTTCCGGGAACCACTAAAAAAGTGAATTACGATTCAGCAAAACGCATTGGTGTTTCCATTTCCACTTTAGGAACAAGCAAAGCAGTGGAATTGGGTGCTTATGCGTATGCACTTCATTCATTGGATTTATAGCAATAAATCTTAAAACGATAATTTTTATTTTAGCACAAAAAAATGGTTCCGGTGTTTTCACTGGAACCATTTTTGTTTGTACTGTTTCAGGGACGGGACGGTTCCCCATCGTTTATTTGTAGGTATTGTAGCTGATAATGTCTTTCATCGCTTTCCGTTTTTTTACTCTCAAAGTATCTGTTGAGTATCCTAAAGTAATAATTAGTATCGGACGTTTGGAGGATGGAATGTTTAAAATATTCCGGATTTTTTTTTCGTCAAACCAACCGACGATACAAGTACCAAGACCTTGCTCGGAAGCTGCCAATGTCAGATGAGCGGTAACAATGCCAATATCCAGGAGAGGGAAATGCTTCCTTTTGATAAAACTGCCAGCCTTCGAAGTGAAATTGGCAGACTCTTCCAGGATGATAATATGCACTGGAGCCTGATTGGCAAAATGGTTCATCCCAAGAGCCTTGTCAGAAATGGCTAAGGCCGTTTTCTGTTTCAACTCCATATCATTGACCACAATAAAAGACCAAGGCTGCGCATTGCATGCAGACGGAGCCAAACAAGCAGCTTCCAAAATATAATCCAACTTTTCCTGCTCCACAGCTCTCGTCACATCATACCTCCTGTCACTCTGCCGACTCTTCACCAAATCCAGAAATGTATTCATAATCCCAGTCACTTTATTGAAATTCAAACAAATCTTTATTCTTTAAATCTTTTTCTTTCTTTCTTAAAACTGCTCATCGCCCCACTTGTCGGCTTTAATTGGGTGCCGAGTTCAAGGCGCAGGTGTTGAGTCACACCGGAGCGTACTTTTCGTACGTGAGGATTGACGAAGCACCTGCAACGCAGAAATCGACGTCCAATTAAAGTCGACTTAGTCTAATTTGAGGACTGCTAGGAAAGCCTTCTGCGGCACCTCCACATTCCCAATCTGTTTCATCCGCTTTTTCCCCTTTTTCTGCTTTTCCAGCAATTTCCGTTTACGGCTAATATCACCACCATAACATTTAGCAGTAACATCTTTACGTACAGCCTTAACAGTTTCCCTGGCAATGATTTTTGCACCGAGAGCTGCCTGAATAGCAATGTCAAACTGCTGTCTTGGAATGAGTTCCTTTAGTTTTTCGCACATACGACGACCCAATGAATCAGCATTGCTGACATGAGTCAGACAGGATAATGCATCAACAGGTTCACTGTTCAATAAAATATCCATTTTCACCAACTTCGATTCACGAAAACCGTTTGGATGGTAATCGAAGGAGGCGTAACCCTTGGAAATGCTTTTTAAACGGTCGTAGAAGTCGATCACGATTTCGCCCA